>ENA-ORXT01000881-ORXT01000881.1-marine-metagenome-genome-assembly--contig:-NODE-881-length-43751-cov-5.971127_pt1 | contig 43751 bp, 37 predicted proteins | sample MGYA00237868_ERZ511482 | MGnify/ENA metagenome assembly ERZ511482
GGGGTATCGATGGTTTCGTCTCGAATTCCTCGTCGGGCTCGAGCGTTTTGCCTTGAAGGTGGAACTCGACGTCCCCGGCGAGTTGTGGGCGAAGCCCGCCCCTCGCCCTCTGGCAACGCCAGCGCGCCGGGACGTCACGCTCCACCTGAAGGCACGGTCATCGCGGTCTTTTGAGAGGCTCCTCTCGGTGGCAGCAACTCCCCGCGACGAACGAGGGTGGCCCTTCACCAGGCGCCATTAGGCCTAGAGCGGTTCGGCTACTTCTTTGGGTCCTTCTTCTTGAGGACTAGAAGGCCGGTCTTGGTTTCGGAGACGACTCGGTCGTCGGGAACGGCGGCGACAGGAGTGCCTTTCTTGTTTTCCGGATCACTGGCGAAGTAGTACATCGTGATGACCTTGTCGGAATTCTTGAGCTCCTGCTGGCGGCTGAAGAGATAGTAGGTCTTGCCCTTGCTGGAGACGTGCGAGTAGGGCTTGGCGATGGTCTCGGTCGTCTTTTCCTGAGCGGCGGCTTCCGGGGCCGAAACAATGAGCAGGCAGAGAGGGAGAAGGAGACAGACGAGGAGGAGGGTCTTCATGTTCATGGGCAACGCACGAGCCTGCGGGCCCTGCGTGCAAGGCGGTTTCTTTGACGCTACTTTCGAAACACAAGACAGGAGTTGGTCCCGCCGAAGCCGAAGGCATTGCTGAGGGCGGTCTTCGGTGCCAGTTCGAGGCCGCCTGTGCCGCCCATGAGATTCATCGGACAACCGTCCTCGATCTCGTTCAAATGGAGACAAGGCGGGATCCAGCCGCGCTCCATGGAGAGCAGCAGGGCCGCCGCCTCGATGGCGGAGGCGGCTCCGAGGGCGTGGCCGACGTAGGCTTTCAAGCCGGTGGCGGGGATCCCGCAGTCCTTGCCGAATACCTCAGCGACCGCGTCTCCCTCGTTGCCGTCATTGAGCGGCGTCGAGCTGGCGTGCGGCGAGAGATATTCGATCTCGCGAGCCTCGGTGCCGGCATCCATGAGCGCGAGTTCCATGGCGCGGCGGACGGGTTCTCCGCCGGGTCGCGGACTGGTCATGTGCCAGGCTTCGTTGAGCAGACTGCCGCCTGCGAGTTCGGCGTAGATCCGCGCTCCGCGCGCAAGGGCGCGCTCCTCGGACTCGACGATGAAGGCGGCGGCCCCTTCGCCCATGACAAAGCCGTCACGCCTCCGGTCGAAGGGGCGGCAGGCATGGGCGGCGGGCTCTCCTTCCCAGCGGCTCATCGCACCGATGCGGTCGAAAGCAGCAAAGGTGAGCGGCGCGAGGGGGGATTCGGAGGCACCGGCCAAGACGGCGTCGGCGCGGCCTTCACGGATCCAGCGGAGCGCCTCGAGCAGGGCGACGTTCCCGCTGGCGCAGCTGTTGGAGGTGGTGTTGGCCGGCCCCTGCAACCCGAAGGCGATGGCGAGGTTCGAGTGGGCGGCTCCGCCGAAGATCTGCAGGGCGAGCGCGGGGTGCGTGGCCCGATTACCCTCCTCGGTGAACCGCCGGTGCTGCTCCTCGGCGTCGGAAATTCCTCCGAGAGCGGTGCCGAAGCTCACCCCGAATCTCGGATCGAGCTGCTCGGCATCGGGGACGAGCCCGGCGTCGTCGAAGGCGAGCTGCGCGGCGGCGAGGGCGAGCCGGGTGTGGCGGTCGGTGCGCTCGACGAGTTTCGACGGAAGCCCGGGGGCGAAATGGTCGAGATCGAAGTCGTCGATCTCGGCACTGTGGCTGGCGCGGGTGGAATCGACGTCGATGCGGGTGGCGCGGCGAATCGCGCTGACTCCCGTTCGAAGACCCGACCAGAAGGGCTCAAGGCCCGACCCCACAGGTGTGACGGGTCCGATGCCGGTAATCACGGCGCGAAGTGGCGTGGCCATAGACTCTAACCGGCAAACACCAGATACTTGCGGGCGATGAAGTTCACGATCACCGAGGTGATCAAAAAGGAGATCTGCGAAAGCCAGGTAGGGATGCCAAAGCGACGAATCAAGACGGGGCCGGCGACGAGGGCGATGACGAAACTGAGCAGCGACACAGCCGTGAAGAGGAGGAACTGCACAACCGGCCCGTGGCGGCCTTCTTCAAAGACGAAAATGATGTTCGTCACATAGGCGACGAGGTTGGAGAAGAAGAAGGCAATCCCGTTGTTGATGGCAGAGTGACGGGCGCGGACCCGGTCGGTGACCAGTTCCCCCTTGTACTTTGCCCCGTCGAAAGCGGGCAAGACCTTCCAGCTCAGCAGAAACCAGATGCCTTGGTGCACCACCGTGGCGAGTCCTCCGCAGATCACGTATTTGAGGAATTGAGCCCACCGGGGAGCGTCCTTGGAAAGGAAACTCGTCCAGAGCTCACTGATCGAGGCGAGCAAGGGAAAGCAGGCGCGGTTCATGGCCCGCCTCTCTCGCGTCTGCGGGGGCGCGCGTCAAGAATGAGGCACACGCTGCTCACCCTGCCTTCGCGCTTGGAGGGGCACCGAGCCAGCCTCCGACTTCCCGGGCCCTTCGGCCCGCCTGCGCTGATTCCAACGCGGCTCGCCGCAGGGAAGAAAATCAAAAAAAGTTGGCATGGCAAATGCAGTCGGACTTTTGACGGCTGTCGATGCCGAACAACCACACGAAATAACCAATGAAAGCAAGACCATCCATCGCCTCCATCCCTTTGTGGAAGCCGTTCGCGGCTGTGGCGCTCTCTCTCCTCCTTTTTGTCGTCGGTATTTCCGACGGCTTCGCCCAGGACGACGCACCTGCCGCTGACGAACCCGCCGCCGAAGCGGTGGCGGAAGTCTCGGACGATCCTGAAGACGCCTACAGCACGGACGCGGACAATGCCGCGACCGTCGCGGCCGGCAGCTCGGTGGAAGGGTTCACCGTCAACAACCTGTGGATCTGCATCGCGGCTGCCCTGGTGTTCATCATGCACCTTGGTTTCGCCACTCTCGAGGCGGGCCTGACCCAGTCGAAGAACACGGTCAACATTCTGTTCAAGAATGTCTGGATCATCTCGACCGGCATTCTTCTCTACGCGTTCTGGGGCTTTAACTCCATGTATCCGGGCGAAGCGACCATCGATGGCATTTTCGCCGTCGGCAGCTGGTTCGGCGGATCACTCAACGACACCGGTCTGACGAGTGCCGCCTACAACGCCGGCTACACCTGGTGGGGCGACTTCATCTTCCAGGCCATGTTTGCCGCCACGGCAGCCACGATTGTCTCCGGCGCCGTCGCCGAGCGCGTCAAGCTGGGCACCTTCATGGTCTTCGCCGTCCTTCTTGTCGGCCTTGCCTACCCCGTCAGTGGTTACTGGAAGTGGGGTGGTGGATGGCTCGATGCAATGGGCTTCTACGACTTCGCCGGTTCGTCCGTCGTCCACGCCTTCGGTGGATTCGCGGCCCTCGCCTGCGTGATCATCCTCGGACCCCGCAAGGGCAAGTACACCAAGAACGGCATCAAGCCGATCCTCGGTCACAGCATGCCCCTGGCAGCCGTCGGAGTCTTCCTCCTTTGGCTTGGCTGGTTCGGTTTCAACGGAGGTTCGGCTCTCTCGGCCGATCCCAAGGCCGTGTCCTACGTCTTCGCGACGACGGCGCTCGCCGCTGCCGCTGGTGCGGTCGCCTCGATCCTCGTCTCGATGATCGTCCTCAAGAAGCCTGACCTGTCGATGGCCCTCAACGGCATCCTCGCTGGTCTCGTCGGCATCACCGCCGGCGCCGACGTCGTCGGAGAGTTCTCAGCGATCATCATCGGCTTCATCGCCGGAGCCCTCGTGGTTGGATCGATCCTGTTCTTCGACAAGATCAAGATCGACGATCCGGTCGGCGCGATCTCGGTGCACGGCATCTGCGGAGTCTTCGGCACGCTCGCGGTTGGAATCTTCTCCTTCAACCCCGATCACTCGATCGTCACCCAGCTCATCGGCACCCTAGCCATCGGCGCCTTCGCCTTCATCTTCTCCTTCGTGGTGTTCTTCCTCCTGAAGATCGTCATCGGAGTCCGGGTAGGTGAAGAAGAAGAGGTCGCCGGTCTCGACGTTGCAGAACACGGAGTTCCCGCATACAATGCGTCCTCGTTTACGGACTAAACGACGGATTTCCGAAAATTCTCCCCACAGGAGACTGCAATAAACTAGACAGCCAAAAATCCTGAAGCGGCGAGCGAAAGCTCGCCGCTTCTTTCTTTGGTGGCGAGGCCCAGACACGGGGAGCTGGATTCAGAATGGCCGCTAGATAGGAGCGGGAATCAGGGAATCATGGGCGCTGACCTCATGGATGACTACGAAGCCAACCTTTGTGCAAGGCCCGCGCCGTCGGGCCGGGGTCGGTGCCTTGCGCCGACCCCGGAGGCGCGGGCGGTCCGCCAGAGCTTGGCAGCTCCGGCTCCCATCGTCCCGACGGTGCGGGACTCCTACACGGTGAATGGCTGATCGGGGCGCTTCAGGAGGTGCTATTCGAGGTAGGGCGGCGCGAGGCGGTCGCTGGGCGCTCCCTTCGGCGGGTCCGGAGGCCCGCGCCCTACCTTGTGGGACCGGCTTCCGCTACGATTCGATCTTCCTGCGGATCGAGCGGAGGATTCCGTGCAGCAGCTTGAGCTCGCTCTGGCTGGGGTCGGCCCGAAGGTGAAACCTGCGTAACAGCAGCCTTGCCTGCTCGGCCTTCTCTCCTTCGAGAAAGCCTGTCGTCTCAAGAACGTCGTTGAGATGCTCAAGGTAGGCCTCGAGATCACCGACGGTCGCCTTCTCCGGCGGACGCGGCAGCGGCGGAGCCTTCGCCGGTTCGAGCAGCATCAGCTCGTAGGTGATCACCTGGACGGCGGAAGCAAGATTGAGCGTGCCGTAGTCGGCGCTCACGGGAATGCGGATGAGCTGGTGACAGCAGGCAAGTTCCTCGGTGAGCAGGCCGCCGTTCTCGCGTCCGAAGACAAAGGCGACCTGGCCACCGCTGGCCACCTCTTCCTGAATCCGACTTCCCGCTTCGCGGGGGGTCACGATGGGCCACTCCTCGGCTCGACGCCGGACGGTGGTGCCGTAGACGAGTGTCGCACCGTCGAGGGCTTCCGGAACGGTCTCGACCACTCGTGCCTGCTCGAGGATGTCGCAGGCGCCCGAGGCCCGGGCTTTGGCATCGCGGTGGGGAAAGGCCTTGGGATCCACCAGCGTGAGATGACGCTGGTCCATCGTCTTCAGGGCTCGCGCGGCGGCGCCGATGTTTCCGGGATGGGTGGTCCGGACCAGGACAAAACGCAGGGATTCGGCGAGAGCGCTCACGATCGGCAACGGGCAGGGCAGAAACCTAGCGGAGTGGTGAGTAATCGGTCGATTTCAGCAACACCGACTTCACTCCCTTCGGGGCGACGATTTCGCCGTCGGCCTGCGAGGCATCGCGCGCGGCGACCCAGGCCGGATCAGCGGTAAAGGCCTTGAACGAGGCCTCCCGGGCTTCGGTGTCCTTATGAGCGAGGAAATAGACGAGCGTCCGGGTCGAGCCTTCCTGATCGGCCATCGGCTGGAAGTACCAGAGGTTGGTCATGCCCTGCTTCTCGAAGAGCGCGCAGGTGTGCTCGCGGAAACGCGCGTGCAGGGCAGGGAGGCGGTCTTCCAGGACCGTATAGGTGCGCAGTTCGAAGAGCCGCGGCGGATCCTCGATCTTGAGCTCGGGGTTCGGTGAGAAATCCGTGGTCTGCAGAAACTGCGAATCGATCTTGGCGACGAGCTTTCCATCGGCCGTCGATGCGGCGTAGGCGGCCTTCCAGACCGGGTCGGCGAGGAAGCCTTTCCAGCTCGCTTCGCGGGCGTCGCGGCTGGGGTAGCGGACGAGATAGACGAGAAACTCGCCCGACTCCGGGGTCCAGTAGCCGACGTTTTCGATGCCGTGCTTGGCAAAGAGGGCGCAGGTGTGATCGCGGAAGCGCGCATGCAGGGCGTCGAGCTTGCCTTCGTGCGGATGGTAGGTCCGCATCTCGTAGACGGGCTGGGGGTCGTCGTCCTGGGCGACAGCGGGGTCGGCGCCGAGCAGGGCGAAGACAAGGGCGAGAAGGAGAGCGACGGGCTTCATGGAGGGGAGCCTAGACGGGAACATGCCCAGCGCGCACAAAAAACCGGGTTGTCGCGCAAGAGTCGGAAAGGATCGAATGCGACCTGTCGGTCCCGCGTCGAAACCATGGAGATTTCCATTGAATCCTCCCCCAGAACCGCCTGAGACTCCTATCATGAACCTTACGTCCCTTAAAATTCTCCTGCCTCTCGCCCTCCTGACCGGCGTGGCCGGGCTGACCCTTGCCCAGAAGTCCTCAACCAGCGACGGCACAACCATCAAGGCCCTGCACGTCACCGGCGAAGGCTATCACGACTACGAAGCTCAGAAGAAAATCATCACCGAGGGGATCTCCAAGCGCATCGACAATATCGACTGGACGATCTGGCACCACAAGACGGCGGACGCCGCCAAGGAGCAGATGACCGGCGACTGGGCGAAAGGCTACGACGTCGTCGTCTACAACATCTGCCACGCCAAGGAGACCGACAAGGAGTTCATCGAGTCCGTCGTCGCCGTTCACGAGGCGGGCGTCCCGGCGATCGCTCTTCACTGCACGATGCACAGCTACCACTGGGACATTGAGGCTGCCGAAGGCGAGGTACGCGCCTGGAACCGCCTGCTCGGAACCTACTCCCGCAATCATGGGCCCAAGGCGCCGATCAAGGTAGCGATCGCCGAAGGCAAGAAGGATCACCCCATTCTCAAGGATCTGCCCGACGGCTGGCAGTCCCCCGAGGGCGAGCTCTATAACGTCACCCGGGTCGATACTGCCGACGTCCTCGCCCACGGCGTGCGCGTCATGGATGCGAATCCGAACAAGAAGGACCTCCTCGAGCCGCAGCCGCTGATTTGGACCAACAAGTCGAAGGCCGCCGTGCTTTTCGGAACCACGCTCGGTCACCACAACACCACCATGGAGACAGACGTCTACCTCGACCTACTCTCCAACGGACTCCTCTGGGTCCTCGAGGAGAGCAAGGTGACGGCGGAGGCCGAGTAGCGGTTTTGGCGCAATGTCACGCCCTCCCGCGAGGCTATAAAAAAGCCCCGCCGTTACCGGCGGGGTCGTGGGGATATGAGATGGAAGTCTACTTGTAGACGCTCTCTTTTTTGAGGTTCTTGACGATGAGGTAGTAGAAGACGGCGCGCTGCTTGTAGCGGTTGGAAGCGCCGATCTTGTCGATCGCGTAGGCGACCGCCTTGTCGGCTGCATCACCCTTCACCCCGAGCTTCTTCTCGATGAAGTTCTTCTTGATGGTCTCAAGCTCCTTCTTGTCTTTGGCAGCGACGACGGCAGCGTCACGCTTGTAGAGGGAGGGCCCGAGGCCTTTGGCAATCGACCCGAGAAGGTCTGCGTTGCAGGGGATGCCCAGTTTTTTCATCTGGGCCTTGCAGGAATCAACGGCGGAATCGAATTTACTCATAGATAGGCAAGGCTTTTACACTCTCGGAAGCAGCAGGCAAGAAGATATGGCAGGAACGACAACACCCGATCTGGATCTCGAAGTCGCCGAGGAAACCGATCTCGGCCTCGAATCGACCTGGCAGGTCGTGTTGCTCGACGACGACGACCATACCTATGACTACGTCGTGGAGATGCTGGTGGAGACCTTCGGCCATCCCGCCGACCTCGCCTTCAAGATGACCGTCGAAGTCGACAGTACCGGCCGCGTGGTCGTCGACGTCTGTTCCAAGAAGGAGGCGGAAGACGGTCGCGACAAGATCCACGCCTACGGCGCCGACTGGCGTCTGGCGCGCAGCCAGGGCAGCATGAGCGCGGTGATTGAGCCGGTGGAATAGGCGCGCGCCCTGGCCATCGAGGAGCTGTAGCCGCCTTCGTGAGAAGGTGCACCGGTGGAGCGCCGCCTGAGTCCCGACGCTTGGCCAACGCCTCCACGCCCACACGAGCGCGGCTACTGACAGAGACCATTTCCGCGCCCCCCTAGCCTAGGCAATGATCTGCGAGATCGGCTCGGCGCCCTCCACTCCGACAAGGCGCTGGTCGAGTCCGCCGTAGAAGAAGCTCAGCGCGTTGGGGTCGAGGCCCATCAGATCCAGGATCGTGGCGTGCAGATTCCTGACGTGGAAGCGGTCACTCACAGCGGCCGCACCGAGCTCGTCGGTTTCGCCGATGCTGGTGCCGGCCTTCACGCCGCCGCCGGCCATCCACATGGTGAAGCCGTAGCTGTTGTGATCACGGCCGGTGCCCTTGGCGTACTCGGCGGTCGGCTGACGCCCGAATTCTCCGCCCCAGACCACCAGGGTGTCCTCCAGCATGCCGCGGCGCTTGAGGTCCTTGAGGAGACCGGCGATCGGCTTGTCGGTGCGGCCGGCGTGGCGGTTGTGATTCACCTCGAGATCACCGTGCGCGTCCCAGTTGTCGTCGTTGTGGGCGCCGCCCGAGTAGAGCTGGATGAAACGGGTGCCGCGCTCGACGAGTCGCCGGGCGAGGAGACATTTCCGACCGAAGCCGTCGGTCTCTTTTCCGCCGATGCCGTACAGCTCCCTGGTGGCCTCGTCCTCGCTGTCGAGGTCGATGGCCTCGGGAGCAGTGGCCTGCATCTTGTAGGCAAGCTCGTAGGAGGAAATCCGGGCGGCGAGGTTGCTGTTGTCGAAGCGGGTCGCGAGGTGGCCTTCGTTGAGATGGTTGAGCGAATCGATCAGCATGCGCTGCTGGGTCGCGGGCATTCCGTTGACGTTCTTCAGGTTGAGAATGGGATCACCTTTCGCGCGAAACACGGTGCCCTGGTAGCTCGCGGGCATGAAGCCGGAGGTCCAGTTCTTGGCGCCGGAGATGGGGCCGCCCGATTCATCGAGCATGACGACGTAGCCGGGCAGGTTCTCGTTGGGGGATCCAAGGCCGTAGTTGACCCATGACCCCAGAGACGGCTTGCCCGAGATGAGCGAGCCGGAGTTCATCATGAGAAGCGCCGAGCCGTGAATCGGGGAGTCGGCGGTCATCGAGTGGAGGAAGGCCATGTCGTCGACGCAGGTGGCGAGGTTGGGGAACAGGGAGGACACCCACTTTCCGGACTGACCGTGCTGCTTGAATTCCCACTTGGGCTCGACGATGCGGCCCTGGTTTTTCTTGCCGCCTCGGCCGAAGGTCTTCACGTCGATCGTCTTGCCGTCCATGCCCACCATCCCGGGTTTGTAGTCGAAGGTGTCGATGTGGGAGGGTCCACCGTACATGAACAGGAAGATGACCGACTTGGCCCTGGCGGGGCGCATCGCCGGCTTCACCGCGAGCGGGTTGGCGCGGGCGGCCTGGGCTCCGAGGGCGGAGGGAAGGAGACCGTCCTTGCCCATCATTCCGGCGAGCGCGAGGGCGGGGAATCCGCCGCCGACGGTGCTGAGAAATTCGCGGCGACGCAGGTTGCCGCAGAAGGTGGATTTCGGTTTTCTGCTCATGGTGAAGTGTGGTGTTGGAAATCAATGGCGAAAGGTAGGGCGGGGCGTCCCCGACCCGCCGTCGTGGCCTCTGGGCGACGCGAGGCAGTCGCTGGGCGCTCCTTTCGGCGGGTCCAGAGTCCCCGCCCTACCTTTGGCTTGTGCGGTGCATTCACGGACTTAGTCAAGGTAGACGAATTCGTTGAGGTTGAGAAGGAGGAGGGCGACGCGCTCGAGGGTGTCTGTTTCGTTGAGGGATCCTTCCTTGGCGATGCTGGCAGCGAAGTCGGTGATGACCTTGATCTCGTCGGGCGTCGACTTGCGCTGCGTCACGAGCAGGATGCCTCGTTCGACTTGCGCTTTCAGGTCGCCGGGGTGCTCTTTCTGCAGGCGCTTGGCGAAGTGCGCGGCCTGGTCGTTGACAAAGCCGCTGTTGAGCATGGCGAGGGCCTGAGTCGGGACGGTGGTCACGAAACGCACGGCACAATGAGAGTCGGTATCGGCCTGGTCGAAGTCAGCCATCATCGGGTGACGCAGACTCCGCTTCACGTGGATGTAGAGGCTGCGGCGGAGGTGATCCGCCGGATCCTTGCTCACGGGCCAGACGCCGTTGGGCTTGCTCGAGGTGGCGAGGACTTCCTTGGGTAGGGGCGGGTAGACCCAGGGGCCGCCCTTCTTCTCGAGGTTGAGACGACCATTGACGAAGAGCAGCGAGTCGCGCATCTCCTCGGCGGTGAGGCGTCGCATGGGGAAGCGCCACAGGAGGACGTTGGCGGGATCGACGGCGAGGGCTTCCTCGATGGGGGCCGAACTCTGCACGTAAGCCTCGCTATTCATGACAAGGCGATGCATCGCCTTGAGGGACCAGCCTTGGCGGGGAAGCTCGGACGCGAGCCAGTCGAGGAGTTCGGGATGAGAGGGGAGTTCGCCGAGTCGTCCGAAGTCGCTGGTGCTGGGAGCAATGCCTCGACCGAAGTGATGCTGCCAGAGGCGGTTCATGATGACGCGTGCGGTCAGCGGATTTTCGGGAGCCACGATCCATTTCGCCAGGGCAAGGCGCCGGCCGCTGGTCTGACCGCTCAGGGTTTCGACGGGTGCGAATTCAGCAGGGATCGGACCGTCCTCTCCCCCGAGAACGGTGAGGAAGGCGGGGACGACTTCCTCACCGAGGGCGTGGGCCGAGCCACGAAGGTGAACGTGGAGCTGTCCCCCATCCGCGCCACGCTCGGTGACCGCGTTGATGGGTTCACCCGCCTTCTTGCGATTGGCTTGCTCGAGATCACGCCTGGTCTGCTCCCATTCCTGGACCAAGTCTCGGCCCCCGGCCGCCTCCTTGATTTCGTTGCGGACCTTGCCGCCTCCCGCGCGAAGGGCGTCCTGGACATTCTTGGCGCCGCCCCCACCTCCGTGACCCGTCTTGAGGGTCATGTCGACGTACTGACCTCCACCGGTCTGCCTGCAGTGGAACGCGAGAACGTTCTTGCCGGTTTGAATGGCGGCCAGGCCTTTCTTTCCCAGATCGATGCTCTGGTAGTCGGCGACGTAGCCGTCGGCTTCATGGACGAGGGCTCCATTGAGATACACCTCGACGTCTTCGTCGTGATACAGGTCGAGAACGAGAGCAGGCGGAAGGTCCTTGAGGCCAAACTCGGTGCGCACCCAGATGTCGCTGCTCGTCCAGGTGACGTTGACGTTCGGATTGTTGGGCACGCCGCGACGGCCAAAGCCGCTTTTCGGGGTCTTGATCCATGACTTGTCCTTGAAGCCGACGTCGGCCCAGTCGTCGGTCGGCTTCCTGGTGACGTGCCACCAGTTGCCGGTGGCACCTGCATCCTGAGCCCCGCGCACGAGAATCTTCGGGGCGGGCCCGGCTGGACCATCGGGACTGCCCATCCGGCCGCTCTTGGTGAGGATGACCTCGATCTCCTGCTCCAGCGACTGCCGTCGGGTCTCGAGGGCGGCGAGGCGCGCGCGCCGTTCTTTCTCGAGTCGCTCGCGTTCGCCGGGTTCGGCGTAATAGACGATGGTCCCGGCGGTATTGTAATGCTGCACCCCATGGAGGAAGGCCATGAACGAGTAGTAGTCCGCGTGGGAGATCGGGTCCGCCTTGTGGTCGTGGCAGCGAGCGCAGCCGACGGTGGTGCCGAGCAGGGTTTCGGTGATCATCTGCACGTTGTCGGCGAGGACGTCGTAGCGGTGCTGTTTTCCGTCGGAGGGCTCGTCGTCCCACTGCATGAGCCGGTGAAATCCGGTCGCGGTGATCGAGGCGTGGGTCGGCTCGGGAATCTCGTCGCCGGCGAGCTGCTCGAGCACAAACTGGTCGTAGGGCTTGTCCTCGTTGAAGGCGGTGACGACGTAGTCGCGGTACTTCCAGATCTCGGGCTTGGCGTTGTCGCGCTCGAAGCCGTTGGTCTCGGCGTAGCGAGCGAGGTCGAGCCAGTGGCGCGCCCATTTCTCGCCGTACTCGGGTTGCGCGAGCAGCTCGTCGATGAGGGCGGCAAAGGCCTCCTCATCGGATCGTGGATCGGCGATAAATTCAGCGACCTTTTCCGGAGCGGGAGGGAGCCCGTGGAGATCGTAGCAGGCGCGGCGGACCAAGGTCTCTCGGGAGGCGCGGGGAGCGAGATCGAGATCCTTCTCCGCCAGTTTTCGGCGCAGCAGAGTGTCGATCGCGTCGTCGTCGGCCACGGTCGGACGCTTCACTGGCTGGTACGCCCACCACTGCCGGTCTTCGTCCGTGATGCTGAAGCCGTGGCGCTCGCTGGGATCCCCCGCGATCTCGAGGGCGGGATCGTAGGGAGCTCCCATCTCCGCCCATTGCTCGAGCAGAGCGATCTCCTCGGCGGGCAGCTTTGCCTTGGGCGGCATCTGGTGTTCGTCGTCCTTGTAGGAGACCATGGCGAGCAGCAGGGATTTTGCCGGCTCGGCCTCGTTCAAGGACGAACCAAGATCGCCGCCGCGAAGGAGGTCGGCTCGGTTGGTGAGGCGGAAGTCGCTCTTCAGCCTTTCGCCGGGAGCGCCGTGGCACTTGAAGCAGTTCGCCTCGAAGATCGGGTGAATCTTTTCCCGGTAGAAAGCGGCCCCATCCTGCGCCTCGACGACCGAAGAGCCGCAACCGAGCATGAGGGCAAGGGCGGGGGCGGCGAGCGAGATTCGGAAAGGCGACTTCATCGTATTCTGTATGGAAACGGAATTCGGCACCCAAGTCTTGTGTCGAAAAGACGAGTTTTTGTACCATCGCGAAAACGCCCCGCCTTGGACAGATCACCCAAGTGCCTCTGCCCTGTCCTTCGGCTTCCGCTCTGGTCTCTCACTCTCGACGAGGGTCACCGAGGACCTGGTCCGGTAAAGACCCGAGCCGTGGTTGCGCAGTCTGGGCGCTTTCCTTGCGGAACCTGTCTTGAGCCTGCTAGGTTTGCACCTGTAGGGACATCTCTCGGTTCCGGCCCTGATCTCTCCGCCATTTCCATGAAGCGCCGCCTTATCCAATTTGTCTTCACCGCTGTTCTCCTTCTGGCGGTGGTCCCCGCTCTTTTGTCTGAGGAGATCGATTTCAACCGGGATATCCGTCCACTTCTCTCGGACAACTGCTTTGCCTGCCACGGGCCTGACGAACACGACCGGAAGGCTGACCTGCGACTTGATACGGAAGAGGGCGCCGCCATGGATCTCGGTGGTCATGCCGCGATCGTGCCGGGGGACCTTTCCAAGAGCGAAGCCTGGCAGCGCATCATCGCGGAAGACGAGGGTGATCTCATGCCTCCTCCCAAGTCTGGCAAGAAGCTCGACGCGGCGCAGCGGGAGCTGATCCGCCGCTGGATCGAAGGCGGCGCCACCTTCGAGATGCACTGGTCCTACCAGCCGGTGAAGCGGCCTGAAACGAAAGCCGCGGGAAGCGCAGCGATCGATGAACTGGTGACGGCGGCGCGCGCCAAAAAGTCGCTCCCCGCTGCTCCCAAGGCCGATCCCTTCACCCTGGCTCGCCGTGTCCACTTGGATCTGCACGGGCTCCCGCCTTCGCCCGAAGCGGTGGCTGCCTTTGCGGCGGACCCCTCCCCCACGGCCTACGCGGCTCTCGTCGATCAGGCCCTCGAAGCTCAGCCCTTCGGAGAACGCATGGCCGTCTACTGGCTCGATCTGGTGCGCTACGCCGACACCATCGGCTACCACAGCGACGTCCACCAGTCGGTCTCGCCCTACCGCGAGTACGTGATCGACGCCTTCAACCGCAATCTCCCTTACGATCAGTTCACCCGCGAGCAGCTCGCCGGCGATCTTCTCCCCGACCCCACCCTTCAGCAGCGGATCGCCTCGGGCTACAACCGGCTTCTCCAGAGCACGGAGGAAGGCGGAGCCCAGCCCAAGGAGTACGTCGCAATCCATGCCGCCGACCGCGTGCGCAACGTGTCCTCGGTCTGGCTCGGCTCCACCCTCGGCTGCGCCCAGTGCCACGATCACAAGTACGATCCCTTCACGGCGCGCGACTTCTACACGACTGCCGCCTTCTTTGCCGACGTGAAGGAGAGTCCGCTGGGTCCGGCCAAACGGCCCAACCTGATGCTCCCCACCGCAGAGCAGACGAAGGAGATCAACCGATTGAAGAAGGAGGCGGCCGGCTTCACGCACGACCAGCTTCTCGCGAACGACTCGGCCTTGCGAGATCGTGTCGCTGCCGAGCAGATCGCGTGGGAGGAGGCTTCCACCGCCCTTGTCGATCACCAGCTCTGGACGATTCCCAAGCCGAAGACGGTGAAGGCCCAGCACGGTGTCGTTCTCGAGCCTCAGGGCGACGGTTCGCTCCTTGAGACCGGGCCCACCCCCGATCGGGTCTGGCATCAGGTCACTCTGCCGGCGAAAGGCACGGTGCGGGCGATCCAGCTTGAGGCGCTGCAGGACGCGAGCTTCCCGGCCAAGGGCGGTCTCTCACGGGGCAATGGCAATTTCGTGCTCACCAAGCTGCGCATCGAGTCGGGTGGGAAGGAAATTCCCATCGCCTCGGCAAGCGCCAGTTTCGAGCAGGGCGGCTACCCCGTTGCCTCCGTGATCGGCAAGGCAAAAGGGGACGGGTGGGCGGTCGGCAATCACGAGGAGAAGAACCGCGGTCACGATCGCAGCGCGATGTTTGTACTGGAAGCACCACTCGAGTTCGGTGTCGAGGGTGGGGAGTTCACGGTCCACCTTCACTACGAGTCGCAGCACGCGCGGCATTCGATCGGTCGCTTCCGCCTCGGCTTGACCGACAGCGAAGCGCCCGTGCTCCAGCAAAGCTCCGGCGTGCCCGCCGAACTGCTCGCGATCCTCGAGATCCCGGCCGCAGAGCGCAGTGCCGAGCAGTTGAAGAAACTCGAGGCCCATCACCGGACGCTCTCTGCTGAACTGAAGAAGGCGAGGGCGCCGCTCGAGGGCATCACGAAGCAGCTCGCCAGGGTCGAGGGCGCCCAGCGTAAGATGCTGGTCACCGAGGCTCTCCCGACCCCGCGCACCATCCGCATTCTCAAGCGCGGTGACTGGCAGGACGAAACCGGCGAAATCGTGGAACCGGCGGTGCCCGCCTTCCTCGCCGGAGGGCTTGCCGCCAAAGAGGGGGAACGGCTCAACCGCCTCGATCTGGCCAATTGGATTGTCGATGAGAGCAACCCGCTCACTGCCCGCGCCTTCACCAACCGCGTCTGGGGACTGCTCTTTGGTCAGGGTCTTTCCGCCAACCTCGAGGACATCGGCGGCCAAGGCGTGCCCCCCACCCACTCCGAGCTGCTCGACTGGCTCGCCGTCGAGTTCATGGAGAGTGGCTGGGACGTGAAGCATCTCATCCGCACCATCGTCCTCAGCGAGACGTACCAGATGGCCTCGGTGGATCCGCCCGGGGTCCGGGAGACCGACCCTGCCAACCAGTGGCTCTCGCGTCAGGGACGCTGGAGACTGGAGGCCGAGTTCGTCCGCGACACCGCGCTCGCGGTGTCGGGTCTGCTGCACCACCAGATCGAGGGGGAAAGCGTCAAGCCCTACCAGCCCGCCGGCTACTGGGCCCAGCTCAACTTCCCCAAGCGCAAGTGGCAGGCCGGCGAGGGCACCGATCTCTACCGCCGAGGACTCTACACCTACTGGTGCCGCAGCTTCCTGCACCCCGCGATGCTCGCCTTCGATGCACCGAGCCGCGAGGAATGCACGTCCCAGCGCCCGCGTTCGAACACGCCTCAGCAGGCACTGGTTCTGCTTAACGACCCCGCCTTCATCGAAGCCGCGCGCGCCTTTGCCGAAAGGGGTCTCAACGAAGCGCCCGACGACGCGTCCCCCGAAGAGCGGATCGATTTCCTCTACGAGACCGCATTGACCCGCGCTCCCAGCGCTGGAGAAACGACGCTCCTGGTGAAGCTCTACGAGCAGGAGCGCGCACGATTCGAAGCCATGCCCGAGGCCACCCAGGCCTTCCTCGACGTCGGCAAACGACCCGCAGACGAGGCGCTGCTTCCTGCTGAGTTGGCGGCGTGGACCTCGGTGACCCGGGCACTGCTCAACAGCTACGAGTGCGTCTCGCGGTTCTAACCCCCCATGGCGCTTGGTGAAGGGCCACCCTCGTTCGACGTGGAGAGTTCCTGCCACCGAGAGGAGCATTTCAAAGACCCCGATGACCGTCTGCCTCAAGGTGGAGCGTGACGTCCCGGCGCGGTGGCGTTGCCAGAGGTCGAGGGGCGGGCTTCGCGCAACTCGCTGGGGACGTCGAGTTCACCTTCAAGGCAAAACGCTCGAGCCCGACGGGGAATTCGAGAAGAAACCTTCGATACCCCCCGCTGACGAAGCGCCGTTGGTTCTAACCCAGTGTGCTCAGGTCAGGCTCAAAGGCTCTTCAGCCACCACCAGGCAAGCGGAAGGGGAATCTGCATCAGCAGGCCGCCGACGAAGAAGGTCCATCGCGGCAGGTGCGTAAAGGTGGTACCGGGCAAAAGGGTATCCTGGTCCCACCATTTCCTGAGCAGGGCGAGGCCGACGATGGAACAGATGCCGCCGGCCCAGAGGAGTTCTCCGGGTCCGTCTCGACCGATCGACAGGGCAAAGAATAGGGTCATCCCGGATTCATGAAGAAACCAGCGCGTCGATCCAATGCATCGCTTCGCTACTGCCCCTTGCCTTTGCCTCCCTTGCCCCCTTTGCCGCTTTTGCCGCCGCCGCCAGCCTTCGCGTCCGGCACACCGTCACCGTCGCGGTCTTCTCCGGGCGGAATTTCCTGCTCGAAGGCGATCCCGTCGCGGCTGCCGGCCCGAACGTGGGCCTGATAGTCCTTGGGCTTGCGCTCCTCGGCGAAGCGGGCGCCGACGGGAGCGAGCGCTTCCAGAAGCTCCGCCTCGGAGGCGCGGGTGTCGAATCGCTCAAGGGTCTTCCCGGAGAGACCGTACTTGTCGGACTCGACAAGGTAGATCCCCGGCCCGCGGGCGCCGGAAACGTCGCTGAGTCCATCGGCCCCGGCCTTCGCGAAGTCGTAGTGAAAACGACCGAGCATCGAGGCATGCGAAGACACCGAGCGGAGCCGCTCGCGGAGCGTCTCCTCCTCGGCGTCGGTTTCCGAGACGATCAGCACCAGAGGCCGCTGGTCGCAGCTCGCGACGTTGATCGACTCGTCGAGACTGTGAAAATCGGGAACAAGGGCGGGTTCGTCCATCTTGCGGGCGCGGTGGTCGCCGAGGACCTCGTCCATCTCCTGGTAGAGTTCCTGCGCGGTGCCAAACACCTGGCTCGGACTGCGCCCGGCACGGGACAGCATGTCTTCGCCGTCAGGCGCCAGCAGGCAGAAGACAGTGTTGGCGAAACGTCCGTTGAGGAACTTCCGCACCCACTCCTGATGCTTCTTCGACTCGTACGGGTCGAGCCGGCACACCACCCAGTTCCGGCTCGCCTCGATGAATTCCTTCGTCTCGAACAAACTGTTCGAGCTCTCGGTGTAACCCGGTCAGAACACGCCCGGCACGCCATTGCACTGCGTGGCCGCCATCAGGAAAAAGATCGGTCGGTTGCTTCGCTTGGCCTCGGCCTCGGCGACGTCCCAGGTGGCATAGAGATGAAGCCCGCTGAAGTCGTCCGCCCCTTCGGGGAGGGCAGCCACGCCTCCTCGAGCCGGAACCCCGGCCTTGGAGCGGACCCACGCCTGGTCGTCGGGAGAAAGGCGGGTGATGGGGAGCACGACCTTGCGCCCGTCGCTCCCGAGGATGTGGACCCGACCTTCATCGAGTTCGACAAAGGTCCCCTCGAACTGGTGACGGCCCGATGCGTCGCTCCAGGTGCGCGAGGCGGCCTCTTCGGCGGAAGCGGGGCCAGTGCTTAGGAGAGTGAGAGCGATGGCGATAGTGATGGCGATGGATCGAGTCGAGCGCATATACGCTGAAGAAACCCAGCAACAGGAACGGGGTTGCGGAAATGTTGCAAGCACACGGCGCAGTGCTCTTTTCAGGAAGAAGCCGATTCCAGCGGGAACACCTCGACTCGAACGTCCTCGGCCACGCATTGATGGTCGGGTGGGCGATTGATGGCCAGCGGCAGATGGTTCCACTCCAGGGGATGCGTGTCGAAGTGGGACGTTTCCGCGTCGGCGTAGCGGTAGGGAGAGTGATGAACCCGTCCGAGCTTGATCTGATCGGGCGCCGACTCGGTGAAGAGAACGTAGCGCTCGAGGAGAAAGAACTCGAGAGAGCCCGGGACAGCGGTGGCCCCCTCGCCGGACGACCGATAGCGGAACCGGCTCGCCGCAGGCTCCCCCTTCCGCCGAGTGCGGTAGTCGGTCCAGCCTGCGTCCTGCTTCATGCTCATCGCGGCAAGTTGATACGGGAGTTTGAATGCCGTTCTGGCCACGCGGTAGGCCAGCCAGCGATTGGTATCCAGCGAGTAAAACCAGACTCCCGGACGACCCTGGTCGTCGTGGACGTAGGTCCTCACGTTGAGTTCCAGGAAGTAGGACAGGCAGGGCACGGCGGGGAGGAACCGAGGACGGATGGCCTGCATGAAGAAGGGCACGATCCCGACGTAGGCATTGCCTTCATAAAGGTCGAGATGAAGTCCCTGGGGCAGGGTTGGCTGAAGAGATTCGGCTGGCACCTGCCAATGAAGGAAAAGCAGATCCGTCCAGCGCTGGAACATGACCGGAGAGGCACGGGGCCGCCGCCGCGGAGCATCACGGTCGATGGGGGAAATGGGCTGCATATTCCCAATCTTCTTCGCGAAATCGATGATGTTGTCCATAGTTGTGCTGTGATTCGAGTCCTCTGCCTCCTCGCCGCCCTGTTATTCCTTCCTTACGCCTTAGCGCAGGAAGAGCCCGACACTCCAGCTACCGCACCGGACGCCATCGAGGCTGCGGCGCCCGCGCCCCCTTCAGGATTCGACTCGGCGGCACTCTCCGAGAAGGCGATCGGCGCCATCGCGGAATCCCTCGAAGAGACCCGCACCACGCTTGAAGCGGCCAAAGCAGCCAAGGACGCGGAAAGAATCAAGTTCCTGGAAAAAAAGCTCGAGAGCCTGAACGGCGATCTCGAGACCGTCGCCACGGGACAGGATTCGACCTCGGAGTCTCCCCAACCCACGGCGCCTTTCAATCTTCAGGACGAGCTCACCGATCTCCTCAAGCCGCTCGTGGAGGAAGTCAAAGCCGCCACCAAAAACCCTCGCGACGTGGAAGAGCTCCGTAACCTGGTCTCGAGTCTCGAGACTCAGCAGAAGGCATCGGACGTCGCCCTCGAGAGGCTCCGGGCTCTCCGCGCGAGAAACGATCTTCCCGAAGGTCTCACGCCCAGCCTCGAAGCGCTCATCGAAAAGTGGGAAGCCCGCCAGCAGTCGGAAGAAACCGCCCTCTCCGTCGCGACCTTCAAGCTCGCCGAGCTTGAGGCGTCCCGGGGAACCGTCATCGATTCCATCAGTGGGATCTTCTCGAATTTTTTCCGCACCCGAGGGCTGAATCTTCTCATCGCCGCCGTCGTTGGCATCTCCGTATGGCTCTTCCTCGGCTGGCTGCGCAAGCGTGCCGAAAAACTGCCTTCGTTCCGCAAGAAATCGGGTCGGACCTTCAGCACCCGCGCAGCGGGGGTCTTCTTCATGCTCGGCACCAGCTTGGCGGTCATCCTCGCCATGCTGCTGGTCTTCTACCTCGCAGGTGACTGGGTACTGCTCGGCCTCAGTCTTCTCCTCCTTCTCGGAATCGTCTGGGCCGGGAAGACCACCCTGCCGCGGGTGTTCGAGCAGTTGAAGCTGATGCTCAACCTCGGCTCCGTCCGCGAAGGCGAGCGGGTCGTCATCGGCGGTGTGCCCTGGGAGGTGACGCGGCTCAACGTCTCCTCGAAGTTTACCAACCCCGCCCTCGACGGCGGGACCCTCCGTCTCCCCATCCGCGACGTCCTCCCGCTCGCTTCACGGCCGTGTTCTGACAAAGAGCCCTGGTTCCCCTGTGCCACTGGCGACTGGGTGCGCCTTGGCGACGGCCTCTCCGGCAAGGTCATCACCCAGACACCTGAATGGGTTCAACTCATCCTTCTCGGTGGAAGCCGCAAGACCTACGCCACGGCCGATTTCATCGCTGAAAACCCCGAAAGCCTCGCCCACAATTTCCGCGTCCGCTCCACCTTCGGGATCGACTACGCACATCAGGCGATTTCCACCACCGAGGTCCCCCAGATCTTTACCACGCATCTCCTCACCCACCTGCGCGAAGAGATCGGTGCCGAAAACGTCGTCAGCGTCGTGGTCGAATTCGCCTCCGCTGGCGCCTCGTCGCTCGACTACGAGATTCTCGCCGATTTCTCGGGCGAGGTCTCCGCCAAGAACAGCAAGCTTCAGCGCAGTATCCAACGCCTGTGCGTGGACGTGTGCAACGAACAGGGCTGGGGCATCCCCTTCGCCCAGCTGACGCTGCACAATGCAGAGTCTGCTGGCGATTCATCGCAATGATCGCATCGGCGGGCTGAGCGGCGGCCGGGATTGATCGCGAGTGGTCTGTTTCCTTGGAAAAGTCGGGTGCCGATCCAACCACCCTCAACGGCTTGCCTTGGGATAGGAAGGAGCGGAGCGAAGGACCGCCCGCGGAGGCAGTCCGCAGAGACTGGGTCGATGCCCGCAGTGGACGGGGGAGAAGGAGGGAGCGGCTGGTCCAAACGTCTTCCACCGACGGTCCCTGCCTTAAGGTGGAGCGTGACGTCCCGGCGCGCTGGCGTTGCCAGAGGGCGAGGGCCGGGCTTCGCCCGCAACTCGCCGGGGACGTCGAGTTCCACCTCAAGGCAAAACGCTCGATACCCCTCGCTATCCAAGCGCCGTCCCTGTCAGGGTGCGATAAACCGTTGCCTCCTGCCCTATCGGTAATCCGCAGCCCAGTCGCGGCCTTCGATGACACTCCGGGTTCGCCACTCGAGGAGCTGATGGAGCAGCTCCGCCTTCTTCTCCCGGTGCGCTTCTTCGCCCCAGAGATTCACGACTTCATCGGGGTCGTGGTCCAGATCGAAGAGCTGGCCTTCGTCTTCACCGATGAAGTGCACCAGCTTCCAGCGATCGTCGCGGACCATGCTCATGTACTCGGTGCCGTCGAGAATGCCGTCTTTGATATGCTCGGCGTAGACGAAGTCGCGCGGCTCCCATTCGCCGCCTTCCAGAGCCGGAAGGAGACTCTTTGCCTCCATCACTTTAGGCGGGGTCGCGCCCGCCAGCTCGAGGAGCGCCGGGGCGATGTCGAACTGCTGGCAGAGGCCGTCCACGGTGCGACCACCCTCGAAACGACCCGGCCCCCAGACGATGAGAGGCATCTTCATGATCGTGTCGTACATCGTCCATTTCTGGGACATGCCATGATCACTGAGACAGTCGCCATGATCGGAGGTGAAGACGATCACGGTGTTGTCGAGGTAACCCTTCCGATCGAGAGACTCCATGATCTCGCCGATTTTTTCATCGATCATCGAGACGTTGGCCAGGTAGTACGCACGCTGCCGCCGCCGCTGCTCCTCGGTCGGCTCGAGCGGCATGTGGACGCTGTCGTGATCGATCTCCGCATTGTGGGCCCGCAGCTCCTTGAAGGCGCGCGGGAGCTTTTCCATCTCCTCGTCGCCGACGTCGAGGAGCGGCAGCTCGTCCTTGATCGCCATGTAGTGGTCCCGCCACTTCGGCGTCGGATCGTAAGGCGGGTGCGGTCCGGGAAATCCGATCTGAAGAAACAGTGGCTCAGTCTTGGGATAGCTGTCGATCCACCAGGTGGCGGTGTCGCCGACGAAGTTGTCGCTCTGAAGATCCTCATCCTCCTCCCAGGTGAAGGCGCCGAGGCATTCCTTGTAGTCGGCTCGCTCGCGGTACTGCTCGCGCTGCTGCTTCACCTTGCCGCGCGCCTTGAGAGCCTTGTCCCACTCGTCGAAATAGTAACGCTCCTCGAGATAGCGATCCTTGTTCTCCACGACGTAGCGCTCGTGGAATCCGAGCGGCGCGTGATACGGGTAGGAGTGCATCTTGCCGACGTTGACGCAGCGGTAGCCGGAATCGGCGAGATTCTCGATCCACGAGTGCTTCCAGGAGTCGGCGTTGCGGAGGATCCCCGTGGTGTGCGGATAGAGGGCCGTGAACAGGCTTGCCCGGCTCGGCGCGCAGCTCGGTGCGGAGACGTGGCAGTTGGTGAAGGTGACCCCTTCGTTGACGAGGCGGTCGAGGTTCGGGGTCACCACGTGCGGGTGCCCGAGCGCTGCGATCGTGTCGAACCGCTGCTGGTCGGTGATGATGAATACGATGTTGGGACGGGCTGGGTCGCTGCTCATGACGGGCGGTCAATGTGGCGGTTTTCGCGGCGTGCGCCAAGGGGAACCCAAGCCTTTTCATGCAAGAAAGCGCCTCCCTCGCCGATACTCTGATATCAGCATGACCCAGCCCAAATCGAACCGACGCAAGTTTCTGAAGTCTGCCGCCTTCGCCGGCACGGCTCCCTTGATTCTACCCGCTCAAGTATGGGCCGCTCCCCCGAGCGAGCGGAAGACGATGGGCTTCATCGGAATGGGCAAGCAGAGCGGAGGGCTGCTCAACGGCTTCATCAACTCCGAGAACGTCCAGGTGCTCGCGGTCTGCGACGTCGATACCACGCGCCGCGAAGCCGCTGCGGAGAAGGTTCGCAAGTACTACACGGACAGGCCCGAGAAAGGTTCGGCTTCCGATCTGCAGGCCTACAACGAGTTCGAAAAAATCACCGGCCGCGACGATATCGACGCGGTCTGCATCGCGACGCCCGATCACTGGCACGCGGTGATCACCCTCGCCGCCCTCGGCTCCGACCAGGACGTCTACTGCGAGAAGCCGCTCACCCACAACATCCATGAGGCGATCGAGGTCATGAAGGAGGTCGACGCCCGCGGGCGCGTTCTTCAGACCGGCTCGATGCAGCGCTCGATGAAGGAGTTCCGCGTCGCCTGCGAGCTCGTTCAGAATGGGCATATTGGAAAAGTGGAACGAGTCGAGGTCAGCTTCGGCGATCCGGGCGTCGTCTGCGACCTGCCCGAAGAGGCGGCCGAGCCCGGCCTCGACTGGGATCGCTGGCTCGGACCCGCTCAGAAGCGCCCCTTCAACTCCGTGCTCAGCCCGCGCGGCGTGCACGGCCACTTCCCCAACTGGCGTGCCTACAAGGAGTTCGGCGGCGGCATGGTGACCGACTGGGGAGCACATCATCTCGACATCACCCAGTGGGGACTCGGCACCGATCTCAGCGGACCCATTGAGGCTCGTCCGCCAGAGAAGAAGGACGCCAAGCGCGGCGCGAGCCTTGTCTACGAGAACGGCGCGGTGGTCACCCACGCCGACGGCACTGCCGGGGTGCGTTTTCACGGCACCGAGGGCATCGTCGAGGTCGGTCGTGGCAGAATCGCCTTCTCTTCCGGCGGCGAGACCGTCGCGCAGTTCATGAGCAAGGAGGACGGCTCGATCAACAAGGCCGTCCACCTGCTTGAGACCGAGGTGCTCGGAGACGACCGCAAGGTACGCCTCTACGAAAGCCCGAACCACCTCAAGGACTTCCTTGCCTGCATGGAAAGCCGCCAGAAGCCGATCACCCACGAAGGCATCGGCGCAGGCAGCGCCATCTGCTGCCACCTCATGAATCTCGCGTATTGGAATCACCAGAAGATCCAGTGGGACCCCGCCGCAAACGCATTTGCCGGCGGCACCGGCGACCCCGCCTGGCTCACCCGCGACTACCGCTCGCCCTGGACGGTTTAGGGCTGGTATCTGCTCTTCGGCTTCGCAATTTCAGCGAAAGCACTTGAAAACTGGCATAGGGAGGACACATTTAGACGGGTTGGGAATTCTCAGCCGGCAAGAAGTTACGGGGAATCCTCCGTGGCTTTTTGTTTTTCAGGGGATGTCCAAAACTCATCCTGCACCCGCTCCGGCTCGATGTCCTTCTCGCGGAGAACCTCGTAGGCTCTGTTGGGTTGACCGGGGTAGAGATAGGCGTTGCCTAGAGGACGGGCCACAAGGTCGGCGAACTGCAAGCCTGTGGAATTGGCCTTCTTGGAAGCAAAAACTGGGACGAAAGGGTACTCTACCCTGTGTCGGTTTTGTCCGGAGCAGATCCGCCTCACCTCGAGTTCAAGTTGGCCGTCTTCCTTCTTTCCTCTCTGCTCGAACACGATGTGTGTGACATGGAGGATCTGCTTCAAAGACGCTAACTTCTCGTAAAGAGTCTCTAGGCACTTCTGAGCAGCCAGGTGGTAAAGATTGTCAGCAGCCTTGTGGGTGCCATCTTTGGGGATGACTTGGTGTATGATTGAGATTTTTGCCTTCGCCACCAGCGAGTTGATGCCCTCCAAAAATGGTTCGCGAATTTGACGATTCTTCAGAATTGAAAATTCCCCGAGCGATTTTCGAATTTCACGCTCATGGATGATCGCCATATCGTGACCAAAGAAGCGAAATTTGAAACCCTGAAGAGCAGGCGCCAGTTCGAAGCGATAGCTGCGCTTCTCGAACATGCAGAAGGCCAGGACAAAGCATGGAAAATTTGGATCCGGATCCGGAGACGCATGGCCGCTTTCGTCCACATAGACGATGCAGTCTCCAAATGGCATGCCCTGTTCCATGTCATCAACGTTGCATCGACAACTAAAATCTCAAGGGTACCTCGGATTCTTACGTTTTCTTCGTCTCACTCTGAGTCTCCCCAGCCCTCGCGCGAGTCGAGCTCCAGGTTCTCTAACAGTGCGGTGAGCGCCTTCTCCTGCTTCTTGCCGAGCTTCTCGCCCATGACCTGTTGGTAGAAGGACTGGAAAAGCGTGAGGTCATCCTGACGCAGGGTTTTCTCGTCGATCTGGTCGTGGTCCCTGACCTCGACGTTCTGGAAGCGCGTCCGAAGCTGCAGCAGGTTGGGGTAGACGGCGCGCAGCTGGTTCATCGGCTCGAGCAGGATCTCTTTGTCCGTCAACGTGGCGTGCAGGTAGTCGTCCCGCCGGTCGTCGTCGGGCGCCTTGGCGATGAGGGATTTGAGGGTCCCCTCGATGCGGCGGAGATCCCGCTTCGGCACGAGGGGAATCGACTTCAGCGACGACGGCCCTTTCGGACCGAGTTCCAGCATTGTCACCGACTTCTCGTGATCGACTTCGGAGAAGGAATACTTCAGGGGTGAGCCCGAATAGCGGATGCGACCCGCCCCCACCGACTGCTCCTGATGGAGGTGCCCCAGCGCGACGTAGTCGAAGGCCTTGAAAAGTTCTTCGGGCACTTGGCCCGCCGCGCCGAGCACGTAAGGCCGCTCGGAGTCGCTCTCTTTTCCTCCGACGACAAAGGAGTGCCCCACGAGCACGTGGCGCGTCTTCGGGGGCGCCGTCTTGATGGTCTCGAGGAAGGGACCGAGCGCACCCCGGGTCGCGCCTTCATGTCCCTCGAGAGTGTCGTCGCAGAGCACCGACCTCACCTCTGCCGGATAGAGGTAAGGCAGCAGATGAAAGTGCACGGGACCGAAGCGGTCTTCCAGCTCCACGATATGAGGAGTGCCGGTAAACTGCCCTGCGATGTGGAGCCCTGAGTCGGCGAGCAGTCCCGAGAAGGCGGAGAGGCGGTGCGGACCATCGTGGTTGCCCGCGATCACCAGGAGCGGGGACCCTTCGGTGACCCGGATCAGATCGGAGAAGATGCGATCGAGGAGCTGGATCGCCTCGGGCGGAGGGATGGCGCGGTCGTAGACGTCGCCCGCGATCACGATGGCGTCCGGCTTCTGATCGGCGGCGATCTCCACGATCTGCTCGAGCGCATGCGCCTGCCACTCCAGAAGGGAGGTGCCGTGAAGCTGCTTGCCGAGGTGCCAGTCGGCGGTGTGGAGGATTTTCAGAGGCGAAGAGATTGGAGCTGCGAGAAAGAGACTCCCCCGAGATGACGGTCGAGGAAAGGACGGAAAATGACGCGAAATTTACCTCGCTTTGGTTGCCGTCTTGTTGCTCGACGGCTACTCCGAAAAATCCTGAGGCGTGTTGGCGCCATGAGAAACGTCCGCTTCCACCGCCTCGCTTTCGCATCCTCTGCTCGCCTCCGTGGCGACGTTGCCGGGGCAAGTCAGCCAGACTGCATCGGACGCTTTTGGCTTTGCGACGGTGACCGCCGGAGTCGCGCCTGCCGTCCCCGATCCATTCTGGGCCACCACCACGGTCATCGCCGGACGACAGAGCTTCTAAGATCCGCAAGGGCAGTCGCGGGGGATCACCTGCACCCTCGAATTCGACACCGGAGTCTACACTCTGGAGGCAACGACGTCCTGATCTTGCGCCTCGTTCCCGAGCCCTCCCGCGCCATGCGTCTCGGCCTCGGCCTCGGCCTCGGCAACCTGCTTCTGCGCCGTCGGCGTGAGTGGGTCTCTGACGCGTCGCCGAACTGGCTTCCAGCGAGGGATCGAGCCCGCCCTTTCTCCGGGACGAACGAAGTCGACTTGTAGAATGCTGGCGCACCTGCCTTACCTGCCGCCATTGACCAACGAAACCTACTTCGCGCTGAAACGGTGAATCATCAGGTGTCGGTATGTCTGACCCGGGCGGAGAACCGCAGTGGGGAAACTCTCCTGATTCGGGGCATCGGGGAAATTCTCGGTCTCCAGGCACAGAGCGCTCCGCTTCTGGTAGGCCACGCCGCCTTTGCCGATGGTGGCCCCATCCAGAAAATTGCCGCCGTAGAATTGAATCCCCGGCTGATCGGAGAGCACCTCCATGGTGCGCCCGGTCTTGGGGTCATGGAGCACAGCGTGGCTCCGAAGGCCGGATCCATCGACGATCCAGCAGTGATCGTAGCCACCACCGAACTCCAGAGCCTCAAAGGCCTCGTCGATGCGGGCCCCGATCACGAACGGCTGAGTGAAGTCCATCGGCGTGCCTGCAACGGGAGCCTTCTCGCCGGTTGGGATCAGTCCCTTGGTCGTCGGCAGATAGGTGGTGGCGTTCAGCTGGAGAAGATGATCGTTGATCGAGGTGCTCGGATCTCCGCTGAGGTTCCAGTAGCTGTGATGCACGAGATTGAGCACGGTCGGCTTGTCCGTCGTGGCCTCGGCGCTCCAGATGAGTTCGTTGTCGTCGGTGAGCACGTAGGCCACGGTGGTCCGAAGCTCGCCGGGATAGCCTTCTTCGCCGTCGGCACTGACGTAGGCGAGAGCCACACCGCGCGAGGTCTTCGTCTCAAAAGTGACACCGCGCCAAAGAACCTTGTCGAAGCCGACCTCGCCGCCGTGAAGCGCACAAGGCATGTCGCCGGGAGCGTTGTTCGTGGCCAGCGTGAACTCCGTCCCATCGATCGAAAACTTGCCGCCCGCAATCCGGTTGGCGAAGCGCCCGACCGTGGCGCCGAAATAGGCGGTGTTGCCCAACCACCCTTCCAGGGAATCATATCCGTGCGTGACGTCGGCGATTCTGCCGTTGCGGTCGGGTGTCTCCAGTGAGACGAGAATCGCTCCGTATTCCGTTACCTTGGCGACCATGCCATGGGCGTTGGTCAGGGTGAAGAGCTTGACGCTCCGCCCGTCGGGCATCTTCCCGTACTCGGAGGTTTCAATTCCCTGAGCGGCGAGAGCGGTCATGGCAAGAAGAAGAGGGGCGGCAAAAAGAGAAAATCGGATCTTCATGGGTGTCGATGGTGAGCCTGGTCAGAATGCGGCAGCTCCGCCCCACTTGGCAAGCTTGCGCGAGTGCGGGGACAATCAGGATGCGGCAGAGCCGGCCCACCGTGAAAGCCCCTCCTCGACCTTCCCCTGCGGCCAGTACTCGAGGCCGATATGGCCTGCGTATCCAGTGGCGGCGATCGCCTCGAAAACGGCAGGATAGTGGATCTCGCCCGAGTCGAGCTCATGGCGGCCTGGATTGCCAGCGGCGTGATAGTAGCCGATGAGATCCGCGTGGTCGGAAAGATTTCGGATCAGATGTCCCTCGGTGATCTGCTGATGATAGATGTCGAACAGGACCTTCACGGCGCGGCTATCGACCGCGCGGGCGATCTCGAAAGCCTCATCGGACCGAGAGAGAAAATAGCCGACATGATCGACGAGGAGATTGAGCGGCTCGAAGACGAGCTGGATTCCGGTGCCCTCGACCAGGGGCGCCGCCGCCTTCAAGCCCTCGACAAGGCATTGCTGCTGCGCCTCGCGTGGCACCCCGGGCCGTGCGTCGCCGACCTGCGTGATGATGGTGCCGACTCCGAGACGGCTGGCGGTCTCGATCGTCGCTGCAAGACCGTCAAGGTACTCGGACCGCGCCGCCGGATCGACGAGACTGATGAATTTCGTGCAGAAGGCTGCCAGCTCGAGTCCGTGCTCGTCCCGAGCGTCGGAGATGGCTTCGAGATCCTTGTCCCACCACTTCCAGAATTCAAAGGCGTTGATTCCCGCGTGCTTCACGGCGGCGATCGCCTCGACCTCGGGGACACCTTCGAAGACAGCGTCGATGCAGACGGAAAAGCGCATGGGATCCATCCGCCGAATCTAGGCTGGGTTCGAAGACCCGCGAGACGGAAAATGATCGAGGCGCAGGCCTGCGCGGTCGGCTTCACCGAAGCAGGACACAGATCCCAAGCGCGCTTAATGGTTCGTCTTTCCTCCCAGCGGCAGGGAATGACGAGTCAGTGCGGCTCGACGGGCTTGAGAATGACTTCGTCGAAACCTGCATTTCGGCATCGGTCCTGATCACGGTCTATCCCCGCGCCCGTGACGGCAAAGTACTCGATGATAAAAGTGGGGTCGGCGAGGATCACCGAGGGAACTTTCCCCGTCGATGTTTCTGCGCTCCCATCCAGATCACCAGACTCCCCGACATCAGGAGAACGGCCCCGATGACCACGAACAGGAGATTGGTGAGAGCCACCACCTGATCAATGGTGGGGTCTGCCGACGTCGGTCCTCGGAAGAAGTTCGGAAGGCGGCGGTACCGGGTTGGGTCGACGGCTGCGCGCTTGGGGTGACCTCGGGACATGAAGACGGAAGCTATGCAGTCCCATCTTCGGTGTGCCACTGAAATGAGTGGATCCCTGCCGGTGGACTCTTGCCCAGACGATCAGCGGCAGGTAGACGTGGAGCATGCTCAGTCCCCGTCACCTTCTTCTTTTGGCCTGCTTCAGCGCCGCGCCCCTGCATGCTCACGACGAACTCGATTCGGAAAGTCGGCAGCGGCCGCTGAATCAGGACCTGCTTCTGAACGAGGAAGGGGAAGGACCCATCCCGAAGATCATGGCCGGGTGGTATCAGGATCAGGACACCGATCTCGATGCGGGCGGGACTTTCAGCAGCAGGGAATTCCGACTCAGGGCCCCCCTCTATGGCACGTCAATTGGGGACGACCTCCGGATCGGGGTTCTCGCCAAGTACAGCTATCAGCAGATTGAGACGAGTTCGGACGCGGGCCTTTACGATCACGATCTCCACCGCCTGACCCTCGACATGGTGACCTACTATAATCGGCAGGACAGCCCGTGGTTCTTCTGGGGACGAGTCGCTCCCGGGATTGCCTACGACCTGGATGCCGAGCTCTCGGACGCGGTCACCGGTTCGTTGATCGCTTCCGTCGGATACAAGTTTTCCGAAACCTTCAGCTTCGCGGCGGGGGCTTACGCGGGCGAGAGCTTTGGTGAGTTCGTGGTTTACCCTGCGGTGGGCTTCCGCTGGGACGTCCATGAGTATCTGCGACTCGAGCTCGTCCCGCCGAGTCTCACGCTGACCTGGGAGCCGATCGACCGGGCCAAGATCCATCTTTCCGCCTTCCCGGGCGGTGGGGGCTGGGCCATCGAGACGGACGACGACCGCTTTGATGAGATCGACTACCGGAACGTTCGAATTGGCGTCGGGGTCGATTACGAGCTGCGCACGCGCCTGTGGGCTTCCGCATGGACAGGCGCGAACCTGTTTCAAAAGCTCGAGTACCGCGAGGACGGACATGTTCGATACGAGAGCGACCTTGACGACAGCGTCTTCTTCTTCCTGGGGCTGCGCTACGAGATCTGGTAGCGGGCAGGGCGGGGCAGATAAGCGAGACGAGGAGGGTTCGCCCGATACTGTGAGGACGGCGCGGACGTCTGATCTTTGTCGTCTGCGGTCATCTCCCTCGGCTCCTCGCCAGGGCAACTCGGAAAGCGGAGATCAAAGGTCACGAAAAGATGAAGGATTCCTTCCGCGAGGTCGAGGAAGGAGAGCGGAAGCGCGGTTCACTGCGTGTTTACGCATGGCGTCGGCAAGTGGTCCTAGCCGCTGAAAGGCCTTTTTGAGTGTGGTGGACATGAGACGTCAAAGTTAACCTCTTTCATCTATGAGACCCATTGATGTGTTCCCCTCCGTCGCTCAGCTCAAGGTGAGGGATCGTGCGATACTTTGTGGACTCTTTCTCTCCAAATTTGATCAGGCTGCGGTTCAAGCACTCGACTTTGCAAGCAGGGTTGAGGCTTTCAATATCATGGGGCATTCCGTGGGCGTTGCACCTGCGTCGATCAAAAATTACAGGGATGAGTTTGATCCTGTTTTTCCAAACGAGAGGGTGGGCCGGACGGGGCGGCCGATGAGAGAGCACTGTCGTCTCCTGCTGGAGAGATTCGGGGAGTTGGAATTCAACGAGATGAGGGCGCTGGTGGTAGGGGTAATTGATCCGTCCTCAGTGATTCTCGGAGCCAATACCCTCTTGTCACTCGAGGCCGAGTTGGCTGGGGAGAGTGTGGTAGCGAAGCGGATTGCGACCGGCCTAGCGGCGGAGGGGTACTTTCGCAGGCACTACAAGGACATTTCGCTCTTTCGAGGCCATTCCCTGATAGACACGACTCTCTTGGGATGCGGGTTCGACTTCCGTTTAGATATGCCAAATCAGTCTGGATTTCTAGCAGCAGAGGTCAAGGGGCTTCGCGGATCAACGGGGGAAATCAGCCTGACCGAAAAAGAATATCGGGTGGCGAGTCGGCTGCGGGAAGACTACATCGTCGTCGTGATCACGAATTTTTCGGAATCTCCGTTACCAGTTGTTTTTCGGGACCCAGTGGGTTCTCCGATAGGTTTGAGACGGAGAAGCCGAAAGCTGACAGAAGTTCGCTGGGAAATGCAGGTGCGTTGAGTTCATTGCCGGAAGAAGGGGCGGTCGAATCCAAATGGATGGGTGCGCTGCAAGATGTCGGCCACTAAAAACTGAACGACGTCGATTACCCCGATCCATCAGTGAAACGCTATCCCAGCAACTCGAGGAGCTCGCCCTGAGTGAGGCTGTCGGTGAGGTTCCGCTTCTGTTCCTGCAGGGCGAGGATCTTCTCTTCGACGGTGTTCTCGGCGATGAGCTTGTAGCAGGTGACGACGCGGGTCTGTCCGATGCGGTGGGCTCGGTCGGTGGCCTGGTCCTCGACGGCGGGGTTCCACCAGGGATCAAGGTGAATGACGGTGTCGGCGCCCGTGAGGTTGAGGCCGACGCCACCCGCCTTGAGGCTGATCAGGAAGACGGGGACCGTTTCGTCATTCTGGAAGCGAGCCACGACTTCGGCGCGATTCTTGGTCCGCCCATCGAGGTAGGCAAAGTCGATGCCGCGCTCGCCGAGAAAGGGGACGAGCACCTGGAGCATCTCGACGAACTGACTGAAGACGAGAACGCGATGACCACCTTCGATGGCATTGGCGAGGAGCTCTTCCAAGGCACCCATCTTGGCGGAAGGGTTTTCCTTTTCCTCGGTCATGCCGAGGAGGCGGAGATCGCAGCAGCATTGGCGTAGCCGGAGGAGTGCGGTCAGCGCGATCATCTGCTTCCGGCTTCCGTCGGCGTCTTCGATACTGCGGCGGCTCTCCTTAAGGAGGCCGTCGTACACAGCGCGCTGACGCTGGTTGAGACGGCAGGTGACGACCTGGGTGATCTTCTCGGGGAGATCGGGGGCGACCTCGGTCTTGAGCCGCCGGAGCATGAGGGATTGTAGACGTCGCTGCAGTCGCGCCTGGGTGGCGGGATCGCCATCAGCCGAGGTGAGGGGTTTCTCGAAGCGCTCGGCGAATTCCTTGCGTCCGCCGAGGTAGCCGGGCACGGCAAATTGAGTGATCGACCAGAGATCGCGGACGGAGTTTTCGATGGGGGTGCCGGTGAGTGCGAAGCGGTAGCTGCCCGAGAGTTCGTGGCAGCGCCTGGCGATCTGCGAGTCGGGGTTTTTCAGGTGCTGGGCTTCATCAAGAAGGATCGTCTGAAAATGCCAGTCGCGGTAGACCTCGGCGTCGAGCCGGAGAAGGGCGTAGCTGGTGACGTAGAGGTGAGCGTCCGGGTTGGCGGCGAGCACCTTGTGGCGACCCGGCCCCTCGAGAGCGACGACGGTGAGGTCGGGGACAAACTTCTGGGCCTCGGCGACCCAGTTGTGCACCAGTGAGGAGGGGGCGACGACCAGAGACTGCCCACCGGCGACGTACAGGAAGGAAAGCGCCTGCACGGTTTTGCCGAGGCCCATGTCGTCGGCCAGAATGCCGCCTCCGCTTCGGGCTGCGGCGCGCTGGAGCCACGCAACGCCTTCGCGCTGGTAGGGGCGCAGGATTTCCTCGAGGTGAGCGGGGAGGTCCTCGAAGGAGGCGGTCTCGTCGGGATCAGGAAGGGCGCCTCGGGTCGGGAGTCGGTGGGCCTTGGCGGTGGCCTCGAGGTATTCGGCGTGACGGAGGTCGATGCGGTATTCGCCGGGCTGATCCTGCTGTGGGTCGATGTCGAGGAGCACGGCTTCCATCTCGCGGTGAAGGGCTTCATTGAGGACGCCGATGCGCCCGTTGGCGAGAGGCTTCTTCTTCCGGCCGGACCGGAGAAGTCGCTGGATCTCGTCTCGGGAAACGGAGGCGCCACCCGAGCTTTGGTAGTCGAACTCGAGGGCGAACCAGTCCTGCCCGGAACCACTGCGGAACTCGAGGGTGGGCTCGATCGGCTCGACCAGCGTGGAGGCATGGACGAAGCGTTCGCCGGTGCTGGTGCGCCACTCGGCGGGGAGACTGGGGTAGCCGTGGGCGAGGAAGGCGAGCACGCCGTTCTCGTCGCGCAGGCGGAGCAGGCCCTGCTCGTCGGGTTCGCTGAATCCGTGGCTTCGGAGCAGCTCGACGGCCTCGGCCTCGAGAGTCGCGTGGCGCAGAATGAGGGTGCCCTTTTCCTCGAAGGAGACAGGCCCGGCGGAAGCAGGGAAAGTCCGGTCTCGGTAGCGGAAGTGCAGGTGTATGGAGATGCCGCGCAGGCTGCCCTCGAGATCGGCCTCGATGAGAGGGACGGGAGTCTCGATGGCGAGAGCGCCCAGGTCGAAGTGACGCTCCAGAATGGGAATGGCAGCGGGGTCGAGCGGAAGACCCGGCCCGAAGATGGCCGCGAGCGCGGAGGGGAGCCCGGGCGCGAGCGGATGGAAGGCGCCCTCGGGAGTGAGAAACCACGCGCCGGCTCCGTCGTGCGCGAGAAGCTTGCCGGGGAACTCAGACCAGTCGGTGCGGAGCAACCCCGACTTCGCCTGCCGCAGGAGTGGTGGACGAAGGGCGCGATGCGCGATCGTGGCGGCCTTCTTCTTGGCAAAGGTCACTCGGTCGTGGCCGACGAGCGATCCAAGCAGATCGAGGATCGCTGCCGGGGCGAGGTTCAGCATGCCGGGCACGACTTCGGGGCTCAGCTGCTGCAGTGCCCGGAACAGAGCGAGGTCGGCGGCGTCCAGGAGCAGGACCGCGTCACTGGGCACGGCGGCGAGGAGTCGGGGCCCGTCTTCCAGATGACATTCGATCCCGCACAGGATGGAGCCTTTGTCGAAGCCGGCCTCGAAGTTGCCCGGCAGCACCAGGTGTAGTTGAGCAGGGAGGACTTCGTCGCTCGGGATATCGGTTCCCTTGGGCCACTCGGCGGAAATCGGCGTGGGTTTCCGCGTGGCGGCAGGGGTGGATTTGGAAATGCGCTCGACCGGCTTGGTCGGCTCGATGAACTCGAGGCCGACCGCGAGCGCATGGCCGCAGATCAGGCCGTCCCGCCGCGAGGGATAGCAGGGGCAATGGTTTTCCATGCGGGTCGCGGAATCGATCTCGAGGCGGACCCGGGTGTCGCGTCCCTTGATGCGCACGAGGCCCTCCAGAACGCCGTCCTCGTACTTGGCTTCGCTGACTTGCCCCGCCCGATGGATACGGTTGGCCTCCTTCATCTCTTTCCAGCCGCCGCCTTCGAGAAGCAGCTCCTTGGTAATCTTCGGGCCGTCGCTCACTGGTTGCGAAGGGCGCGGGCGGGATCGACCCGGGCGGCGCGCCACGCGGGGAGGAGCGCGGCGAGGGTCGACACGACAAAGGCGCCGATCGTGATGATGGCGAGGTCGGCCGGGCGGAGTTCAGCGGGGATCTCGGGCACTTGGTAGACTTCGGTAGGGAAGATCTCGATTCCGAACCAGTCGTACAGCTTTGTCTGGGCGACGTTGCGGAAGCGGAGCACGAGAAGCCCGGCTCCGAGTCCGAGTCCGGCTCCAACGAAGCCGACGATGGCGCCCTGAATGAGGAAGATGCTCATGACCTGCCCGACGCGGCCGCCGAGTGAAGTGATCACGCCAATCTCGCGGCGCTTCTGGACGGTCACCGTGATGATCGTGTTCATGATCGAGAAGGCGGCGACGAGGAGAATCATGCAGAGCACGAGATACATCATCGAGCGCTGGGTGCGGATCGTGTTGAACCACTGGACGACGGCCGGCTTGTGCATCCAGGGGACGAGGTACCATTCGCCCGGGGCGAAGGCTGCGAGGGCAGCGGCGTTCTCCTCGGCGGCATCGGGCTGGTCGGTCCAGAGGCCGAGGGAAGTCATCTCGCCGTCGAGTCCGAGCAGTTCCTGGCCGAGGAAGAGCGGGACGACGACTTCGTTGTCGAACTGCAGGCTCCGTTGGAAGACGCCGCGGACCGTGAGTTCGTAGGGCAGCACGACGGACTCCAGCTTCTCGACCGCCTCATCGGGGTCGGCCTCGTCGCCGCCCTCGTCCTCGCTGATCTCGCGGACGGAATCGACGACCGAGCGGATGTTGTCGGAAGAGTAGAGGATGACCTGGTCGCCGACCTTCGCTCCGAGGCGTTCGGAGATGCCGAGGCCGAGCACGATGGATTCGCCCCGGAGCTCGAGTTTGCCGTCGCCGATCTGGGCGGCGAGCTCGGAGTCGGCGGGGAAGTCTTCGGGCCGCAGAGCCCGCAGGGCGGCGGCGACGGGAGCGCCGTCGAATTCCATGAACGCGTAGGAGCGGATGATGGGGGCGGCCTTGACCACTCCGGGTTCGGCTTCCATCCGGGCCAGAAGATCACGCCAGCCGCTTTTCAGGGGTAGCGGCTTCGGAGGTTCCTCCTCGTTGGCCTCGAGGGACTCGCCGTAGGAATAGGAAGGGGCGTAGTGGCATTCGACGTGGGGCTCGAAGCCGAGGGTGACCTCGCGGATCTTTTTCTCGAAGCCGCTCATCACCGAGATCACGACCACCAGCACGGCCACGCCGAGCATGACGCCGAGCACGGAAATGAGCGTGATGACCGACACGGCGGTCCCGCGGGGCCGCAGGTAACGGAGGGCAAGAAAAAGCGGGAAGGACTTCATGCTATTCGTTGCGCAGGGCGCGGGCCGGGTCGATGCGCGCGGCGAGCCAGGCAGGCGGCAGGGCTGCCAGGGTGCAGATGAGAAACGACCCGATGGTGATGAAGCAGAGATCTCCCCAACGAAGTTCCGCGGGAATCTCGGGTCCGCCCATGCCGTTGCCGGGAAAGATCCGGATGCCGAAGCGGCCGAGGAAGGAAAGCAGCTCGTTGCGGAAGGCGACCACGAGAAGTCCCGCGCCCAGTCCGAGAAGCGCTCCAAATGCGCCGACGACGGCACCCTGAAACAGGAAGGTCTTCACGACCTGCTCCACGCGCCCGCCGAGGGCGGTGATGACGCCGATCTCCCGGCGCTTCTGCACGGTGACGGTGATCACCGTGTTCATGATCGAGAAGGCGGCCACGAGGACGATCATGAAGAGCACGAGATACATCATGGCTCGCTCGGTGCGGATCGTTTCGAAGATCTTCTTCACGGAAGGCTTCTCCATCCAGGGGAGAAAGGTCCAGCCCTCCGGTGCAGTCTTGCCAAACTCGATCGCCCTCAGACCGGCAAGCTCGGAATCGTCGGTCCACACGCCGAGGGAACTCATTTCTCCATCGAGATTTTCCAGCTCCTGGCCAAGGAAGAAGGGCACCGCCACTTCGTGGTCGAATTCCCAGCTGCGCTGAAAAAAGCCGGTGACCTCGAGTTCGTAGGGCAGCACGACCTGCTCGAGTTCCGAGAGCGCCGCGCGGGCGTCGTCTTTGGTGTCGCTGTCGCTGACCCCCCGGACTCCGGCGACGACGGCGCGGATGTTGCCGGAGGAGTACAGGGTGACGACGTCGCCGACGTTCGCGCCGAGCTGGTCGGCGACCCCAAGGCCGAGCACGATGGCTTCGCGCCGGAGTTCCAGCTGACCATGGCCGACCTGCTGCGCGAGGGGCGAGTCGGGCCCGAAGTCTTCATGGCGCACGGCGCGCAGACTCGCGGCGACGGGCTCCCCTCCCAGCTCCATGAAGGCGTGGCCTCGGATGATCGGTGCAACACGGGTGACGCCAGGTTTTTGCCGGATCTCCTCAACCAGATCGCGCCACCCGCTGCGCGCATTTCCATCATCGTCGTCGCCCCGTTCAAAGAGGCACTCGACGTGGGGCTCGAAGCCGAGAGTGACCTCGCGGATCTGCCGCTCGAAGCCGCTCATCACGGACATCACCACCACCAGAACGGCAACGCCGAGGAGCACGCCGAGAATCGAGATGAGAGTGATCACCGACACGAAACTTCCACGGGGCCGCAGGTAGCGGAGGGCGAGAAAGAGCGGGAAGGATTTCATCGACGGGTCGGGACTAGAAGCCGGAGCGCCGCAACAAGGAGCAGAGTCGAAGTGGAAGCAAGGCGGCTGGACCCGAAGCCTCTTTTCTCTTGAGCCGAGGCGGGGGAGCGACTTTGGTGCGCTCATGTCGTACGAACTCGAAGGTACCGTTCAAGTCATCATGGATCCCATGACGTTCCCCAGTGGATTCGCGAAACGCGAGTTTGTCGTGGAGAAGGAGGACAAGTTTCCCCAGCCGATCAAATTCACCACCATCAAGGAGAAGATGGCTCTGATCGAGACCCTGCAAGTCGGTCAGCGCGTGAAAGTCTTCTTCGACATCCGCGGCAACGAGAACAACGGACGCTACTTCGTCGATCTCAACTGCTGGAAACTCGAGGCGGCCCAGGGCGGCGGCGCTCCCGCAGGCAGCCCTCCTCCCAGCGAGTCTTTCGACGAGGGTGGACCCACCTTCAGCGAGCCACCCGCCGACTACGGTCAGAGCCCGGGCTCAGGCGGCGAAGACGACGAGGAAGTGCCGTTTTAGGCAATTCCGACCCGCTTGTGAATCCCTCCGCTCCGCATGTCGTCCTTGGGGCCGGCCCCTGCGGACTCTACGGAGCCCTTGAACTGGCGCGTGCCGGCGAGGACGTCGTCGTGCTGGAGCGCGAGAACCAGGCCGGGGGTCTCGCCGCCGGGCAGCGGCGCGGCGAGAACTTCTACGACCTCGGCGTCCATATGCTCCACGCCTTCGACGAGGAGGTGTTCGAGACGGTCAGCGATCTGATGGGCGAGGAACGGATCGAGGTGCCGCTCGACGCCCGCATCCGATGGGCCGGCAGCTTCTACCGGTATCCGCTCCAGTTCGTCGACCTCGTCCGGGGGATGCCCCCCCTCAAGCTCGTTCAGTGCTGCTCGGGCCTACTTCTGGCTCAACTCAGGGCCAAGCTCTTCCCCAGGGAGGTCGAAACCGCCGAGGAGGCGCTTCGGGAACTCTACGGAGATCCTCTCTACCGGTTCTTCTTCGAAGACTTCACCGAGCGCTACTGGTCGGTTCACCCCCGCGACCTCTCCGCCATCTTCGTCAAAAGCAAGATGCCCCGACTCAGCGCGGTCGACGTGCTCAAGAAGGGCCTCTCGAGTCTTGGTCTCGCAAAAAAAGAAATTCTCGCCGTCGAAAGCGCCCTCCTTCAGGAGACACTCCACTATTCCCGCAAAGGCGCCGACGCCATGCCGCGATGCCTGGCTCGCGGGGTCGAGAAAGCCGGCGGCCGGGTCCTGCTCAACGCACCTGTCGAGACGGTTCGCATCCGCCAGGGAGCCGTTCACTCCGTCGCCTGGCGCGACTCTGAAAGCGGCGAAATCAGAGAGCAACCGGCCCGGACAGTGCTCTCCACCATGCCTCTACCGGATCTCGTCCGCGCTCTCGATCCACCCGCCCCCGAAGCGGTTCTTGCGGCGGCGGACGGTCTGCGCTTTCAGGCCATCGCCGTTCACGGCCTGCTGGTCCGAAAACCAAAAGTCCTCGACTGTCTTTACGTCTACTACCGGGACCGCGTCTTCCACCGGGTCGGAGAACCCAAGAACGCAGGCCTTGAAGTGACTCCCGAGGATCACACGGTGCTGATTGTAGAGACGACCTGCCGCGAGGGCGACCCCAGTTGGGAGGGCACCGAGGCGTTCCGGACATCCGTGCTGGACGACCTCACCGCCGAAGGGATCTGCGCCGCGGAAGACGTCGTCGAGTGGCACGTACTCCGGGCCCGCCACGGGTACCCTGTCTTCACCCTTGGCTTCGAAAGGCATCTTGCGGCCGTCCGCGGACATCTCGAACAGATTGACGGCCTCGAAAGCACCGGAAGACAGGGTGGATTCCAGTACCCCAACATGCATCAGGCCATGCGAATGGGGGCTGAATCGGCTAAAAACCTCGGATTTTCTTCTTCCGCGAAAAAAAGTTCAGAAAACATGTCCTAAAATCGCCGGCCAGCGCTGTTGACAGTAACAGTACAGGTGACATCACATTCTGACAGCCGCGGCAAAGAGCTCGTGCCCCTCCTCATGGAGCACAGGCACTCTCTGTTCGCCTACATCTTCTCCATCGTCCCCAATCGGGCCGATGCGGAGGACATCCTGCAGGACGTCAGCACGATCATCTGGGAGAAATTCGACGACTTCGAGAAGGGATCGAATTTCGCAGCCTGGGCCAAGCGAATTGCTTTTTTCGAGATCAAAGCCTCCCGCACCCGTTTTGCCCGGTCCAAAGTAGTCTTTGACGAGACCGTCTTCGAGGCAGTCGCGGCAACCGCCGCCGAGATGGCGGACGAGATCTCCGATGGACGCGAAGCTCTCGACGGCTGCCTCGCCGAACTTCCCACGAGGGACCGTGACATGCTGATGACCCGCTACGCGCCAGGCAGGGGCGTTGCCGAAGCGGCGGCAGAGAGCGGACGCAGCATGCAGGCCACCTACAAGGCACTCGCCCGCCTCCGGAGCATGCTTCTTCATTGCGTGACGGACAAGCTTTCGAACTCTGCAGAAGCCTACCCGGGAGGTGCCAACTCATGAACGACCAGACTCAGATGGTTCACGACCAGTGTCACAATCTGACCCGGCAGGGGGCCGACCGCGTCTCCTACCTGCGTCTCCTCGAGCTTGCCGCCTGCAGCGAAGACTGCCGTGCCGCGCTTTCTCTGGAACTGGCTCGCCGCCCTGCGCTTCGGGCCACCTTTCTGACCTGCGAAAGGGAGTTCTCCAATCCTTGTCCGGATGGACTTTCCGCCTAACCCCATGAATCCCCGCCGCCTGCAACTCCTCTGCGACGCTCTCGTCGATGACCGGATCGATTCCGCCCAGATCGATGAACTCCAGAAAATCCTTGCCGGAAGCATTGAGATGCGTCGCGAGTACGTGCGGATCATGGGAATCTCCAGCAGCCTGCACCTGTGCGCCGCCGAACAGGATCTTCCGCAAATCCAGACACCCCTGCAGGACGCCCGTGGTGCCGTCGCAGCCGAGCGGACGGATTCCCCCTCGACCAGTCTCGCTTTCTGGCAGCGCCCTCAATTTGCCGCTGCCGCCGCGGTTGCCCTGCTCACTGCAGGCGTCGCCACCTACACCTTTCGCGCTAGAGCCATAGACGAAATTGCAACCCCAAGCCCCCAAACCCCCAAGCCCCTGGCAGCCCCCACTGCCACGCTGGCTGACGCCAGCACCCCCGATTGGCGGGTGGGCGATGACCGCGGCGAGAGAATCACCATCCCCCTTGGTGATTCTTTCCCCAGCGGTCGCGTCCACCTCGCTAGTGGGTTGGCTCAACTCAACTTCGAGACGGGAGCCAAGGTCCTCATGCAGGCACCCGCCTCCTTCGAAGTTCTTTCCGATCACTCTCTCCGACTTTTCTCCGGCAAGATGGCCGCCGACCTCTCCGAAGGCGCCAACGGCTTCACCACCGCTCTCCCGAACGGCGACCTCGTCGATCTCGGCACGGGATTCGGCATCGAGCTCGACGGCGACCAGCGCAGCGAAGTCCACACCCTCGCCGGGAAAGTCGCGCTAAACCTCCTCGACGGCTCCCTCGAACTTGTCCAATCCGACGCAGCACGCGTCACCGCCACCACCTCCTCTCCCGATCAGGCCGAGAGCGTTCCCTTCGACGCCTCGCGCTGGCCCACCGGCGTCAATTCTCCCGGCGGTTCTGCCAAGTACGTCTTCTTCGACTCGTTCGACTCCGATGCCAACGCGGTCCCTCTCGGAAGCACCGCCTGGGAAGATGTTAAGACCAATTCCCCCTTCTACGAGAAGGAAGACGGGAAGGATGTCGTCCTTGCCAGGGGCACCCTCGCCATGACTCCCGGATCAGACGCCGAAGGCCGGGTCGTACTTCTTCGTGATCTCGCCGAACTCGCCGGCCAGAAATTGCAAATCGGGTTCGAGGCCGCCACTCTTCTCGACGAGGGCACGCCCTTCGGCTTTGATCTGAATGGGCCCGAGGAAAAAGGCTTCCGCGTCGAACTCGGCGTCGACGGCTCCCAACCGTCAAAGGTGAGCGTGCTTCTTCCGGACGGCACTGTTCTCGCCGAGAAGCAGGTCTCACTCGAAGGACCCATCATTCAGGTGAGCGCCGTTCTCGATCTGTCCGATGCAGGGCAATCACCCCAGATCGAATTGATCGTGCAGGGCAAGTCCCTCGGCCCATTCGAGGTTCCCCAACTCAATTCACCCGTGCAATTCCAGCTCTTCGGAGCACCCAAGACCGATGAGATCTTCTACTTCGACGATCTCAGCATCCGGCAGCTTTAGAACATTTCCCCCCCATAATAGTTATACCCAAATTATCCCCCCATAGACCCAGAAGGAGAGAGCCCCCCCGGCTCTCTCCTTCGCTTTCGGGGCGGTAGCGAGGAGCGCGTTGCATCATGCCGAAGCAAGGGCCAATCTCCAGCATGCCGACTTCCACTGAAAAGGAACTACGCGACCGCTTTGAAGCGGCCGGTCAGGGTCAGGTCTTTCGATTCTGGTCTCAACTTGACGAAAGCGAGCAGGCGATCCTCGCCTCCCAGGCCGCTTCCATCGACCTCGACGAGATCGCGTCCCTCGTGACGCAATCCTCGAAAGCCGCCGCCGCCATCGACCTGAACTCGCTCGAACCCGCACCGGTTCTCCCTCTTCCCAGCCGAGGCGGCGACGCCGCACTCTGGGAAAGGGCCCGCGCCGCCGGAGAGGAAGCCCTCCGGGCGGGCCGTGTCGCCGCCTTCACCGTCGCCGGCGGACAAGGCACCCGACTCGGCTTCGCGGGGCCCAAGGGAACCTTTCCGGTGACCCCCGTGCTCGAGAAGCCGCTCTTCCAGGTCTTCGCCGAAAAGATCCTCGCTGCCAGCCATCGCTACGGGGTCGTCCTTCCATGGTATGTCATGACCTCGGCCGTCAACCACGCCGACACCGTGGCCTTCTTTGAAACGCACCAGCACTTCGGGCTGCAGACCGATCAGGTTCGCTTCTTCCAGCAGGGACTCATGCCCGCCGTCGATCAGGCGGGAAAGATCATCCTCTCCGGCAAGGGAACCATCGCCATGAGCCCCGACGGGCACGGAGGATCCCTCCGCGCTCTGGTCCGGAGCGGGTCCATCGAGAGGATGCGGGAAGCCGGCATCGACATCCTCAGCTACTTCCAGGTCGACAACCCGCTCGTCCGCGCCATCGACCCGGTCTTCATCGGACACCATGTCCTCGCCTCGTCCGAGCTCTCCTCCAAGGCCGTCCCGAAGGCGAGTGCCGAGGAAAAAGTCGGTGTCTTCTGCAAGGCCGACGGCAGGATTTCCGTCGTCGAGTACAGCGACCTTCCCGACGAACTTTCACGCAAGACCGATGCCGAGGGAGCCCTCACGTTCAATGCGGGCAGCATCGCCATCCACCTTTTCGACCGCGAGCTGATCGCCCGTCTCGGGGACCCCGCAAGCGAAGTGCAGCTCCCCTTTCACTTCGCAAGCAAGAAGATCCCCACCCTTGATGCGGACGGCCAACCCCTCAGCCCGGGCGAACCGAACGGCACCAAGTTTGAAACCTTCGTCTTCGATGCCCTCCCCTTCGCCAGGAACCCCATCGTCATCGAGACCGCCCGGGAGGACGACTTCAGCCCGGTCAAGAATGCCGAGGGTGCGGATTCGCCCCTCACCTCGAGGCACGACCAGCTCCGGCAGTTCGCCCGATGGTTCGCCGCCGCCGGCGTTGCCCTTGCCTGCGACGACACCGGCCTTCCCGAGATCTCCATCGAGATCAGCCCCCTCTTTGCCGACTCCGAGGAATCCTTCCTCGAAGCCTGGGCCGCGCTTGAGGTAAAACCCGAACTCACCGGCAGCATCGTCCTTTCCTGAGACCGCTTTCAAAGCCAGTGAGGCCTGCGCTCGCCTGGCAACACCCGCCCTATCCGTGTCCAAGAATCCACTCTGGTACTACCTCGACCAGCGCGACGAGAAAATCTCGTTCCCCGAGGAAGACCTGCCCGAACTAGTCAGACTTGGTCGCGTCCGCTCTCGCACCCTCCTCTGGGCACCAGGCACCGCCACCGAATGGAAAAGCTGCGGAGAAATTTTTCCCAGCATCTTTCTTCCCGGTGCCGTCATTCTCGGCGGAGAGACCACGCCCATTCCCATCGCTTCGATTCGGCGGCTCGGCGCCAGCATTCTCCCTCACAATGGCGCCGCACGGACCGCCTCCGTTCTCCTGGTCGTCTTCGGCACTCTGCTCTCGTTCACGGTGATCGGGCTGCCCTCGGGTGCACTTTTCATCTTTGCCGGTTTTCAGCTTCTCCAGGCAGCCCGCTCCCTGCGCACCGCGTCCGAGCAGGGCCTTGAGAGTTCCTTCCACACTGGGCAGCACAGCCTCGGGCTCTTTTGGAAGCTGATCTCCCTCGCCGCTGGGATCGGCGCGGCCACTCTCCTCGCATTCCTCCTGCTCGCCCTGCTTCTGCTCTTCGACATCGTCAATCTTCCAGCCTCGTGGATCGAGTTTCTGCAGAAATCGACTCCCCCGCCCGAGCCCGAAGCCCAGAGCGTCTAGCAGGAATCAACCGTCCGATCAGCCTTTCAATAGGAAAGGAACTTGCCAAGGCTCCTGCAGCCTGAGAGTCAATCTGCGACCCTAGGAGGAATGCTGCTTGGTTAAGCCAAAAATAGCCTTTTTCCATGTAGGGGGTCGGGATTTCGCGACCGTGGTAGGGCGTGGGCCTCCGGACCCGCCGAAGGGAGCGCCCAGCGACCGCCTCGCGCTGCTTGCTGCCACGACGGCGGGTCGGGGACGCCCGCGCCCTACCTTTTCCCTTGGCTCGGGGTTCCCGTCCTGGCCGTGAACCCGCGAGAATCCCCTTAACCAAGCGCCATTGCCCGTAGCCCTAGGCACTTGGTTAGCCGGCTCGAGCGCTTTGCCTTGAAGGTGGAACTCGACGTCCCGGCGAGTTGCGGGCGAAGCCCGTCCCTCGTCCTCTGGCAACGCCAGCGCGCCGGGACGTCACGCTCCACCTTAAGGCA
>ENA-ORXT01000882-ORXT01000882.1-marine-metagenome-genome-assembly--contig:-NODE-882-length-43744-cov-5.832276_pt1 | contig 43744 bp, 40 predicted proteins | sample MGYA00237868_ERZ511482 | MGnify/ENA metagenome assembly ERZ511482
GAAGATGCGCGCAAGGAACCCGACGCTGCCCTTGCCGAACACTTGAGCTCGACGGGTGATAATATCGCCCTCTATGCCCAGTTTCTAATAGAGGAGCACCCCGACGGCTTCAGGCAACTCGTTCAGAAAATGTCCGATCGTGTTCCCGGGATCGAGGAGGTTCTGACTGAAGACATCGGTGATGGCAGGATAGCCTTGCGGTTTCGCGATTCCGCCTTTGCAAAGGGCTTTCTGGCGAGAGCTGTTTCGGACGGTACAATCAAGATGTTCGCTTATCTGGCGCTTCTGGCAGACCCCGACCCCCACCCCCTGCTATGTATCGAAGAACCGGAAAACCAACTATATCCGATGCTTCTTCCTGTACTGGCTGAAGAGTTCGCCGCTTATGCGGCAGCCAGAAAAGGGGAAGGACAGGTCTTTGTAACGACGCATTCCCCAGATTTTCTCAATAATGTTCCCTTGGAGTCGATTTACTGGCTCGAAAAAAAAGAGGGGTTCAGCACAATCAGACGCGCCGCTGACGATGAACAGATTAGGGCATTGATCGACGAGGGCGACTTGCCCGGTTGGTTGTGGCGTCAGGGTCTGTTCATCGGCGCGGACCCACGCTGATGCTGGTCGTCCTTACCGAAGAACCATCGATGAAGGCGGCTCTTGAGATATTGCTTCCAAAAATCGGCGTTACAGCATTCCAGATAATCCCGCACCAGGGTGTCAGCGATCTGGAAAGATCACTTCCCAGAAAACTTCGTGCTTGGCGGGACCCATCCGCACGGTTTCTTGTTTTGCGGGATAACGACGGCGGCGATTGCCATGCGCGGAAACAGAAACTGCTTGCCATCGCAAAGGATGCCGGCAAGGAAGAAAAGACCCTCGTACGCATAGTCTGTCAGGAATTGGAAGCATGGTTTGTCGGTGACATCGATGCTTTGCGATCCAGCGGCATTCTGACATCGCGAAAAGTGCCTGCTGGCTTGAAAAGGACTCCAGATGATATTCCGCATCCTTCCAGGATATTGAAAACCCTCAAAGCCGACTATCAGAAGATTGCGGGAGCAGCATCGGTCGCGGCACATATGGACCCGGACAAGAACCGATCGGAAAGCTTTCAACAGACGATGAACGCTGCCACCATTTTGTCACCCTAGAACCGCTCCCCAACGAACCCCAGTTCGAATTCCACCCGGCGGTTGGGGGAGTTCGGGCCGCTCTCGGGGCTGATCGGCTTTTCCGCGCCGGGCTGGCCCAGGAGGATCAGGCGGTCGGCGGGGATGCCCCGGGCGACGAGTTCGGCGGCGACCTGTTCGGCGCGGCCCAGGGACAGGGCGGAGTTGTCGCGCGGGGACCCGATCGTGTCGCTGTAGCCGATGATGCGCAGGGGCCGCTCCGGCGCGCGGGTCATCAGGGTGGCCAGCATGTCCAGATCGCGGCCCGTCGCCTCCTCCGACCTGTAGGATGTCCCGGCGGAGAAGAAGATCGCGTGCGAGGGCACCCACTCGGCCAGTTGCCGCGAAGCCGCCCACAGCGAATCGGCCCGGGCGCGCGCCTGCGTCGCCTTCAGGTCGACGGCCTGCAACGCATCCTCGGTACGGCGGGCATGCTCGCCCAGGGTGCCGAGACTGGTCTCGATGGCGGCCAGCCGGGGCGCGGCGCTGTCGGGGGCCGCGCTCACCAGATCGAAATCGAGGGCGTAGGGCTGCGCCAGTTCGGCCGCCTTCGCGCGGATGCCCGCCCGGTCGCCCGGTGTCAGGGCCACGCCCAGCACGCCGATCGCGCCCGCCGCCCGGTCCCCCGTGACGGAGAGCATCAGGGACCCGGCGGGGAAACTCGCGGTGATGTGATCCTCGACCGCCGCCGCCCGCGCCTCGATCCGATAGCCGTCATAGATCCGCCAGCCGACATACCCGGCCAGCGCCACCCCCAGCACCGCGACGAGGCACAGCGCAGGACTGACCCGCCGCGTCCCGGCGGCGGCACCCTGCGGTGATCCCTTGCGGACGATCCGCGCGGCGAACAGGGCCATGGCATCCCGATCGACCGGCACGTCGTCGAGATCGCCGGTCAGGTCCGATACGAAGGTCAGCACCTCGAAACACGCATCGTTCAGGTCGCCCCGGCGCGTGTCGGACAATGCCCCGCCGACCTCGATCACCACGATATGCGTGTCGCTGGCCTGGAGCACGAGGTGGCGGTCGCGGATCGCGATGCTGCGCAGGCCGTGGTCCCCGGTTTCCAGCAGGCCGCTGCCATAGGCGAGGGCCGCCTTCTGGATTTCCTCGGCCACCGCGTCGGAGAGGTCCTCGCCCTGATCCGCGTCGGGCCAGCAGAAGACCAGCTTCTGGTCGTGCCGTTCGAACAGGTACAGGCGCCTGACCTCGGTTTCCCGCAGGTCGGCCATCAGCACCGCGTTCATCGACCGCCCGGTCATCTTCGCGCGGGCGGCCAGCCGGATGCCGTCGAGCGAGAGCAGCTTTTCGAACCGCTCGTTGATGCCGGCGGACAGCTTGCCGATCGCCTCGCCCATCGCCCCGGTGACGAGGGTGCCGACCATCGGGACCATCGCGGCGACCATGGCCGGGCGCTCGGTCCTGATCTGGTGGCGGATACCCTCGCCGATGGTGGGGGCCAGAACGCTCTCGATCTTGTCCGTATCGGTCAGCGAGGCCTGGCGCAGGGCATCGCCCAGCACCTCGGCCACCTGATCGCGCCGCGTGTCGCGGTCGGTCTTCGTCTTCTCGATTGCCGTCATGCGCGCGCGCAGATCGGTCAGCCCCGCCTGTTCCTCGCCCACCAGCAGCTTGCGGACGGCGGAAAACGTCTCCGCATCCTCGCCGTCCAGGCGCTCGGCACTGGATTGCGAGTTGTGGAGCAAGGCGTCGCGCCGATCGATCCGGGCGCGCTCAGGCATCGTAGGCCATCGCCTTGATCGCGTCGCCGAGATCGCCGACCAGCTTGCGGCGCTTGGCGGTCTGGGCGCGGTCGATGGCGCGGATTTCCTGGCGCATCGCCTCCACCTTCTGTTCGAACATCTCGGTCAGCATCTGGATCTGCGCCGCCGTGCTGTCGACGAGTTCCCGGTGGCGGTCGTCGCTGTGGTCCAGCCGTCCCGTGATCTCGCGCCGCGCGTCGCCGAACAGCAGATCCTGCACGCTCGCCAGCCTCTGGCCGAGATCCTCGGTGGTCGGGGCCGGAGTCGGGGTCTGGGTCTGGGTCGGGGCGTCATCCCCGGCGCGATTTTCGGTCAGGGGAACGACGGTGGTTTCGGCTGTGGAGGCTGTCATCGAATAACCTTCTGGTAAGGGACATGCGGGAAAAGGGATCGGATGACGTGACTATGATCTCCGAAAGGTTGTATCCCGGTGAACGAATCTGGTTTCCCAATCCTTTTAATTCACGCGCCGGCACCATGCTGACCGCCCTGGACCCGTCGCCCGAGGCACAGGCCGCCCGCCTCGACATCGCGCGCAGGCTGGAGCCGGGGCTGGGAGCGATGCAGCGGCAGGCGCTGCACGGATGGCTGGCCGTCGCCGGGCGGGGGCGCGTCTCGCGGTGCGACCTGAAGCCCGGGATGTTCGGGCGCGGCCTGCAATTCACCACCCTGGTCGAGATACTGGACGAGGGCACGGATTACCGCTCCGTCATCGAGGGGCGCGAGGTCGTCCGCTGGTTCGGAAAGATCGGGCCGGATCGCTTCGGCGCGGTATATGCCCGGGAGCACTTCGCCCGGCTGCGGTCCTTCTATCTCGCGGTCCAGTTGACGGGGCGTCCCGCTCTGCGCAACTTCGTGGTCCGGTCGATCGAGGAGGAGGAACTCGCCTTCTCGCAGCTCGTGTTGCCCGCGACCGACGCGCAGGGGATGGTGCGGTTCCTGGGGATCGTGTTCGATTTCACGGACCCGCTGCGCCGCATCCCCGCCGCCCCGCTCAGGATGTACGCGCCGTGGAAGCGGCTGGGCAAGGGGATGGCCCGGGACACGATCCTGGGGGATCACAAATGGCGCTGACGAAGGACGGGCCGAAGAAACCGGGTCCCGGTTCGCATGCCGGCGTGGTACGATACGCCGTATGACCGATCGCGGAGAAGACCGGAACGGTCGTTCGTCTCCGCCGCCGGCACTATAGGCGATCATATCGGACGGGATTCATTTTCTGGCAGGAAGCGGCGGCCTACACTATCCGGCCTGACCTGACACGGGACATTGTCATGACACTCAAGATCACCGGCGAATGGCTCATCGCCTCCGACACCCGCTCCGTCCTGTCCGCACTGGAGGCGGGGGGGGCCGTGCCGCGATTCGTGGGGGGCTGCGTGCGCGATGCGCTGATCGGGCGGCGGGTGCGCGATATCGACATCGCGGTGGACATCCCGCCCGAAACCACCGTAGCGGCGCTCGAATCGGCGGGCCTGCGCGCGATTCCGACCGGGTTGTCGCACGGCACGATCACGGCGGTGGCGGGCAAGCACACCTTCGAGATCACGTCCCTGCGCCAGGATACGGCCACCGACGGGCGGCATGCGACGGTTGCCTTCACCCGGGACTGGCGGCTCGATGCCGCGCGCCGGGACTTCACGATGAACGCGCTCTATGCAGAGGCCGACGGCACGGTCGTCGATGTCCTCGGCACGGGGCTGGGCGACCTGAACGCGCGGCGGGTGCGGTTCATCGGGTCGGCCGGCGACCGGATCAAGGAGGACTACCTGCGCATCCTGCGCCTCTTCCGGTTCCACGCCTGGTACGGCGACGGCGACATGGAGCCGGATGCGCTGGTCGCCTGCGCCGGGCTGGCGGGGGGTCTGGCGGGCCTGTCGCGGGAGCGGGTGGGGGCGGAGATGATCAAGCTGCTCGCCGCGCCGCACCCGGAGGTCGCCGTGGACATGATGGCCCGGACCGGCGTGCTGCCCAAGGCGCTGGCGGTGGCGGAGGGCATTCCGCCGATCCGCGAACTGGTCGCGGCGGAGGGGCGCATCGGTATCTCGCCCGATCCGATCCGGCGGCTGGCCCTGCTGAACGGGGCGTCGGATGCGGTGACGGCGGGGCGGGGCCTGCGCCTGTCGAACGAACAGATGAAGGGGCTGCGCGCCCGGCGACCCCTCGGCTATCGCATCGAGGATGCCGCCAGCGCCCGGCGCGCGGGGTACGAGCGCGGCGAAGCGGCGGCCCGCGATCTGCTGCTGATCCAGTCCGCCATGGCGGGCGAGCCGCTGAACACGCGGCACGTCTCGCTGATCATGGACGGGGCGGCGTCCGAATTCCCCGTCTCCGCCCGCGACCTGATGGCGCTGGGGATGGAGCCGGGGCCGGAGATCGGCGAGATGCTGACGAAGATCGAGAACGAGTGGATCGAGAGCGATTTCACCCTCGACCGCTCGACCCTGCTGACGGGGTTGCAGGGCCGGCGGCGGGCGTGAGGGGCGCCGCCGTCACCTCACGAACCCGCCGACGCCCCGCAAGGTACGCCCCACCGGCGTCAGGCTGAAGCCGAACAGCGCGAAATCCGCCAGCGAGGGGCTGAGCACGTCGATGCTGACGCCGTTGGTCCCGTATTTCACCCGGGGGACGCCCGGCCGGTCGGTGTCCTGCGCAGGATACCGGTAATCGGGGGTGTCGCGGTAGGGGTTGGAGAGACGGGGCAGGGTCCGGGACGGGACCCCCCGGTACGATGTCCGGGACGGTACCCGATACGATGTCCGGGAGAGTACCCCCCGGTACGGCATCCACCGCTCGACCGCCGGCGCATACATCGCATGTACGGCCCGCCTCGCCGAGGCGATATCGGGATAGGGGCGCGGGGCGTACCCGCCCGGGCCTTCGACATAGGACCCGACATACGGCGACTCGCCGGGATAGCGGGTCGCGCAGACGAAGACCTCCCGCAGGTAGTATCCCCGGGCGACCGGGGCGACATCGACATGCTGCACGATGTCGACATGATGATGGCGGCAGGCGGTCGCGCCGCCGGTGCCGGCGGATGCCGTCACCGCCGCGAATGCCACGGGAAACGCAAGTATCAAAGTCCGGGAAATCATCGCACACTCCGATCCGTAATACACCAGGTAGCAGTGACCCAATATACCACCGAAAGAAGACAGGGTGCAGACAGAATACTTCTGAAAGAGTAAATCCGCACAACTCGCGTTATGCGCGTTCTTTCCGGCTCTTGAAGATTTTAATTCACCGTGAACTTCAGAAACGGATTGTAACTTATGCGTGAGTTCGGTGCGGAATCCACCCGATTCGGCCCCCCTCGCGAATCACCCCCCCGTCACGCTCATGTGCCGCGCCTTGACCGTGCCGCCGATCCCCTCGCGCGAATAATCGAAGTCGTGACCCTTTGGCTTCAGGGTGATCGCGTGGCGGATTGCCGCCTCCAGCACCGCCGGCTCCTCCGATTCGCGCATCGGCGCGCGCAGGTCGGCGGCATGGTCCTGGCCGAGGCACAGGTACAGCATGCCGGTGCAGGTCAGGCGCACGCGGTTGCAGCTTTCGCAGAAGTTGTGCGTCATCGGCGTGATGAAGCCCAGCCGCCGCCCCGTCTCGGCCACGTCGAAATACCGCGCGGGGCCGCCGGTCCTGTGGCGGCTCTCGGTAAGGGTCCAGCGTTCGGCGATCGTCTCGCGCACCTCCGTCAGGGGCCAGTACTGGCCGAGGCGCTCCTGTTCCTCCATCTCGCCCATGGGCATGACCTCGATGAAGGTCAGATCCAGGTCCTCGGCCCCGGCCCACTCGATCATGCGGTTGACCTCGCCGTCGTTGAAGTCCTTGATGGCGACGGCATTGATCTTGACCGCCATGCCCGCGTTCTTGGCCGCCGTAATCCCGCGCAGCACGGCGTCGAGCTTGCCCCAGCGGGTGACGGTCGCGAATTTCTCCGCATCCAGCGTGTCGAGCGACACGTTGACCCGGCGCACCCCCGCATCGGCCAGCGCCTGTGCATGGCGGGCGAGTTGCGAGCCGTTGGTGGTGAGGGTCAGTTCCTGGAGCGCACCCGATGCCAGATGACGGCCCATGCGGTCGAAGAACCACATAATATTGCGCCGCACCAGCGGCTCGCCCCCCGTGATGCGCAGCTTGCGCACGCCCAGATCGACGAAGGCGGTGCACAGGCGGTCCAGTTCCTCCAGCGTCAGCAGGTCGCGCTTCGGCAGGAAGGTCATGTGCTCGGACATGCAGTAGACGCAGCGGAAATCGCAGCGATCCGTGACCGACACGCGCAGGTAGTCGATCGTCCGCGCGAACGGATCGATCAGGGGTGCAGGTTGCGAAATCGGTGCGTCCATGGTCGTGGTCCTCCCAAACCGGAAGGCCAGCCTAGGCGACGGCGACGCGGAGCGCAATTCACATGGCGCGGTGCGGCGCGGTCAGGGTGTCGCGTCAGGCCGGGCGACCCTCGTCCCGGTCGCCGACGGTGCGGATGAAGGACCGCGCGGGCTGCCGGGAAACCGCGCCCCTGTCCCTTTGTGTCCGGCTGAACGCGCGCAGGGCGGCGCTCTCGGCCCTCAGCGCCCGGCTGTAGGCCAGATTGCAGTCGTTGATGTCGGAGATGAGGGCAAGGTCATCCGTCAGGTCTGGTCGTTTCATGGGCATCGCGTCGTTCCAGGGCAACTCGTCCATCGAACGGTCGATAAAGCCAGAAATCCGTAAAACAGGTCTTAAAAACAAGGGTTAAGGGATTGCTACCCTCACCGGCCACGGCTCAGCCCCGGCGCTCGACCGCCCGGACCAGCACGATCCCGGCGACCATGGCCGCGACGAAGACGACCACCTCGACCCGCCCGGTCCCCAGCGCGGGCAGCGACCCCCCGGGGCAGAATCCCGCGATGCCCCAGCCGATGCCGAACACGGTCGCGCCGCCCAGCAGGCGCGCATCGATATCCGCGCGGGCCGGCAGGGCGAAACTGCCGCCGAAGACGGGCGCGGCGCGGCGCAGGACCAGCCGGTACCCGATAGCCGTCACCGCTAGCGCCCCGCCCATGACGAAGGCGAGGCTGGGGTCCCAGGTCCCCGCGATATCGAAGAAATTCACCACCTTGGCCGGATTCGCCATGCCGCCGAGGACGATCCCGAGGCCGAAGATCAGCCCGATCAGGGCGTGGGAGAGCAGCCGCATCACGCCCCCCCTGCGATGACGTGGCGCAGCAGATAGACGGTCGCCCCGGTCGCCAGCATGAAGGTGACCGTCGCCGCGACCGAGCGCGCGGACAGCCGCGCGATCCCGCAGACCCCGTGCCCCGACGTGCAGCCGTTCGCCAGGGACACGCCGATGCCGACGAGCACCCCGCCGAGGGCCAGCACCCCCGTCGACGGCGCGGTCACCGTCACGTCCGGCATGCCGCCCGATACCAGCGCGTAGACGGGCAGCGCGCAGACCATCCCCGCCACCACCGCCCCGCGCCACGCCCGCCCCGAGGTATCCTGCGGCCACAGCAGCCCCGACAGGATCCCCGTCGCCCCGGCGATCCGCCCGTGCATCGCCATCAGCAATACGGCGGCCAGCCCGATCAATCCGCCGCCGACCAGCGATTGCAGGGGGGTGAAGTCGGTTTCCATGGGGGCCTCGTCCGGAATGCAGCGTTGTCACCCTTTAGGCCCATCGAAGATATTCCACAAGACGAATGCATATGCCCCCTCACCCCCGCTTGTCCGCCCCCGGGGCATGGCGTATGGAGTCGCCAACGGAGGATGCGCGATGCGGTTGACGATGACGATACTGGTGATGGCCGGACTTGCCGTTTCGGCCTGCGGCAAGAAGGGCGCCTTGCAGCCGCCCCCCGCCGAGGACGCGCCGGTCGAACGACCGCGCCCCCTCTTCTGACATGGATCATTTCCTGTACCGGGACGGCGCGCTGCATGCCGAGGGTGTCGCGGTCGCTGCCGTGGCCGGGGCGGTCGGCACGCCGTTCTACTGCTATTCCACCGCCACGCTGGAGCGGCATTTCACCGTCTTCGCCGAGGGGCTGAAGGCGCTGGACCCGCTGATCTGCTATGCGGTGAAGGCGAATTCGAATCTGGCGGTCCTGGCCACCCTCGCGCGGATCGGGGCGGGGGCGGATGTGGTGTCGGAAGGGGAATTCCGGCGCGCGCTGGCGGCGGGCATCCCCGGGGACAAGATCATCTTTTCGGGCGTCGGCAAGACGAAGGACGAGCTTGCCTTCGCGCTGCGCAACGCCGTGCGGCAGATCAACGTCGAATCCGAACCCGAACTGGATGCCCTGAACGAGGTCGCGACCGGCATGGGCCTGCGCGCGCCCGTGTCGTTCCGCGTGAATCCCGATGTGGACGCGAAGACGCACGAGAAGATCTCGACCGGCAAGGCGGAGAACAAGTTCGGCATCGCCTATGACGACGCCCCCCGCCTCTATGCCCGTGCCGCCGCCATGCCGGGCATCCACGTCGTCGGGATCGACATGCATATCGGCTCGCAACTGACGGATCTGGCCCCGTTCCGCGAAGCCTATACCCGCATGCGCAGCCTCGTCGAACGGCTGGAGGCGGACGGCATCCCCGTCCCGCGCCTCGATATCGGCGGCGGCCTCGGCGTGCCGTACCAGCGCACGAACGACATGCCCCCCCTGCCCACGGATTACGGCAAGGTGGTCAGCGAGGTGTTCGCCGGGTGGGAGGATCGCGAATTCGAATGCGAGCCGGGACGCCTGATCGCCGCCAATGCCGGGATACTGGTCGCGAAGGTGATCTACGTGAAACAGGCGGGCGCGCGGCGGTTCCTGATCCTGGATGCGGCGATGAACGACCTGATCCGCCCGGCGCTCTACGACGCGCATCACGATATCGTGCCCGTGGTCGAGCCTGCCCCCGGCACTCCCACCCACCTGTACGATATCGTCGGCCCCATCTGCGAGAGCGGCGACACCTTCGCCAAGGCCCGCGCCCTGCCCGAGCTGAAGGCCGGGGATCTGGTCGCCTTCCGCAGTGCCGGGGCCTATGGCGCGGTGATGGCGTCGGAGTACAATACCCGCCCCCTGACCCCGGAAGTGATCGTGAGGGGCGACGATTTCGCCCTTGCGCGTCCCCGCCCCACATATGACGATATGTTGGGGAAGGATCGGATACCCGGGTGGCTCACTCCGGATTGATCGCTCCGCCCGCGAGGAGACGCGCATGACGACGACACGCCAGAACACGGGGACACGCCGGAACACGGGCCTGACCCCCGCCCTGACCCGCAAGGTTTCCGCCGCCCGGCGCACCCTGTGGGTCGAGCGGATCGTGCGGGGGTTCTGGCCGCTGTGGTGCGTGCTGCTGCTGGCGGCGGCGCTGGTCGTGCTGGATGTCTTCAGCGCCCTGCCCGGCATCCGGGGTACGGTGCTGATGGTCGTGCTGGGGCTGGGCGCGCTGGCCGCCGCCGCCCACGGCATCCGGTCCCTGACCGTCCCCACCCGCGCCGACGCCATGCGCCGCCTCGACGACAGCCTCGGCACCCGCGCGGTCACGATGCTGGACGAGGAGATCGCGGTCGGCCGGGGCAATGACGATGCCGAGCGCCTGTGGCAGGCGCACCGCGCCCGCGTCTCGGCCCGGGCCGAAACCGCCCGCGCGCCCGATGCCGACCTGCGCCTCGCGCCCTTCGACCCGTGGAACCTGCGCTTTGCCTCCGTCGCCCTGCTGCTCGCCGCGCTGGGATTCGCGCAGGTGGGCGGGGCCGACCGCATCGCCGCCCTGCTCGACCCCGCGCCCCCCGCCGCCCGGGCCGCCACGCTGGCCCCGGCGCTGGAGGCCTGGGCCGCCCCGCCCCCCTATACCGGGGCCGCGCCGATCTATCTGACCGAGAAATCGGGCGAGACGATCACCGTCCCCACCGGCTCGATCGTCACCCTGCGTGCCAGCGGAATCGCGGAGGTGCCGACGCTCACCGGCTTCGGCGATGCCGGGTTCGTCGAGGAAGCGGCGGGCATCTACGGCTTTTCGCAGGACCTGACCGCCGATACCGATATTTCCGTATCGTTCGGCGAGGTTCCGCAGGCATCCTGGGCCTTCGCCATCACCCCCGACATGCCCCCCGCCGCAGAAATCGCCGAAGCCCCCGAGCCGACCGCCGAGCGCGCGCTGGGCTTCAGCTATCTGGGGACGGATGATTACGGCATCGTCTCGGCCCGGACCGCCATCATCGCCGATCGCAGCGGCATGGACAGCGCGCCCGGGGAAATCGACCCCCCCATCGACCTGACCCTCAACGTCTTCACCGGCTATGCCGACGCGCCCGAACCCGTGGCCTTCGAGGAGGATTTCACCGAGCATCCCCTCGCCGGGTCCCCCGTGCAGATGGTCGTCACGGTCGAGGATGCGGCGGGCCAGACCGGCGAGACGGACGTGATCCGCTTCACCCTGCCCGCGCGGGTCTTTACCGAGCCGATGGCCAAGGCCCTGATCGAACAGCGCCGGGCGCTGGCATGGGACATCCGGCAGGCATGGGACGTGCTGGATCTGCTGGAGGCGGTCACGGATCATCCCGACGACTACTTCACGGATACCAAGGCGCACCTTGCGACGTCGAGCGCGGTCAGGCGCCTGACCTATGCGCTGGAACAGGACCGCGTCACCGACGAGCGGGCGGAGATTCTCGATCTGCTGTGGCAGGCCGCATTGCGGCTGGAGGACGGCGACCTGTCGAACCAGCTGGATCAGTTGCGCGCGGCGCAGCGGCGATTGAAGGATGCGCTGGAGCGCGGGGCCTCGGACGAGGAGATCGAGCGCCTGATGGACGAGTTGCGCCAGGCGATGCGCGACTATCTGGACGAGATGGTCCGGCAGGCCCGGCGCGACCAGCAGAACGGCGAGCAGCAGCAGGGACAGCAGCAACAGCAGCAATCCCTGTCGCGTGAAGATCTCGAACGCATGCTGGAGCAGATGGAACAGGCGGCCAAGGACGGGTCGCGCGAACAGGCCGAACAGATGCTCTCGGCGCTGAGCGAAATGCTCGAAAACCTGCAAATGGGCCAGTCCCAGCAGGGTCAGGGCGGCGAGCAGGGCGAACAGGAGCAGGCGCTTCAGGACATGATGCGCCGCCAGCAGGATCTGGCCGACGAGACCTTTCGCGAATTGCAGGAAGGGATGGACGGCCAGCAGGGTCAGGACGGCCAACAACAGCCGGGCCAGCAGGGTCAGGGGCAGCAGGGTCAGCAAGGTCAGGGCCAGCAACCGCAGGGACAGCAGGGGCAAGGCCGGCAAGGCCAGGGCAACCAGCGCGGCCAGGGCCAGCGCGGGCGCGACGGCGAGAACGGGCGCGGGCGCGGTCAGGGCGAACAGTTCGGCCAGCAGGGCCGGGGCGGCGGGGATCGGCGCAGCGGCCAGCGCGGTCTCTCCGGCGATCAGGAAGGGCTGCGCGACGAACTCGGCAATCTGATCCCCAATGTCCCCGGCGAGGGCGATGCCCGCGATGCGCTGGGGCAGGCCGAGCGCGAAATGCAGTCGGCCCGGGACCGCCTGTCGGAAGGCGACCTGAACTCCGCCCTCGACGATCAGGCCCGCGCCCTCGACCGCCTGCGCGAGGGTGCGCAGGCGCTGGCCGAACAGAACCGGCAGGAGGCGCAGGAAAGCGGACAGGGGCAGGAGAACGGGCGCGGGGGCCGGGCCGAAACCGGCTCCAACCCCGACGAACTGGACCCCTTCGGACGGGTCGGGCGCACCTTCGGCCCCGATGATGGTCAGGGCGTCGAGGTTCCCGGCGAACGCGCCCGCAACCGCGCCCAGGAAATCCAGCGCGAGATCCGCCGCCGCCAGGGCGAACGCGCCCGCCCGCAGGACGAGCGGGAGTATCTGGACCGGTTGCAGGACCGGTTCTGAGGGCGGCTACAGGCGGGGTTTCCTGAAGCGGCGCACATCGTCGAGGCCCCGTGATGCGCCGTGCAGCGGCTGCATCCGGGGCATAGCGGTCCTTGTCTCGGGGTTTCGGCATGGCGTCATGGCGTCATGCCCGGCGATTCGTGTCCCGGATGCCGATCTCGCGGTTCCGCGCCGCCTTCTCGCGCCGGAATGCCGGAACGGCCGGTCGTGCGAGCAGCCGATCGCGAGGGCGACGGCCTCGTCGTGGAAGCCCAGCGTAAGGGAATTCCGCGTCATGCGGACAGCATGGGGTGTCCTCGGGACAACTTACAAAAAATCAATTTTCGAATGAAGTACATTTTCAGGTTGCATGGCATTCGACGACTCACGATCCTCCCGGGCAAGAGTTTTTATCAGGTGCAAGATTTGCTACAGGGGAACGACATGAGGATTCTCACGGTTTCGCGATGGACATTGTGCGGCACGACGGCGATGGCCCTCGCATTGCAGCTGTCACCCGCCGCCCGGGCGCAGGAAGGGGTCTTCGTGCAGGGCGTGAACGAGAATGTCACCGTCGACAACAATTCGGACGTCACGTCGCCGGGTCTGGTCTTCGTCGACGATGATTTCGGCGACAAGACCGTTGCAGGCGTTGCAGGCGTCCTGGAGGTCGATGACGGAAATGCCTATACGGCGACGGTCGTGCAGGTGGGCGACGTGACCCTGTCCGGCGATGGCGAGCTGTTCGGCGTCGGGGCGGTCGCCAATGTCGGCGGCGGGGACGGGGACGATACGGCTACCGGACCGGGCCAGACGACCGGATCCGGCACTGCATCCGCCAGCCTGACCGCGACGGGCGACATCACGCTCACCCATGACGATGCGAATGCCTTCGGTGCCGCGAGCGCCACGCTCGTCGAGGCGACCGATACGGCGACCCTGGCGGTCACGGGCAATGCCTCCGTCCGCTCGACCAGCGACAGCGCGAGCGGGCATACCAGCGTCAGCGCGCGGGGCGATGCCCGGGTCACGGTCAACGGCGATACCTATGTCGAGGGGACGACCACGCTCGACGGGGGCGACGACGACGACGAGGATATCGGGATCGCCGCCGGAGCGGGATCGGTCTTCAACCGCGACCTGGAGGATCCGTTCTTCAACAGCGACCAGCTGGGCGGCGACGCCACGGCGATCGTCAACGGCGACATCACCGTCGTGACCAACCGCGACGAGGGGGCCGTCGGTGCCGTCGCCGTCTCGGACAAGGCCGCCAGCCTCTCGGTTACCGGCGATACGTCGATCAGGGGGCAGCGCGGCTTCGGCCTTATCGCTGCGGGAACCGAACGGGCGACCGTCACGGTGAAGGGCGACGTGGATCTCGACGTGGATGCCGGCACCGATGCCACGGATTACCTGCCGACCGCCCTGCTGGGTCTGGGTTCCGCCGACAACGTCGTCGATGTCGCCGTCGGGGCCGGCTCGCGTTCCGGCCTCGCCTCGGTCGTGCTCGACGGATCGACCATCACCACCGATATCGAGAACGGGGTCGCGGTCGGCACCATCAGCCTGGAGGACGAGGCCTCGGTAACCGGCAGCGCCACCATCACGTCGGTCGGCAGCGCCATCGACGTGCAGAGCGCGACCGGATCGACCGTGGACCTGACCGGTTCGGTCTCGACCACCGGCGGGGGGAACGCGATCGAGGCCGTGGTCGACGGCGAAGGGGACGCGACGATCGGGGTTTCCGGAACCGCCTCCGATTCCGTCCGGACGACGGGCGAGGGGGCCATCGGTCTCTACGCCGAAACCAACGACGCGGGGACGGCGCTGATCGAGAACGCGGTCGCGATCACGACGGAAGGCGACTTCGCCGACGGCATCCAGGCCTTTGCCACTGCGCGTGCCTTTGCCCCGACCACGACCGGCGTGGCGGGTGGCGAGCCCGTCGTGCTGCCCGTCGTTCAGGGCAATGTCACGATCCGCAATACCGGGGCGCTCACGACCCGGGGCATTCGGGCCGAGGGCATCGGCGCCTATGGCGTCACCGGCACCGTGATCGTCGAGAACGATGCCGACATCATCACCGGCGGCGGGGACGGCATCGAGGCCGGGGTCGAGACGATCAACGACGTGCAGGGCGCGGGCAACGTGACGATCACCCACAAGGGCGACATCACGATCGGCAGCAAGCTAGGCGACGGGACATCGGGGGGCGAGGGCATCCAGGGCTTCGTCTTCGCGCTCGATGACGACGGGCAGGAGATCGGCACCGGCGACGTCTCCATCACCTCCGAAGGCACCATCGACGTGACGGCGGGCGACGGGACCGCCATCGCCGCCTCGACTGCGGTGGGGACCGTGTCGGTCACCCAGACGGGTGATATCGCCGCCGCGCAGCGCGCCATCGTCGCCTATGCCCGGACATCGGGCGACGTGACGGTCGCGATGACCGGCAATGCCTCGACGACCGCAACGGACCGCATCTCCATCGAGGTAGAGGCCGGAGACGGCGATGCGACGGCCACCCTGAACGGAACCGTGACGTCCGGACAGCACGGCATCGTCGTCGATTCGGACAGGGGCGATGCGACCGCCACCCTGATCCTGAACGGCGCGAGCACGGCCGCCGGGAACGGGGTCGATGTCGAGGCCGCGAACGGGCTGGCCACGGCCGTCCTGAACGGCGCGGGATCGCTGACCGTGACGGGGGGCGATGCGATCCTCGTTCGCGGCGATGCGGCCTCCGCCACGGTGGATGTCGCCGCCGGTTCCACGCTGGCATCCGACGCGAACGCGCTGAGCGTGCTGGCGACGGACGGGGCGGCCACCGTGGCCGTGACCAATGCCGGAACCATCGAGGGCGAAACGCTCGTCGAGGCCGGGTCCGGCACCGTGTCGGTCACCAATAGCGGCACGATCACCGGCATCGTCACCATGGCCGATGGCAGCACGGCGGATACCGTCACCAATGACGGCACGATCACCGGCAATGTCGAGACGGGCGCGGGCGTCGATACCCTGACCCTCGCCTCCGGATCGTCGCTGACCGGCAGTATCGACCTGGGCGCGGGGAACGATATCGCGACCGTCGCCGGGGGGACGTTCACCGGCACGCTGGACGGGGGCGCGGATACCGATGCGCTGACCCTGACGGATGGCGGCGCGGTCTCGCTCGCGCGGATCGTGAATTTCGAGAGCACGTCCCTGACCGGCGGACGCTTCGCCGCCAGCGGCGCGGGCAGCGGGCCGGTTTCGGTGCGCAGCGGCGCGACCCTCGCCGTCGCCTCGGCGGCAACGGCCGGGGCCGTGACCAACGAAGGCCGCGTGGCGGTCGCCGACGGCGCGACCCTCTCGGCCGCCAGCTACACGGCCAGGGGCGGCTCGACGACCGGTATCGGCCTATCCTCGACCACCAGCGGCACTATCGCGGCCACGGGCGCGGTCGCGCTCGAAAGCGGATCGGCCCTGGCGCTGACCGTCGCGCCCGATGCGGATATCTCCGAGGGGCGGACCTTCACCCTCGCCACGGGCAGCAGCGTCACCGACGCCTCGACCCTGACGGATGACAGCGCGCTGTACCGCTTCACCAAATCCGTGAACGGCGCGAATACCCTGGTCGTCACGTCCGAGCGCGACCTCGTCTTCGCCGACAACGCGCCCGGGGACCCCGAACTGCGGAACGTCGGGGCCTCCCTCGATACGGCCATCGAACGCGATACCGCGCTGCGGGCGCAGATCGATACCGCGATCCAGAACGGCGCGACCGAGGACGAGGTGCTCGCCGACCTCGCCCCCGCCGACAACTTCGCCGAACTGGGCGCGGTCAAGGCCGCCGGCATCCGGCGTACCGGCGTCGTCTTCGACCGCATTACCGGGCGTCTGTCCTCCGGTTCCCTGGCCGGGTCGGGAGGGGTTGCCTTCGCGCCCGTGTCCGATACCAGCGTCTTCTCGACCTCGGCGGCATCCAGCCCCGTCTTCGCGGCATCGATGGAGGCGACGGGGGTGCGCTCGCGCGGGGCGGGCCTGTGGGTCAAGGGGTATGTCGGCACCGCCGACCAGGACGGCACCCCGACATCCGGCGGCTTCGACGCTGACAATTACGGGGTTGCCGTCGGGGCAGACTACCGCATCGCGCCCGGCATCGTCGTCGGGGTCGCCGGATCGTACGGGTCCACCGATATCGACCTGAACGGGGCGTCGTCGGGCGATACGATCGATGCCACCAGCCTGACCGGCATCCTGTACGGCGGGATCGAGAACGGGCCGATGCTGATCGAGGGGCAGGTCTTCTACGGCACGAACGAGTATGACAGGTCGTCCCTCGTGCTCGGCAACCGCCTGACCGGCGACTACGACGGCACGGAATACGGTGCCGGGATGCGGGCGTCCTACACGTTCGATGCCGGTGAGGGCGTCGCCGCCGCCCCCGAGATCGGCCTCACCTATACCCGCCTGTCGACGGATGCCTATTCCGAACGGGGCGTCGGGGCGCGCAGCTATCGGGATGCGGATTTCGATTCCCTCCTCGGCTATGCCGGGGTGCGCGTCTCGACCGACTACCACTCGGGAGCCACCCGCATCACCCCGCAGCTCCGCATCGGTCTGGAGCACGAGTTCGAAGGCGATTTCGAACAGGTCGCCAGCTTCACTGCCGGGGGAGTGCCGTTCACGCTCACGAACGACGATCGGGAGAATACGCGCTTCCGGCTGGGCGGCGGCATCGAGGTGGCCATGACGAACGGGATATCCCTGGGTCTGGATTACGACGGCGCCTTCGGCTCCGACTACGAGGAGCACGGCGGCTCCCTGCGCATGCGGATCGATTTCTAGCGTTTTCGAGGGCAACGGGTTCGTTGCCCGACCCGGAAAACGCGCCAGAGCAAGAAGATAGAGCGCCCCGAACGATCCTCGTATCGTTCGGGGCGCTCCGGAAATCGAGGGGCGTCGCCTTTCGGCGGTTCGGGCGGGCGCTCGGCGTATGCGCCCTACGACGTGACCCGGTCGCGCATCACCTGGCCGTCGATGATCTCGCCATGGGCGGCGAACAGACGCGCCTCCGCCCGGGCGCGGGCGACCTGATAGCAGTCGTCGACATGCTTCAGCCCGATATGCCGCATCAGCGCGAAGCTGATGGAGGCGGAGGCGACCTGCCCGACCACCGGGGCGTATTTCGCCATGGACTTCCCCGCCACCCGCGTGCCGAACCTCGCCAGCATCGTGGCGATCACGCGGCGGGTCAGGATGCGCCCGACGAAGCTGTCGCCCAGGGTCTTGATCGACGTGTAGACCACGGCCCTGGACTCGGGATCCTGCCGGGCGATATCGGCGGGGGTCAGTTCGAATTCGGCGCTGATCTTCGGCAGCAATCGCATGAGGATGCCCAGATCGGCGGCGGTATCCACGAAGGGCAGCGGAATCGCGGCCAGCGCGCCGGAGAACGCTGCGCGCTGGGTCACCTGCCGCCGGCAATAGACCCGGATCGCGTCGATCTCGGCCAGCGTCAGCGGCTCCGGGGCGGGCCTGCGGTCATCCATGGTGGTCATATCGCTCTCCTCTGCCTCCGGTTCAGGGAATTTCGGCGGGGTCGATCTCTTCCTGCACCTGGGCATAGGCCAGCAGGGCGAAGATGACGGTGCCGCCGATGATATTGCCGATCAGGGTCGGCAGGATCAACGTGCCCAGACCCGCCGCGATACCCAGTTCGCCTTGCAGGATCAGCAGGAACACCTCGACCGCCCCGGCGACCACATGGGTGAAGTCCCCCGCCGCGATCAGGAAGGTGAACAGCATGATGACGAACAGCTCGAACCCCTTGGACGACGGCAGCATCCAGACCAGAACGGCGACGATGAAGCCCGCCGGGATGCCCCGGGTCAGGGCGTCCCACCCCGCCGCATCGGCGTAATGGTGGCTGACGGACATCATCCCCGCCAGATGATCCGGCGTGATCGTGCCCAGGGTGAAGGACAGGGCGGCGATGAACGTGCCGATCATGTTCGCCGCGAAGACGATGGCCCACAGGCGCATCATCCGGCCGAAATTGCCGTGGCCGCGCTGGGTCAGCACGGGCAGGACCGGGGTGATGGTGTTCTCGGTGAACAGTTGCAGCCGCGCCAGGATCACCAGCACGAAGCCGACCGTGTACCCCAGATTCTGGATCAGCTCGCGATAGGCGAACCCCTCCAGTTCCGCCGCCAGGATACCCTCGGCCAGCACGGAGGTTGAGATGCCGATCCCGGCGGCGATGCCCGACCACCACAGGGATTTCGCCGGGCGCTCCAGTTCCTCGTCCCCCTCGCGGCGGATGACGGAATAGACGGCCCTTGCGGACAGGCCCTGGCTGTCGCCGACCTGCTCGATCTCCTTGCGCGTCAGATAGCGTTCCGGGTCGGTGGTTTCCGCATCGGACATGTCGGCTCCTTGAAAGGGTCAGGAGGAAACGCCCCGACCCGCCGGAGGTTCCGTCACGCCCGAAATACCGGGGCCGTCCTATTCCTTCTCGACATTCAGCAGCACGGCCTCGAAATCGGCCGGGGCCTCGGGGATGCGCACGAAATAGCGGGTGCTGGCCCCCGCCGCGATGCTCTCGGACATGTCCTCCGGCGCGATGACCGAGGCGTGCAGCGGCGCGCGGGCGTCATCGACGACCCGCACGCGCACCCTGGGGGCGGGCATGTCGTCGGGGCCGGTATTGACCAGATCGGCCTCGACGAGGATCGTCTTCTCGCCGTCGTATTCCTTCACGTCGTAATGGATGTTCCTGAACTGGAAGGGATCGCGCTGCACCGTGCCCCCGGTCAGCCCCCGGGCCGTCCTGTCGACGGTGCCGGTATAGCGGTCGAGCAGGGGGGCGGCCTGCGGCACGGCGGTGCGCAGCGGATCGCGGAAGACGTAGGCGAGGATCGCGAGCAGCAGCAGCAGGGCGATCGCCCACAGCAGCCACGACCAGAATCCGCCGGCCCACCACGATACCCGCCTGCGCCGGGGGGCCGCCGGGGAATCCGTCCCGGCAGCCGGGTCCGCTGCGGCTTTGCGGCCCGGGGCGGCGGATCTGGCGGCGCGGCCCCCGGTTTGCGCATCCGCCGTGGCGGGGGGCGAGACGGTCGCCTTCCGCACGACGGCATCCTTCCCGTCGGCCTCCCGTGCGTCGGCCTCCCGTGCGGCGGCATCGCGCACCGGCGCGCCCCGCATGGTGGTATCGCGCGTGATGGCCTCGCGCATGGGGGCCATGTGCGCGACCTTTTTCGACGGATCGATTCGGTTGCGCGACGGGGCGGCGTGGAACCACACGTGCTGGCATTTCGAACAGCGGACCTGACGGCCATCGGGCAGAAACTGCCCTACCGGGGCGCTGAACTGCGTGGCGCAGCTGGGGCAGGTTAGAACGACATTCTGCGACATCAGGGTCTCCGGGACCGCATCCGGTGGCGTTTCCGCCGCGAGTCGGATGCGACTGTTTCATAATGGGTCACATGAAAAGCACATTAGCGGGCATCGAAACCTTGTCGCAAGCCCCTTGCTCTGCGAAGTTGGGCCGCGTAACCGTCTCATCACGTTGCAAGATACGCCAAAGGTGGCCCTGTGATCCAGTTCGAGAATGTCGGATTCCGCTATAACCGCGGCCCGGAAGTGCTGCAGAATGTCGATCTGGAGATCCCGGCGGGGTCGTTCCAGTTCATCACCGGGGAGTCCGGCGCGGGAAAAAGCTCGCTGCTGCGGTTGTTGTACCTTGACACCGTTCCGTCCTCGGGGCGCATCTCGCTGTTCGGGCGCGACGTGACGACCCTGACCCGCGACGAAATCGCGTGGTTCCGGCGGCGCATCGGCGTCGTGTTCCAGGATTTCCGCCTGCTCGACCACCTGAGCGCCGCCGAGAACGTCGCCCTGCCCCTGACCGTGGCCGGCGCGCGGGAGGCGGCGTATCGCGACAACGTGACCGAAATGCTGCAATGGGTCGGCCTCGGCGACAAGATGGACGTGCGCCCGCCCGAACTGTCGGGCGGCGAGAAGCAGCGCGTCGCCATCGCCCGGGCCGTCGTCGCCTCGCCCGACATCATCCTGGCCGACGAGCCGACCGGCAGCGTCGATCCCGCCATGGCCGAGCGGATCATGGCGCTGTTCGTCGAGATGAACCGGCTGGGCAAGACGGTGCTGTTCGCCAGTCACGATCTGGCGATGATCGAGCAGTACAAACTGCCCATCAACACCCTGCGCGACGGCACCGTCTCGACCGGTCCCGTCGGCAAGAAGAAGAGGCAGACGGCATGAGCACGATTCGCAGCAAGGGTGCGCTGATCCCGTTTCAGGCCGCGAGCGGGGGCGTGATGCTGCTGATCGTCGCCGCCATGGCCTTCCTCGCCTGCTTCGCGCTGGCCGGGGCGCTGGCCACCACCCGCATCGCCGCCACCTGGACCGACGGCCTAGCCGGGGCCGCGACCGTGCGCATCGATGCCAGCGAGGACGACCGCGCCCGGCGCATCTCGCTCGTGCTGGATATCCTGCGCGATACCGAGGGCATCCGCGATGCCCGCCCCCTGAACGACCGCGATATCGCCGACCTGCTGACCCCGTGGTTCGGCGGCACCCCCGATCTGGGCGAATTGCCCACCCCGGGCATCGTCGCCGTCACCCTCGACCCCGAGGACGAGCCGGACCCTTCGGTCGTGCAGGCGCGGCTGGACGGGGCCGGGACGGATGCGGTGTATGACGACCACGGCCGCTGGCGCAACCGCGCGGCCAAGGCGGCGCGGGCCATCGGCAGCCTGTCCTGGTGGGCGCTGGGCCTGACCACGGCGGCCATCGCGGGGGCCGTCTTCCTGGTCACGTCGATCGCCATGACGGCGCACAGGGGCACGATCGAGGCGCTGCGACTGGCGGGGGCGGAGGACCGCTTCGTCGCGAACCTGTACCAGACGCGGTTCTTCTGGCTCGGGGCGCTGGGGGGGCTGATCGGATCGGGCATCGCCTTCGCGGCGTTTCTGGGTCTCGACACGCTGGCCAGCGTGCGCGCGGCCCTGCCGATGCTGGACGCCCCCTATTACTGGCCGCTGGCATGGCTGGGGATCGTGCTGGCCTGCGGGCTGCTCGCGGTGCTGGCCGCGCGCATCGCCGTGCTGGCGGCCATCCGGCGGCGCGGCTGATGCTGTATGTCCGCTCGCTGCTGTTCTCGGTCTGGGTCTACGTGTCGATGGCGATCTACGGCATCGTGCTGCTGCCCGTCGGCATGTGGTCGCGGGAGGGGGCCTATTGGGTCATGCGCGCCTATTCCAGGCATGTCTTCCGGGTCGCGCGGACCCTGCTGAGCCTGACGGTCGAGGTGCGCGGGCCGATACCGCAGGGCGAGGCGCTGCTGGTGTGCAAGCACCAGTCCTTCGCCGACATGATGATCCTGCAAGTCGCCCTGCCCCAGGTGAAATTCGTGATGAAGCAGGAACTGCGCTGGGCGCCGTTTCTGGGGTGGTACGCGGCGCGCGTCGGCACCGTGCTGGTCAAGCGGGGCAAGGGCGGGTCGGCGGTCGCCTCCATGACGCGCCAGTTCGTCGCCGCCCAGGCCGCGCAACCCGGCCAGATGTGCATCTTTGCCCAGGGGACGCGCGTGCCGCCGGGGGTCGAGAAGCCCTGGAAGGTCGGCGCGTGGCGGCTGTACAACACCTTCGAGCACCTGCCCTGCATCCCCGTCGCCCTCAATACGGGCCTGTTCTGGGGCAAGAAGGATCTGCTGCGCCCGCCGGGGACCATGGTGCTCGAATTCCTCGACCCCATCGAGCACGGCCTGCCCGCCGATGAGTTCCTGAAAACCGTCGAAACCCGGATCGAGACGGCCTGCGAGGCACTCTATGCCGAAGCGGCGGGCAGGGGCGAGGGCATCCGCCGCCTGCCCCGCGCGACATGAACATGAAGAGCGCGGTCACCCTGCTGGTCTTCGTCGCCCTCGCCTTTCTGGTCGGGGCGGTCGGGGGTGCGGTGACGCAATCGGCGATGGGGGAGTGGTATCCCTCGCTCGCCAAACCGCTGCTGACCCCGCCCGACCGGGTCTTTCCCGTCGTGTGGACGATCCTGTTCCTGACCATGAGCGTCGCCGCCTGGCTGGCCTGGCGCGAGGGGTGGCGCGATCCGGTGGCGGTGAAGCGGGCGCTGCGGCTGCATTTCTCGCAACTGCTGGTCAATATGGGATGGTCCGTCGTCTTCTTCGGGATGAAATCGCCGCTCTGGGCGCTGCCGGTCGTCGGCCTGCTGTGGTACCTGACGGCGAAGATGGCGCGGGAATACCATGCGATATCCCGGCCCGCCTTCTGGCTGACGATCCCCTATCTGCTGTGGATCGGGGTCGCATTGTACCTGAACGTCATGATCGTGATGCTGAACTGATGCGCATCGTCACCGATGACTGGTTCGAGTTGCCCCGGCACGTCAGCGCACCCCGCCCGCTCTGGGCCATCGGCGATATCCACGGCTGCACCGACCACCTTTCCGCATTGTACGACTTCCTGCGCGGGGCCGTGCGCGAACCGGGCCTGCTGGTCCATCTGGGCGATTACGTGGACCGGGGGCGCGATTCGCCCGGCGCGCTGTCGATGGTGCGCACGGGGCCGGGGATCGCGGGGCTGGAGCACCTCGCCCTGCGCGGCAACCACGACCAGTACCTGATGGACGGCGCGGGGCTGGAGGGGGCGGTGGATCCCGCACATTTCGAAAACTGGCTGGACTGGGGCGGCAAGACCACCTTCGACGATCTGGCCACCGACCCCGCGTTGCCCCCCGAACCCCGCGCCGCCAGCCTGCGCGCGGCGCTGGGGCCGGAGCGGATCGCGTTCCTGCGCTCGACCGTGCTGATGCACCGCGAGGGGGATATCGTCTTCGTCCATGCGGGCCTGAACCCCGCGCGCCGGTTCGACGAACAGACCCTCGAAGACCTGACCTACATGCGGAAGACCTTCATCGAATGCCCGCCGGAGACCTGGCCCTTCGACCCGCTGGTCGTGCACGGCCACACGCCCGCAGCCTTCGGCATCGACCACCACCGCGTCGGGGTGGATAGCGGCTGCTACAAGACCGGCATCCTCGCGATGCTGGAGATGCGCGGGCGCGAGGGGCGGTTTCACCGGGCGATGATGTGAAGACCCCGGCGGGGTGACTCGAAGCAGCCTCTGCCCCGGACCTGATCCGGGGCCTGTTCGCAGTGGAGCGAGGCCCCGGATCAGGTCCGGGGCGGGACCGTTATTCGCGGCGGGGTCCGCCGCTGCTACCGCGTCAGGCGAATCAGTTCCGTCCCGCCGGCATCGCGCAGGCTGATGCCGCCGCCGATGGCCTGCACCGTGCGGATGTCTCGCAGGTGAGCCAGGATCGGCCCCTCGAACGGCGCAGGCACGAAGCAGGCGCGCGCGGTCACGGCGACGGTGCCGAAGGCGAGGCTGTCGCCCGATTGCGTGTAGTCGCCCTGCGCCGTGTTGCAGCCGAGCGATCCGACGAAGCGACCGCCCTCCATGAACTCGATGGTGGGGGTGCCGAAGCCCGAATCCGTCTCCAGCACGCCGTCGATCCGCACGCCCGCGACGGTCCAGATGCCCACGACGGACGCGCCTGTCCGCCCCGGCACGTCGCCGTCCCGCACGAAGGTCGCGAGCGCCCTGCCCTCCGCGCCCAGCAGGGCAAGGGTATCGCCCTCGCGCCCGGGCCGGAAATCCGTCGCGGCTTCATAGGCGGCGAACAGCGCCTGTTCCTCGGACAGTTGCGGGCAGGCGCGGCGGGTGGCGATGGTGCCGCCGAAATCGATGGTGAAATCCGTGAAGGTCGCGACCTCGCCGCCATAGGTGTTGCAGGCCGCGCTGCCGCCATAGCGGCCATCCGCCCCGAAATTCAGCGTCGCGGGGGCGGTGACCGCCTGCCCGCCCAGACTCTGCAACCGCCACGTCGTGCCGTTCAGGAAATCGGAAGGGGTCGATGCGGGGGGCGGGGGTGGGGGCGGAGGCGGGGCCGGGGGCGGAGCCGGGACATAGGGCGCAGGCTCGTAGGAGGACGCGGGGACGGGTGCATAACCGCCACCGCCACCGAGATCGAAGCTGTAGTTCTGGTACGCCTGGGTGCGCGGCAGATACGCCTCGGGCACGATGGTCACGGTCTTGCCCGTCGCCGCATCGCGCACGGTGGGGTTGTTGCCGTAGAGGATATTCGCCTGACATTCCTGCCCGTCGGCCATCGCCGCCGTCGAGCCGAACATACCCAGCGCCAGCACGGTCCATGCAAGTCGCATCTCACCACTCCGTTAACAGGTACAAAGGATTACCGTACCATATCGGGGCAGAAAAGGTGAGTCGTATCGCGCACGATTTCCGGCTCGCTGTTGCGGCAGTTCAACAACTTCCGGGAGATCGCAATGTTTCGAACGGCTTGTGCCGGACGCAGGATGCCCGGGGCGAGGGGATTTCCCTCGCCCCGGGCGGAACGGAACGCCTTGCGGCGTCCCGCCTTCGGGTCGGTGCGTTACTTCGCGGCCTGCATCGCCCGGCGACGACGCCATGCGCCCAGCATGGCAAGACCGGCGAACAGGGTCAGAGGGGCCGGAGCCGGAACCTGACCGGCATTCGGGTTGCCGCCGCCCGCTGCGGGGGGATTGCCGCCCGCCGCAGGAGGATTGCCGCCGCCCGCAACGACCATGTCGCCGCCATTCGCGGGGTTGCCGCCACCGTCGCCGCCGAGATTGACTTCGAGCCACGGGTCACCGCCCACGACGGGGTTCACGACCGGAGCGGGAGCAGGAGCGACGTTGCAGTTGCCGTTCCCGTTGCCGCCGTCGCCGCCATCGCCGCCACGGCTGCCGATGACGATGTTGCCGGCGCCGGCGAAGAGGTTGCCGGAACCGTTGATCCGGATCGCGCCGCCGTTGCCGCCGTCGCCACCACGACCACCGCCGCAGCCACCCTGGCCGCCATCGGCACCCCTGCCGCCATTGGCGACGATCGAGATGTCACGCAGCGGAGCGGGAGCCGGAGCCGGAGCGAAGACCTGCGGAGCAGGAGCCGGGGCGAAGGCCTGCTGGGCCGGTGCGAAGACCTGCTGGGCCGGTGCGAAGGCCTGCGCGGCCGGTGCGAAGACCTGCGCGGCAGGAGCCTGGAAGACAGCCTGTGGCTGCTGCACTGCGGGCCAGGGATCGGCAGCCATCATGGGCCACGGGTCGACGGCCTGTCCGCCGAATGCCTGTCCGCCGTTGATGACGATACCGCCGCCGCCGAAGTTGTTCGCTGCGGGCCATGGATCGACGACCTGACCGCCGCCGAAGTTATTGGCTGCGGGCCATGGATCGGCAGCCTGACCGCCGAATGCCTGTGCGCCGTTGATGACGATGCCCTGACCGGCGACGACACCGCCACCGCCACCGCCACCGAAGTTGTTGGCTGCGGGCCATGGATCGTTGAACCCGCCACCGAAATCGAAGACCGTCGCTTCCGCATCGGGTGCAGAAGCGACCGTGAGGGCGAGAAGGGCGGTGGTGATGAGAAGCGGTTTCATATGCGTCTATTCCTTATGATCGATGGAACCCTTCCTCGCAAGAAGGAGGCCAGTTCCCTAGAACCTCGGAATATCGCACAAAACTGCTTTGAAACCGTTCCCTCGCCCCGGAAAACAGTGTAAAATGTTATGTTCTGGAAAAAGGCTGTTCCACAAGAAGATTGCGCGGCACACCGGCCGCGCTCCCTCCCCTTTTTCCTCTCCCCCGCACGTCCGCCGCCCTACCGCAGCGAGGCGAGCATCCGCGCATAGGCTTCCGCGCCGACATGGGCGGGCTGTCCCGTCGCCGCCGCCTTGGCCGCGATCGTGCGCTGGCGTCCTTCGCTGTTGGGATGCGAGGCGAAGAAATCCGCCAGCCGCCCGCGCGGCCCGTTGGCCTGGCTCAGCACGCGAAAGGTGCTGGCGGCCTGTATCCCGTCATATCCCGCGCGCATGGCGTAGACGAGACCGATATCGTCCGCCTCCAGTTCCGCGCCCTGGCTGTAATAGGCGCTGGCCCGCTTGCCCGCCAGCCCGACGCCCAGCTCGCCCAGCGATCCGGCCATGCCCCCGACGCCGTACTTCTCCAGCACCGCCGCGCCGAGACCGGTCAGCAGGTCGACCCGCGCCTCTTCGGCGGCACCCCGGGCGATGTGGCCGGCATCGACATGGGCGATCTCGTGCCCGACGATCATGGCCAGTTGCGCCTCGTTCTGCAACGCCTTGAGCAATCCGCGATTGAAATACAGGTATCCCGCGCCGGTGGTGAAGGCGTTGATGTCGTCGTCCTTCACGATGAAGGCGCGCACGGGGACGGCCCCGGGCGGGCGCTGGGCCGAAACGCGGGCGGTGACGGCGTTCAGGTATTGCGTGGCCGCCGGATTCTCGGCATCGGAATAGACCTTTCCGGCCCCGACCACCTTCTCGTGCAGCCCGCGCGCCCGCTCCAGTTCGGTGCTGGTGGGGGTATAGGCGGTCGCGGGGGCCTGATAGCCGCCGCGCGGGGGCGTCGGGCCGGGGTTCTGGCACCCGGCCAGCATCATCGTCGCCGCCAGGGCGGATGCGAGGGGTCTGTGCATCGATCTCTCCGTATGCCGTGATCACGGAGAGTGTAGAGGGGCGGGGCGAAAAGTCACGCGGCCCGCCCCCTTTGCGGATTTCAGCTTTCCAGCACGCGCCGCGCGATGACCCCCGCCTGAATCTCCGCCGCGCCCTCGAAGATGTTGAGGATGCGCGAATCGCACAGCACGCGGCTGATCGGGTATTCGAGCGCGAAGCCGTTGCCGCCGTGGATCTGGAGCGCATTGTCCGCCGCCGACCACGCCACCCGCGCGCCCAGCAGCTTGGCCATCCCCGCCTCCAGATCGCAGCGCCGGTCGGCATCCTTCTCGCGGGCCGAGTGATAGGTCAGCTGCCGCGCGACCATGATCTCGACCGCCATGGCCCCCAGCTTGCCGGAGACGCGGGGGAAGGCGAGCAGGGGCTTGCCGAACTGCACCCGGTCCTGGGCGTATTTCAGGCCCAGTTCCAGCGCGTTCTGCGCCACGCCGATGGCCCGGGCCGCCGTCTGGATGCGCGCCGATTCGAAGGTCTTCATCAACTGCTTGAAGCCCTGCCCCTCGACCCCGCCCAGCAGGGAATCGGTCGGAATCGTGTAATCGTCGAAGGCGACGGTATATTCCTTCATCCCGCGATAGCCGAGCACCTCGATCTCGCCGCCCGAAATCTCCGCGTTCGGGAAAGGGTTCGCGCAATCGCCCCGGGTCTTGGGCGCGATGAACATCGACAGGCCCTTGTGGTCGTCGGTCCCCGGCACGGTGCGGGCCAGCACGGTCATGATGTCGGCGCGGGCGGCGTGGGTGATCCAGGTCTTGTTGCCCGTCAGGGTCCAGCCGTCCTCGCCCTGCGTCGCGCGGGTCTTCAGCGCGCCCAGATCCGACCCGGTATTGGGTTCGGTGAAGACGGCGGTGGGCAGGATCTCGCCGGTGGCCAGTTTCGGCAACCATTCCTCACGCTGTTCGTCCGTGCCGCCGCCGAGGATCAGTTCGGCGGCGATCTCGGACCGGGTGCCGAGCGACCCGACGCCGATATAGCCGCGCGACAGTTCCTCCGACACCACGCACATCGCCGTCTTCGACATGCCGAAGCCGCCCAGATTCTCGGGGATGGTCAGGCCGAAGACGCCCAACTCGGCCATCTCGGAAATGATCGCATCGGGGATCAGTTCGTCCTTCAGGTGCCATTCATGGGCATGGGGGACGACCTTCTCGTCGGCGAAGCGGCGGAACTGGTCGCGGATCATCTCGTAGTCTTCATCCAGCCCGCAATCGCCGAAGGTCGACGCGCCGTCCCGCTCCGCCAGCACCTGTGCGATGCGCTCGCGGATCGCCGTGGTCGCGCCGCCCGCGACCAGCGCCCGGACGGGGGCCGCATCCAGCGCCCGCCGCGCCGTCTCGCCCGCGCCCATATCCTCGATGCGGGCGTATTCGCCCTGACTCATGGGGATGCCGCCCGCCATCTGGGCAAGGTATTCGCCGAAGGCGGCTTGCAGGATCAGCGCCTCCAACGTGCCGAAGCGGTCCTCCGGGATCAGCCGTTCGGCCCAGGCATGCATCTGGCGCAGGCTCTCGACATAGGTGGCGAGCCAGGCCAGCGAGTGGGCCGCGTGCTGTTCGCGCTCCAGCGCCGCGCCCGAAACCCGCCCCCGCTCGTCGCGCCCGATCCGCGCGGCCATGCCCTGCCGTGCCGCCCCCAGCACCGTCTCGGCGGATTTCAGCGCCTCGGCACAGGTGGCGAGGAGGTCGGGAATCAGCAGGTCGTCGACGGAATCGGTGGTGGCGAGGGGGCTGGTCATGGCGGCTCTCCGGTCAGCACGGGATATTGCAGGTGCGAACGAGTATACCGCAATGCGGGGGCCGTCAACAAGCAGCGCAACAAAGCGTCGTTATGGCGCGGATTGGTGGAATATTGTTACCACGACGGAATACCCTGCCCCGGACCTGATCCGGGGCCTTCATGGGCGGGGCGGTATTCTTCGAAGCAGGCGCTCCACTCGAACAGGCCCCGGATCAGGTCCGGGGCGGGGTTACCCTTCGCCCGCCAACCCCCGCACCTGCGCCCAGACCGCCTCCTCCAGCGTCACGGGGTCCGTCTCGCGCTTGCCCTGCCCCGGCATCCGCGCGCCCTCGTCCAGCGCGACGCCTTCCTCGACCTGCCGCAGCCGGTCGAGGAAATCCGACGACACGCCCGGGTCCATCAGCAGGTAGTACTGCCCCAGATCGTGGGGCGGGCCATCGGGGGTCTTGAGCGGTTTCACGTCGCGGCTGACGATGCCGCCCGTCATCCCCGCCGCCAGAATCTCGGCCATCAGGCCGAAGCCCCAGCCCTTGTACCCCCCCATGCTGACCAGCGAGCCGGTCAGGGCCGTGGCGGGGTCGGTGGTGGGGTTGCCCTCCGCATCGACGGCCCAGCCCTCGGGGATGCGTGTCCCCGCCGCCTTGGCCATGGTGATCTTGCCCAGCGCGACGGTGGTGGTGGACTGGTCGAACTGCATCGCGATTCCGCCCGCCCCGTCGGGGACCGAGAAGGCGACGGGGTTGGTGCCGATCACGCGCGTCCTGCCGCCCGGGGGCGCGACGATGGGCGAGGCGTTGGTCATCCCCAGCCCGATCAGGCCCGCCCGCGCAATCTGTTCGGTGAAATACCCCAGCGACGTGCAGGTATGCGCATGGCCGACCGCGAGGCTGGCGACCCCGCATTCGCGTGCTGCCGCGACGGCCTCGGGCAGGGCGCGGGCAAAGGCGGGCTGGGCGAAGCCGAAACCCGCATCCACCCGCACCGCGCCGGGACGGGGGCGGGTGACGACCGGCTCCGCGCTGCCGTTCACGCGCCCCGTCTCCAACTGCCTGCAATAGCTTTCGAGATAGTAGAGGCCGCAGATGCGGTTGCCCACCGCCTCGGCCTTGCGCACGGCGCGGGCCACTTCCGCCGCGATCCACGGTTCGGCCCCGTGGCGCTGCAATGCGGTGCGGGTGGTGGATTCGATCTCGTCGAGGGATATCTGCGGCATCGGGCGCGCTCCTTTATTTCTCCACCCGAAACTGCACCAGAAGCGTGCGCTGTAAAGCCCGGAAATTATCGTCGGATATCGCGTAGAGGATCGTGCGCCCCGTCGCGTCATGCGCGGCGGCCAGCCCCTCGTAGTTCTCGGCCAGCGGCGCGCCGGTGATCTCGCCCAGGAAATCCGCCTCGATCCGCGCCCCCGCGACCAGATCGGCGAGGGGAAAGCGCCGTATCCGCATTGCGAAGCCGCCGATCAGGGTAAAGCGCCGCTCCAGCACGTAGACCCATATGCCATCCGGCCCCAGTGCCATGTCGGTGGGCGCGAACCAGCCGTCCCTGGCGAGGGTAAAGCGCGCGACCGCCCCGTCCGTCCCGATCCAGCCGGGATAGCCCGCCGCCCAGTCCGCCGTCGATTCGGCCACGGCCACGATGCGGCCATCGGGCAGGGCCAGCACGGATTCGAACGACCCGTTCACGGGCAGGGCCTGCACACCGGGCAGCGGGGGCAGCGTCTGTTCCGGCATGCGCAGGGTGGCGAAGCGGCCGATGCGGGGGGGCGTTCCCTCGAACCCGATCAGGAACGCGCCGTCGGCCTGCCGGGTCAGCGCCTCGCTGTCCGAACGGGGCAGGTCGAGGGCGGAGCCGTCCGTCGCCTTCAACCGGCCCACCTCCAGCCCGTCGATATCCGCCAGCGCGCCATCCGCGCCCAGCACCATGCGCGCCCGCGCCCAGTGCGCCTTGTCGGTCAGGGCGACGAAGGCCCCCTCCTCCCCCTCCAGCACCAGTCCGGAGAAGCCGCCGAAATCGGGGCGATCCGCGCGCCACTCGACGGCCCCCAGCAGGGTCAGCGCCCCGATCCGCTGACCCGGCGCCATCTCGGCCCGCAGCGAGCGCGCGCCGGGTTCGCGCTGGGCCAGCAGCGCGCAGGCGGCCAGCACGGCGAGGGCGGCGCAGCACAGGGCGAGGCGGCGCAGAATCCTAATCGGCGGCCACCACGGCGCGGCAGGCGGGGGGCAGGTCGTCCATGGTCAGTTCCTTGCGCGGGGTGGCCGGTCCCGTGCTTTCATACGGCCCGTCGGTAAACCACCAGTCAAGTTCCTTGCCGCAGCCGTCGCCGGGGGGCGGAGGTTTCTGGTTCTCGCACCCGGGCGAACCGGCGGGACAGGCGAGGCGCACGTGGAAATGCGCGTCATGGCCCCACCACGCCCGGATCTTGTTCATCCAGGGCCGCGCGCCCGGTTCGGTCGCCTCGCACAAGGCGCGCTTGATGACCGGATGCACGAAGATGCGCGCGACGGCGGGGTCGGCGGCGGCCAGCGGAATGGCCCGGGCCGAGGATTTGCGCCAGAGATCCTCGTCCAGCGTCCTGCGCCCCTTCACCACGTCGTAGGAGGACCAGTTCTCGCGCGCCGCCGCGTCGGGTCGCGCGGTCAGGGGGCGCAGCCAGATATCGACATCGAGACCCGTCTGGTGCGAGCGATGCCCGCTCTTCATCGGGCCGCCCCGCGCCTGACCCGTATCCCCGATCAGCAGACCGCCCAGACCCGCCCGCCGCGCCCGGCCCGACACTCGCACGACGAAATCCGCCAGTTCCGGCTGCGCCCAGCGCCGGTCCCGCGACAGGCGCATGGCCGCCCAGGTCGGCCCGTCCGCCGCGATCTGCACCGCCCCGGCATGGCACCCCTTGGCATAGGAGCCGAAGACCTGCGGCGTGCCGGGGGCCGGGCCGTCGACGGCCCCGAACGCGGTCGAGGCAGGCTCGGCCAGGGCGGGCGCGGCGAGGAAGGCCAGCGGAAGGGCCAGGGCCAGGGTAAGGGTCAGGATACGCAAGGCTTCATCTCCATACGACTTTCTATCTCCCGTGATCCCGCCCGCATATCGGCGCGAGGCATCGCGTACAAGCGAGCGGACCGGGTTCGAAATCCGCCACGACCCCCGTGCCGGGCAATGCGCAGCGTTTTCGAGGGCACCGGGTTCGTTGCCCGACCCGGAAAACGCGCCGAGGCAGGAAGACAGGGCATCCCGAACGGTCCTTGTATCGTTCGGGATGCCCTAGCATGCCGACCGTTAACGAAAGAGCAAGAAAGGACGGGCGTCGGGGGCCTGCGACGCGGCGACCGGCGGTTCGACCGGCAGACGGGACGCCATGTGGCCCGGGTCTTGCTGATTCTTCCTCCATGGATATCAGATTCGATTTTACGGGACAGGAGCGCGACGCCGCGCTGTCTTCCCTCGCCGCACGGGATCAGCGCGATGCGACCCTGATGCTGGCGGCCATGGCCGGGGGCGCGATGCTCTCGCTGGTCTGGCCCCTTGCCGCCGAGATGGCCGTGCCGATGCGCGCCACCTACGGCGCGCTGGGGGCGGCACTGGTGTTCTGCCTCGTCCGGCAGGGCATGGTGCTGCACCAGCAGTACCGCCGCTACCAGGCGGGCCTGCCCCTCGACCCCGGCTACATTCGCGGGCTGGAGCCGGGGGCGCGCACCGTGACCCTCAGCCTGCAAGGGGTGCGCGAGCGCGGACCCTACGGGGCGCGGGCGCTGCCGTGGTCGTCGATCGTCGATATCGTCGAGGACGACACCTACGCCGCCCTGATCGTGTCGCGCGGGGAATGCGTGATCCTGCCGAAATGGGCGCTGGAGCGGGCCGGGCACGGCGATCTGGAGGTCATCGCGACCCTCGTGCGCCATGCGAAGCCCGGGCGTCGGCGGTAGGGACTATCCCCGCCGCCGCATGGGCCGGATGATGCGCAGATGCACGGTCACCCCCAGGGTGACCGCCAGCACGAGGGCGCAGAGTACCCCCTTCGACACCGCGCCCATCGTCCCCTCGATCATCGCCGCATGCACGACGCAGGACACGACCGCCACCACCGCCAGCCCGTTATGCACCCCCTTCCAGACCACCGGGCGCAGGCGCATCCGGGGGCGGAGGGCGACGAGCAGGGCGGTCAGAAGGATGCTCCACAACCCGACCACGCCGTAGACCGAGAACGGCGTGGGCGAGGCGAGCAGCAGGGCGTCCAGCGCATCCTGCGGACTGGTCAGGTACAGCCCCGCCACATGCACCAGCACCCCGCCGACGATCCCGATGCCGAGGGCGCGGTGCCACCGCCGCGCCCGCGCCGGATGCAGCCCGGGCAGGTATCCGCCCCCCAGCAACGGCTGCACCAGCAGCAGCGCCAGCGCGACGATCCCCGCGAATCCCGCCACGATGTAGACCGCGCCGCGCCCCGCCAGCCACGGGCTGCCTGCCGCGACGGCCACCGGCACGGCCATCGCCCCGCCCAGCGCCAGCCAGACCGGTACCGTGATGATCCACGGTGAGTCGGATCGGGACGCATTACGGGACAGGGGGCGGGACACCGGGCGGGACATGGGCGCGCCTCGAATCAGGCCGGGGCCAGCACGAAATCGGCTTCGAGCGTGGTATCGCTGCGGCTGGCCATCACCGGGCGCAGGAAGACGGTGCGGAAATCCCCGTCATCATAGGCGAGATGCCCGTGCGGCTGGCCGAAATTGGGGACGATCTGCGCCATTTCCAGCCGGTACGAGCCGTCGGCGGCGGTCAGGACGCTGCCGTGATTGCTCGGCTCGCGCTCGCCCCCGCGCGGGGTGGCGGCCCAGATCTGGATGCGGATATCCGGCAGCGGCTCGCCGGTTCCGGCCCTGAGCACCGTGCCGTGCATCACGAATCCGGTGCCGAGATCGGCGACGAGGGGCGCACCGGGGCGGTAGTTGTTGCTGCCCCCGCGCATCGTGCGCGTCGGCTCGAACCCCGTGCGCGCCTGTGCCGGAACCGCGAGGACGACCCCGCAGGCCCCGGCACCCAGCAGCAGGGAACGGCGGGTATGGATCGTGGCGGTCATGGCGGATTCTCCTGTCGCGCGTGTCTGTTCCGTCACCATAACGCCGCCGACCCGCCGGGGAACCCCGATCCCACGCAGTCGTGATGACCGCATCGCCGCACCGGTGCCGGTTTCCAGACACGTGTTTGTAAAACACGAGATCGACGATACAAGGGGGGGATGAATGATGACACGTCTACCCCGAGCACCCCTTCCGCCCCGGCCGAAACCGGAGCCGACATACCGCATTTCGTCGTGGCCATCGGTGCCTCCGCCGGCGGCCTGAGCGCGATCAAGGAGCTGCTCGCGGAACTGCCCCCCCATCTGGACGCGCCCATCGTCATCGCGGTGCACAGCGAGCCGGCCTCCCAGCTGAAGGAAGCGTTGCAGATCCGAAGCCCCCTGAACATCAAGAGCGCCGAGGACGGCGAAATGCTGGAGAGCGGGGTGGTCTACGTCGTCCCCGGTGCCAAGCATGCGTTCTTCCGGAACGGCGGTCTCCAGTTGTCGACCGTCGTGCGGGATTCGGGGTTCAGACCCTCGATCGACGCCCTGTTCATGTCGCTGGCCGCCGAATACGGCGAGCGCGCCGTCGCCGTGGTCCTGTCCGGCCTGCTGAAGGACGGCATGCGCGGCGCGCAGGTGATCTACGACATGGGCGGACGCACGATCGTGCAGGACCCAAGGGACGCCGACTATTCCAGCATGCCCCACAGCGTCATCCGCAACGACCACCCCAACGCCGTGCTGACGGCATCGGAGCTGGGGGTATGGCTGGCGTCGCAGATCGGGACGAAAGCGTCCTGACCCGGCGGTACCGCGTCATCCCCTATCCCCAGCGGACGAGACCGATGATCGCCGAAACCGCGTAGAAGAACTGCAACGCCAGAAACGCCCATCGCCGGTCCAGAAGCCCCCAGGCGGCGAACAGGATCGCGGAGACGAGCAGCAGGGTGAAGCCCAGCACCTCGTTCCCCGTATTGGACGCGATCAGCAGGGCGTAGGCCATGGCGAGGACCGAGCCGCTCACCTCGAAGATCGTGATCCATCGGGATTTGGTCATGGGGGGCTTCCTGTATGGCGGACACCCCCCCAGAACCGCATCGTCTCCCGCTTGTCCACCCGATTCGACGCGCGCACCCCCCGGCCCGTTTGCACCCGGGCGGCCCCGGCGTGTAGAAGGCACCCTTTCCGACCCCCTCACAGGATACCCCGCCCATGACCCTCACGCTCAATCTCGCCCTCCAGGGGGGCGGCGCGCACGGGGCCTATACCTGGGGCGCGCTGCACCGGTTGCTGGACGAGGACGATATCGAATTCGATTCGATCACCGCCACCAGTGCGGGGGCGATGAACGCGGCGATGCTGGTCACCGGTCTGGCGCGCGGCGGGCGCAAGGGCGCGCAGGCGCAGCTCGCGGAATTCTGGAACCGCATCACCGAGACCGCCGCCGGGCCGCGCTCGCCCTTCGCGATGTTCGCGCTGCCGCCCGATCCCGCGATCATGGCGGCGTTCTACGCCCTCTCCCCGGCCCATAATGCCGGGGAATGGCTCACGCGCACGTTCTCGCCGTATCAGCTCAACCCGCTGAACATCAATCCGCTGCGCGACCTGCTGACCGACATGATCGATTTCGACGAGGTGTGCCGGGGCGACGGGCCGCAGATGTTCGTCAACGCCACCAATGTCCGCCGGGGCCGCGCGAAGATCTTCACGGGGACCGAGATCACGACCGATGCCCTCCTTGCCTCCGCCTGCCTGCCGTCGCTGTTCCAGGCGGTCGAGATCGACGGGGAATCGTACTGGGACGGGGGGTATGTGGGAAACCCGGCGATCTATCCGCTGGTGCACGGGGCCGTGTGCCGCGACGTCCTGATCGTGCATATCAATCCCATCGTGCGCGAGGAGACCCCGACCACCGCCCCCGACATCGCCAACCGCATCAACGAGATCAGCTTCAACGCCTCCCTGATGCGCGAGATGCGGGCGGTGGAATTCGTGCAGCGATTGCTGGATGACGGGGTGATTCCGGAAGGAAGGTGGAAGCGCCTGCGCATCCATTCGGTGCGCGACGACGAGACCATGCGCGCCTTCGGCGTCGCCACCAAGAGCACCCCCGACTGGGCCGTCCTGACCAAGCTGAAGGCGGCGGGGGAGGCGTCGATGGATACCTGGCTGAAGGCGCACAAGGGCAAGATCGGGGTGAAGGACAGCGTGGATCTCAAAGCGGATTTCCTGTGAAGTCCGCCCACGACCCCCATGGACTCTTTCCCTGCCCCGGACCTTATCCGGGGCCTTTCTCCGTTCGCACAGGCCCCGGACCAGGTCCGGGGCAGGGGCCTGTTTCGACGGCCCGCATACGATGACCACCCCCGACCCCTGCCCCCCGCGCCTGAACATGGCCGCCTGCACCCTCGCCGCCTCCGCCGCCCGCTGGCCGGACCGCGAGGCGCTGCTGGTCGTGGACGGCGACGCCCCCGGCACCGCCCGCGATAGCTGGACCTTCGCCCGGATCGACGAAGCCGTGCGCCGCGCCGCCAGCGCCCTGCGCGGGGCCGGGGCGGGGCCGGGAACGCGGGTGCTGATCCGCCTCGCCGACGGGCCGCAGTTTCCGGTGGCCTTCTTCGGGGCCATCGCGGCGGGGGCGGTGGCGATGCCGCTGTCGGCGCAGTTGTCGGCGCGGGAACTGGAGGCGATCGCCCGCGACGCACAGCCCGCCCTGGCCCTGGTGGCCGAGGATGCGCCCGATTTCGACGCGCACGGCGCGCGGCGTCTCGACCCCGTGGCGCTGGGCGCGGCGCAGCCGGGGGACTACGCCGATACCGCCGCCGACGACCCCGCGTTCCTCGTCTACACCTCCGGGTCGACGGGGCGGCCCAAGGGGGTGCTGCACGCGCAGCGTTCGGTCTGGGGGCGGCGGGCGATGCGGGCGGGGTGGCAGGATTTCGGCCCCGGCGACCGGGTGATGCATACCGGGGCCTTCAACTGGACCTATACCCTCGGCGTCGGATTGTCGGACCCGTGGAGCGTGGGGGCCACCGCCATCCTCAATGCCGGATCGCGCGCGCCCGAAGTCTGGCCCCGGCTCGCGGCCCGGTGGCACCCGACCGTCATCGCCTCGGTTCCGGGGCTGTACCGGCGCATCCTGAAATACGGGGAGGGCCTCGACACGGCGTTCGCCAGCCTGCGCCACGCCCTGACGGCGGGCGAGAAGCTGGGCGCGGACGTGCACGATGCGTGGCGGGCGGCGACCGGCAAGCCGCTGCTCGAAGCCCTCGGCATGTCGGAGATCTCCACCTATGTCTCCTCGTCGCCGGATCGGCAGGCCGGCCCGGATTACGCCGGATGGCCCCAGCCCGGGCGGCGCGTCGCGGTGCTGGGGGCGGATGGCGTGCCGCTCCCCCATGGTGCCGAAGGGCTGCTCGCCGTCGGGGCCGACGATCCGGGGCTGATGCTGGGATACTGGCGCGGCGAGGACACGCCCCCCGACCTGCCCCTGACGAACGGCTGGTTCGTCACCGGCGACCGCGCGGCGATGCAGCCGGACGGGCGCGTCGCCTATCGGGGCCGCGACGACGATCTGGTGAATGCGGGCGGCTATCGCGTGGCCCCCGAGGAGGTGGAGGCCGCGTTGCTGCACCACCCGGCGGTGGCGGAGGCGGCGGTCGCGGGGTTCGAGGTCAAGCCCGGCGTCACCCTGCTGGGCGCATGGATCGTGGCCGCCGCCCCGCTGGATGCGGCCAGCCTCGCCCGGCATTGCGCCGACCGTCTCGCCCCCTACAAGACCCCCCGCGCCTTCTTCGCCGCCGACGCCCTGCCCCGCAGCCCCAACGGCAAGCTGCGCCGCCGCGCGCTGGTGCCGGGGGCGGCGCTCGACTGAAGCAGCATGCGTTCATCCGGCCCCGACCCGGCCCGACCCGAACGCAGGGCAATCCCTCCCGTCGGACGGCACGGGCTACCGCGACAACCGCGCCTTGATCGCGCCGAGACGCTCCTCCGCCTCGCGCAGTTCCTCGGCGCTCAGGCGGCTTTCCAGAACCCGGGTCTCCGCCGCGACGGAGCCGTATTCCTCCGCCAGCCGGAACCACGCGAGGGCCAGCGGGGGATTCGGTTCGATCCCGGACCCTTCTGCGGCGTACAATTCGCCCAGACGGCGCTGGGCGTCCCGCTCGCCCTGAAGGGCGGCGCGGCGATACCAGTGGACGGCACGGTCCATGTCCTTCGCGGCCCCGTCGCCGGTCTCCAGCTTCAGCGCGAGATTGTACTGCCCCGTCACGTCCCCCGCCGCCGCCGCCCGGCGATACCACTCCACCGCCGCGACCCGGTCCTCCGGCACGCCGTCGCCGGAATCGAACAGATAGCCCAGATTGGTCATCGACAGCGCCTCGCCCCGGGCCGCCGCCGCCAGATGCCAGCGCAGGGCCGAGGCCATGTCCCGCTCCGCAGATTCGTCGAACTGGTACAACAGGGCCAGCCGCAACTGCGCATCGCGGTCGCCCTTCTCGGCGGCCCGGGTGTACCAGTGCACGGCGAGATCGCGGTCGGCGCGCGTGCCGGTGCCGGTCTCGTACATCCAGCCCGCATTGTACTGCGCGACGGTATGGTCGCTGCGCGCCGCCTTTTCGTACCAGTGCAGCGCGCGCCGCTTGTTCTGGGCCACGCCCTCGCCCTGGTCGTAGAGCCAGCCGAGGCTGAACTGCGCCGCCGTGAAGTCCAGCCGCGCCGCCCGGCGATACCACCGCGCGGCCATCGCCGCATCGGCGGGGATGCCGATCCCGTCCTGATACCGGCGCGCGAGGTTGTTCATCGCCTCGACATCGCCTGCCTCGGCGGCGCGGCGATAGTGGCGCACGGCCTGCACGTCGTTCTTCTCGACCCCCTCGCCCAGCGCGTACATGACGCCCAGATTGTTGGTCGCCCCCACATGCCCCAGCGCCGACGCCTCGCGGTAGAGCCGCACGGCGGCGGCATTGTCCTCGACCGTGCCGCGCCCGGAATCATGGGCCAGCGCCAGGGCATAGAGCGCATCGGGGTCGCGCCCCTCGGCGGCGATGGACAGCCAGTAGAAGGCGGCCTCCCGGTCCTCCGGCACGCCGGTACCCCGGTCGAACTTCAACGCCAGATTGTATTGCGCATGGCGATGGCCCCGCCCGGCGGCGGCGAGATACCAGCGGATTTCCTGGTGGTCGTCCCTGCCCACCCCCTCGCCGGTCGCATACATCAGCGCCAGATTGTACTGCGCCGAGGCATCGCCCTGCATCGCGGCCTTTTCGTACCAGAAGGCGGCCCCCGCATCGTCCTCCGCGATTCCGACGCCCTGGTCGAGGGCATAGGCGACGGCGAACTGGGCCTTGCGGTCGCCCTGCTCGGCCCGGAACAGCAGGTTCAGGCTGAAGTCATCGACGCCCGCGCCCTCCGCCGCCTCCGGCAGCGGCACGACGATCCCCGGCCCCCGGTCGACGGCTTCGCGCGTGCCGTCGGGCATGCGGCCCGCCCAGGCGGGCGCGGCGGTGGCAAGGACAAGGGCGGAGCACACAATCGATAAAGAACGCACGTCGAACCTCGCTTCCCGGCGGTCGATCCTCGAACTAAGCGCACTTCACCCGACGAGAGCAAGCGGATATCCGCACACCCGTCCGCCCCGTCGAGAGTGCCGGACCGTGTTCGACGATGCCTTGCGGTTGAGTGACGGCCGCGACGAACCTGCACTTATACCCTGATCTGTTCGAACCTGGCGTTCCTGTTCAGGGGCAGCCAGTACGCGCCCCGTGACTGCAACGCCGTCAGCGCGGAAAGCTGATCCCAATGCCACAGCACGGTCGCCGCCCGCTGGACGGCGTTGAGCTTCTGAACTCCCGGCCTGAAGAAGAACGCCGTCAATCCCGAATCGTAGAAGGCATGGCGCTCGACGGGATTTCGCAATATCCGCCTGTCATACGTAAAGATAACCCAGCCCCGCTCCCGACCGAGATGCGACAGCCATTCCGCATCGGCGGTATCGGGTGCAAAGAGATCGATCTTCGCAACGGCCCGATCCCCGCGCGGCGCGACCACCGTATCGATCGACCGCGCGATGAAGGGTTCGATATTATGGTCGAAGAACGCTTTCACGCTGCCAGACGGGCTTCGAAGTCCACGGCATCGCGAACCTGCGCCACCGGAATATCGAAGTACCGCGCCGTCACGGCGGGCGACCCCTCCGCCCTGGCACTCTGCGCGAGAACGGCGGTGGGAATGGAGAAATCGTTCAGGATAGGAGAGCCGAACGCGCGCTCCGGATCCAGCACGACCGTCCTTTTCCGGGGCTGCATCCACAGCATGGTCGCGGCGGTCTCGTCGTAGACGACCGGGCGCAGGATGGGCGCGACGGCTTCGCGAAAGACGCGCTGGCCCCGGCCCTTTCGCGATACCACGAACAGGCCGTCCGGCAGGTCGAGCATGATATCGGCACCGGCCACCTTGAACGCCCTGGTGGAAAAGGGTCGCTCGTCGCCGATCTGCTCGCGGGCATAGGCGATCGTGCTGCGCAGTTGCTGGCCCGAAAACCCCTGTCGTCGCAGCGCATACAGGACCTTGGCCTCGACCAGATCGCGAAAGCCGAGCAGGAGCGGCCCGTCCCGCTCCGCATGCTCCGAACGCCAGAGCGGGTCGCGATCCGCACTCCCCCGCATCCAGCCCCCTATCGTGGAGACCGGCACATCGATCAGGCGCGCGGCATCGGCGGGGGTGTAGACGCCCAGTCCCACCCCCTTCAGATCCATGTTCTCCGCGATCCGCGTACCATCCATGCCGGTGAGTGAATCACGACCGCGATGCGGGATCAAGCATTCGCCATCCGGGGATTCCTGCGCGTGCGTTCCGTTTCGCTCTTGAGCTGGCCGCAGGCCGCCATGATGTCCTCGCCCCTCGGGGTGCGGATGGGGGAGGCGTAGCCGGCGCGCATGACGATGCCTGCGAATGCCTCGATCCGGGACCAGTCGGAGCGTTCGTAGGGGGCGCCGGGCCACGGGTTGAAGGGGATGAGGTTCACCTTCGCCGGCACCCCCTCCAGCAGTTTCACCAGCCGCTTGGCGGCGGCGTCGGAATCGTTGATCCCCTTGAGCATCACGTATTCGAAGGTGATGCGCTCGGACCCCAACCCCTCGGCATACTCGCGGCATGCCTGCATCAGGGCTTCGATATTCCACTTCCTGTTGATCGGCACCAAGCGGTCGCGCACGTTGTCGGTGGTGGCGTGCAGCGAGATGGCCAGCAGCGTCCCGATCTCCTCCCTCGCCCGGGCGATCAGCGGGACGACGCCGGAGGTGGACAGCGTGATGCGGCGGCGGGAGAGGCTGATCCCCTCCGGGTCCGTCACGATCTTCATGCCGTCGCGCAGGTTGTCGAAATTGTAGAGCGGCTCGCCCATGCCCATCAGCACGACGTTGGACAGCAGGCGCGTCTCGTCCTTGGGCGCGCCGCGCACGGGCCATTCGCCCAGATCGTCGCGGGCGATCAGGATCTGCCCGACGATCTCGGCCGGGGTCAGGTTGCGCACCAGCGTCTGCGTGCCGGTATGGCAGAACGAGCAGGTGAGGGTGCAGCCGACCTGCGACGAGATGCACAGCGTGCCGCGATTCTCCTCGGGGATGTAGACCGTCTCGACCTCGTGCCCCCCCTCGATCCGCAGCAGGTACTTGCGCGTGCCGTCGGCGCTGACCTGTCTGGTCACGATCTCGGGGCGCTCGATCACGAATTCCCGCGCCAGCATCGCGCGCAGATCCTTGGACACGTTGGTCATGTCGGCAAAATCGGTGATGCCCCAGTGATACACCCACGCCCAGACCTGGCCGACGCGCATCGACGCCTGCTTTTCGGGGATGCCGCGTTCGATGAACGCCGCGCGCATCCCCTCGCGGGTCAGGCCGATGATATTGGGCAGGCCGGTCTTGGTACGCGGCAGGGCGAGGAGATCGGGGGTGATGGCTGTCTGGGTCATGGGCGATATATAGGGGGTTCGGCGCGGCGATGCACGGAGGATTCTGCGCGGGCGGGTCCGCCGCCGGAATGCCGCACTTCATCCGCCCCCGATCCTGATAGAAGCGGCCCATGCCCTATCCCCATTCCCCTGCCGAGACGATCGCGGACGGCGTCGTGCATGTCGCGGGCCTGCTGCTCGCGGTGCCGTTCTCCGTCTGGCTGATCGCGCATGCGGCGGATACGGATGCCGGAGCGATGCCGGTCGCCGTCTATATCGCCTGCATGCTGGCCTCCTTCGGGACATCGGCGCTCTATCACATGACCCCGCTCGACGGGCCGCGCCCGCTGCTGCGCCGCCTCGACCATGCCGCCATCTTCCTGAAGATCGCGGGCACCTACACCCCGCTGGTCGCGGTGATCGGATCGGGGTTCGCCTATGGCATCCTCGGGGTGGTATGGGCGCTGGCCCTCTACGGCACCGCGGCGAAGCTGCGGGTGCGGACTGCGGAATCCGGGGGGTCGGTGGCGCTGTATCTGGGGATGGGGTGGCTGTCGATGCTGCTGATCTGGCCGATGTGGCAGGCGCTGGGCGGGGTCGCCGTGGGATTGATCGTGGGGGGCGGACTGATCTATTCGGCGGGCACGCTGGTCTATTCGCATCCGGGGATGCGGTACCAGAACGCGCTGTGGCACGGCATCGTGCTGGTGGCGTCGTCGTGCTTCTTCGCGGCGATCGCCCTGAGCGTGTAGCGAGGGGGCGGGCGCTACTCCGCCGCCATCCGCACCGCCGCCCCCGCGCCCGCGCCCCGCATCCGGGACAGGATATCCGCCCGGCGCACCGCCGCATCCGCCATCGCCTCGGCCTTGACCGAGCCGAAGCCGCGAATGGCGTCGGGCAGGGACAGGAGGGCCGTCGTCAGGGGCCCGGGGGCAGTGGCGAGGGCCGTGTCGATATCGGCCTCGTACTGCCCGATCAGCGCGCGCTCGGCCTTGCGCTCTTCGGACCAGCCGAACACGTCCAGCGGGGTGCCGCGCAGGCGTTTGAGCCGCGCCAGCAGGCGGAAGTTGCGCAGCATGCTCTCCCCGTATTCCTTCTTCTTCGGGCGGCCCCTGGCATCCTTGCCCGAGTTGAAGACCGGCGGGGCGAGGTGGAAGGTCAGCGTGCCGCCCGCCTCGAACGTCTCGGCGATCTGGCGCGCGAAACGGCCATCGGTATAGAGGCGCGCGACCTCGTATTCGTCCTTGTAGGACAACAGCTTGGCATAGTTGCGGGCCACGACCTTCGCGGCATCCTCGTCCCACGCGCGCACCCGCTCGACCCGCTTGCGATATCGCGCGGCGAGGCGGGCATTCTGGTAGGCGGTCAGATGCGCCATGCGGTGCTCGACGATCTCGTCCAGCGTCTGCGGCGCGGGGATGTCCGGGGTCAGCAGGCGCGCGGCCAGTTCCGGCTCGGCGGCCAGTTTGCGGCCCCAGTGGAAGGCGGCGAGATTCGCCTCGACCGCGACCCCGTTCATCTCGATCGCGTGCAGCAGCGACGGCATGGCCACGGGCAGCGCGCCGGTCTGGCAGGCATGGCCCAGCATCATGATGTTCGTCATGATGGCATCCCC
>ENA-ORXT01000883-ORXT01000883.1-marine-metagenome-genome-assembly--contig:-NODE-883-length-43734-cov-5.502325_pt1:0-42500 | contig 43734 bp, 40 predicted proteins | sample MGYA00237868_ERZ511482 | MGnify/ENA metagenome assembly ERZ511482
GTAAAAGCGTTAAAAGAATTGGGAATTATTGACCAGTCTAGCGGTGGTGTTCAGGTGCCATTTGATAAAATTCATACTGATTTTACTTTGAGCAGAGAGGCCGCTTAGATTACGCGTGATCGATACGTCGATCATATCTAAACTAGCTTAGATGGAGGCTGCTAAATCAACATTCTCCTCAGTAACAATCGCCCACATCTGTTCCATTTTATTCTGCCCCAACAACGTCGCCGCCTTCGCTTTAACCTTCTGAGCCCGCTGCTCATAACTCATTAGATTAGCAAGATCGTGATAAACCGTTATGACGTCGCCTTGAATCGGAGTAATCATCACTGTCGCCTGGGTTTCAGTCATATCCTCATCAGCAATTGCAACGACTCGATCCCGCAGTGCGACAAGTTCTGGAGCCTTACACAAGGCATCATCGAACGTCGTAATCGCCGCCGTATCATAATGATGTAACACCATTGCACTCGTCATTCGATAGCTAAATTTAGCCTCAAGCCCAGTGGTTGGTTTAGGAATATCACACACCTTGAGCCAAGCGGCTTGCACTCGTATCTCGATTTTTTCGACATTTTCAGGTTTGATCAGATGTGTGTCGCGCGCCTCTATTAGCGCTTCCAATGCGGCGTGTGTTCCATGGCAGCAAGCATGAAATTTATGCTGCACTGACTCGAATACATAGATCTCACCCAAGCGGTCAAAAGCGGACTCATTGCACTCAGCATGATGTGTCCATGCCAGACCCTGTTCACACTCCAACGCATCGGGTCGCGAGATAAATCCAGCGGCAGCCAACTTTGCCGCTTCTACACCATTCGCCGCTGACATGCCCGCGTGGTAAGGCTTGCCCATGGTACCAAACTGACATTTCAAACCTGCGGTGCGGGTTGTTGCGAGTCCGATAGCGTATTGAGTCTGTTCCACCGTGAGCTTTAGCAAGCGCGCTGCGGCAACCGTCGCGCCAATGCTTCCGGCCGTTGCGGTTTGATGAAATCCTTTTTTATAATGTGAGCGTCCCAGCCAGTCGCCCAGCCGACAAGACGCTTCCATGCCTATCAATGCCGTATCTATCCATTCATCCCGACTGCTGCCAGTTTGCTGCGCGATGGCTAGCGCGGCAGGAATGATGCCCACGCTGGGGTGGCCGATATGCAGGAAGTGGGTATCGTCGTAGTCGAGTGCGTGGGAGGTTGTGCCATTGGCTAATGCTGCGGCGCGGGCTGGGAATTTTCGTGAGCTGCCAAATACACTGGCTTGCTCTGTGCCGCCTTCTTCTTCGATCATCTCGCGCACAATCTGGCTGACGGGTTCATCTTTACCTGCGATGCTGACTGCTAGCCAATCGAGCACAGAGAGCTTGGCGATTTGGCGGGCGCTTTCTGGTATGTCGCTGGCAATTGTCTCGACTGTATACTTAGCGATGATATCTGTGATGGTAGATGCTTGCATAATTTAGAACTTCCCAATTCGTTTGCAATCCATTAAGTTGACTAGTACGTCAGTTGTTGTGCTGGCGGACATTGAGATACTGAATTATAGACAGTAAACCTAAAGAGGAAAATGTGAGTATAAAAAACCAAACGTTAACATTCATTTTAGCTGGCGGTGTAGGTTCCCGTCTAAAGCCTCTTACCGCTGCAAGATCAAAGCCTTCCGTTCCCTTTGGCGGAAAATACCGGATCATAGATTTCACTTTGTCTAACTGCCTTCACTCAGGATTACGCAGAGTGCTGGTGTTGACGCAGTATAAATCTCACTCCTTAAATAAACACTTGCGTGATGGTTGGTCTATCTACAATCCTGAACTTGGCGAGTACATCACTGCTGTTCCTGCCCAAATGAACGAGGGCAACCACTGGTATCAAGGAACGGCAGACGCAATCTATCAGAACCTAAACCTGCTTGAGCGTAGTGATGCAGATTACACGCTGATCCTTTCTGGTGATCATATCTACCGTATGGATTATGACGCTTTGCTTGATGCCCATAAAGACAGCGGTGCAGCCGTCACAATTGCCTGCATGGAAGTTCCAGTTAAAGAAGCGAGTGCTTTTGGGGTAGTTAGCGTCAATAAAGATTTACAGATTACCGCTTTTGAAGAAAAGCCCGAGCAGCCAACAACGCTACCTGATAACCCTGAAAAGAGTTTAGTCTCAATGGGGTTATATGTGTTTTCTAGTGATTTACTAAAAGATGCCTTGATTGCTGATCAGAAAAACCCAGATTCCAATAATGATTTTGGCCAAGATATTTTGCCAACATTGCTAAAAGATCACACCCTTCAAGCGTATAAATTTGGTAGTGAAGAGGGCCGAGTCGTTCCCGACCGTTACTGGAGAGATGTTGGAACGATTGATGCTTATTACCAAGCGAATATGGACCTGTTAAAGCCAGCCCCTCCGCTCAATCTATATCAAAAAAGCTGGCCGATTCGCACTTATCAACCTCAGTCTCCTCCAGCTCGTACTATTCCAGGGGGGTCGGGAACTAAAGATACCTTTGGTAATTCTATGTTAGCTAATGGTGTGGTTATTTCGGGTGGGGATGTTAGTCACAGTATTTTGTTTCGCGACGTGTATATCGATGACAAAGCGACCGTTAGCAAGTCTTTACTCTTTCAAGGTGTTTACGTTGGTGAAGGGGCGAGTTTGCATAACTGTATTGTTGATAAAAACGTCAAAATTCCTGCAATGACTCAAATAGGCGTTAATGCTGAAGAAGACAGAGAGCGCTTTACCGTCTCAGATAATGGCATTGTGGTGGTGCCTGAAGGGTATGTTTTTGCATGAAAACATACTGATCCCTGTCAGCCAATGAATATGGTTAAACAAATCATTGGACGATGCTATTGAAACAACCAATGGCGAATAAATATAGGGACCTTAGAAAAAAACACTGAGTGGTACCGCGTAACGTGGATATTCTTCATCACCAAAAGACAAAGTGTTCTCACCCGCATAGAGCACAATACCCAACACTCGCTTTTTTGACTTATTTTGTAGTTCAGTAATATGTCGAAATTCGTTGCCCTTGACGCTCTGTGAAGACTTTACTTCGATGGCGATAATCTGATCCTGTTTTTCCAGAATGAAATCAATCTCTTTTTTGTCGGTAGTACGGTAATGATAAAACTGAGGCTGAGCATCGCTATAGCCGATGTGTTTTAGTAACTCGCTAAACACAAAAGTTTCTACCACCTCACCCTTATGCCTCGAACTCTGTAGGTCATTGCTATTACGTATATCTAACAAGTGACAGAATAGACCACTGTCAGTCATGTAAAGCTTTGGCGATTTGATGAAGCGTTTGGAAATATTGGCGCTGTAAGGCTTTAACAAGACAATTTGATAAATCATCTCCAGCATACTGAGGTAATTGTTGATCGTTGGCTCTGACAAGCCCGCATCGGCGGCAAGATCAGACTTGTTAACCAAGCCACAGCTACGCGGTGCAATAATATTATAAAAGCGAATGAATGCTGACAGGTCACGCAGCTCTCCGACATCCCGTATATCGCGCTCAACATAGGTGCTGATGTAAGCATTAAACCAAAGCGCTCGACCGCGCTCTGACGCTATTTTCAACATCTCGGGATAGCCACCCAACACTATCGCTGTCATTAACTGATCGTGTGTCACAACAGGGATATCTAAGTTACTCACGCCTGTTTTGAATAAGCGGTCAACGATATTATCATCTGGTTTGTGGTGGATTTCTTTTTGAGATAACGGCCACATAGGTATCTCAATAATGCGTCCGGCCAGTGTGTCTTTGGCCTTTTTCATGTCCAATACATTTGCTGAGCCAGTTAACAAGAAAGTGCCGTTTACGCGCTCTTTATCGACAGCCAGTTTAATGCCTTCCAGTACTTCGGGGGCCTTTTGTATCTCGTCTAACGTGATGGGTTTGGGTAAGGTTGCGATATAGCCAATAGGATCGTGCTGCGCGGCTTCTCTTTCAATCAAACTATCGAAGACGCGGTATTCTTGCTTGCGTTCAAGGCACAGCGTCGATTTTCCTACCTGTCTTGCACCCGAGAGTAAAACCAATGGGGAGATCGTAAGTGCTTCTGATAGTAGAGTGGCGGCAGATCGCTTAAACATGGGTTAGTCAAGAGTATGTAAAATACCTAAGTATACTTAGGTATTTTACTATTTTACAGTGTTGTTTATTCTAAATTTAACTCAATTTTTTATCAATTATCTGCGCTCTGAGGCATTCAAAAGCGACTAACTAAACCTCTTCTTTCTTCTGCGCAAATACACTCAGCAGCGCCAAGCATCCAGAAACAATCATCAACAACAGCGACACCGCATTAAGTTCCGGCGTCGAACCTTCGCGCAAACGGTCAAACATAGTGATGGTAAGCGGCGAGTCAGAACTGGTCAGCATCAGTGTGGTGTTGAAGTTTTCAAAACTCATTAGAAAAGCGACGATGCCTGCACCCAGCATGGCAGGTCTAAGGTAAGGCAGGGTGATTGTTCTTAAGACAGCTGTTTTGCTGGCCCCTAAATTATAGGCAGCCTCTTCAAGCGAGCGATCCATTTTACGCAGGCGAGCACCAATGACCATGGTTGCAATCGTGGTGATAAAGGCAAATTGCCCAAGTATTACCAACACTAATCCGGGCCTTAGAAACTCGACCTCTAGGTTAAACGCTTCATCCATATAATTAGCCATGGAGTTGGACGAGATAAGGATTGATATACCTAAAATCACCCCAGGAATAACTAAGGGCAACAGCATTAGCATGTAGAGAAATTCTTTGAAACGAAAGTCGTAGCGTTCAAAGAGAAACGCATTGGTTGTGGCGACAAAGATTGAAAGTGAGGTGACAAAAAATGCGATAAACGCAGACACTCCGACACTCTCTAGCATTGCTGAGTCATGGAAAACGCCCATGCGTTGACTGTCACTGCTAGTAAACCAGTCAAGCGTAAAGCCATTCCACGGTAATGATGGGAAGAGCGAATCATTAAAAGCAAACGTTGCAACGACGACTAGTGGCGCGACTAAGAATATATAAAACAATAAAATATAGGCGCGATAAGTCCAGCGGAACGAGGCAGGCTGTGAGATGGATGGAATCATGTGCTTACGCTTTCCATATCAGATATTGTGCAGCAAATCATGTCATTGTGCTCGTCAGGGTTTGCTTGCTGAGTTTTAGGCCAAGCCAGACAATTATTGAAGATAACACCAGCAACAAAATACCAAACGCTGAGCCTAGCTCCCAATTAAACCGAGTAATAAATTGGGTATAGATTTGTTCGGTAAACCAAAGACTGTCTTTGCCGCCAAGCAGGTTTGGCGTTAGGTAGTTACCTAGGGACATCATAAATACAATAATGCAGCCTGAGACGATGCCAGGCATGGCGTGGGGTATGACTATTTGCCTCATGGTTGTCCACATGCTCGCACCGAGGTCGTAGCTCGCCTCAATAATGTCATCGCTTAAGCTTTCTAAGACGGTGACTAATGGCACGACCATAAATAGCATGGAGGTATAGACTAATCCGATCATGATCGCAGCGTCGTTATAAAGCAATTCAACGGGGCCAGAAACTAGGCCTAGCCACTGTAAAGCGTTACTGATGACACCGGTTTCACGTAATAAAATCATCCAACCGTAAGTGCGTACTAATTCACTGACCCAAAAAGGCAGCAGGCAAAGCAGAAACAGGAATGATTTGGGCCTGCCTCTTAGCATTTTGGCGATGTAATAAGACACAGGAAAGGCGATTAGGAGTGTTAGCGCGGTAGCCAATATCGACATAACGGCCGTGCGCATGAAGGTGCGCCAATACAGTGGTTCGGTGAAAAACTCGCTAAAATTCTTAAAACTGAAGGCGTATTGACGTGGTGCGATTTGCTCGCGTAGCGCGATGCCAAGCATATCAAAATGCGGAATAATCACGAGCAGCAACAACCACAGCACGAAAGGCGTGAGCAGCAACCAGAAAAATAGCGACTTAGGTGTGTTCACGCGTTTGCCTTAAAGCAATGGGTTTGGTCTTGGCTCCAAGCAATCGTTAGGTTTTCGCCTTTTTGTAAACCGATATATTCACCGGTTTGGGGTAGTGCGACATGCAATTCTTTACCCGTTGAGATGTCTTCTAAAAGCGCCGTGCTATTGGCACCATTGAAGAGTAAGTCCGCGACTTTACATTGCAGGCGGTTGTCTTTTTCATCTGGGCTCATGCCTTTTTGAATAATTTTAATCGCTTCGGGGCGAACGAATAAATCGACCTCATCGCCTACAGTTAAAGACTGATTGTTATTAATTTTCCCACGCATTATAGGGCCGTTAGCAACCTGTGCACTGCAACCGTTGTGATCTAGTTGCCTGACGTTGGCTTTCCATTTGTTAGCGTCACCGACAAATCCCGCAACAAACGACGTTTGGGGGTGATAATACAAATCTGAAGGTGCGCCAACTTGCTCGAAGGCTCCGTTATTCATTACCGCAACTTTGTTCGACATCACTAACGCTTCTGATTGGTCGTGGGTAATATAAATAAAAGTGGTACCAACGCGGCTTTGCATTTGCTTAAGCTCGACCTTCATATGCTCGCGCAGTTTTAAATCAAGCGCGCCCAATGGCTCGTCAAGCAAGAGTAATTTGGGTTCTAAAACGAGGCAGCGTGCAATCGCGATGCGTTGCTTTTGACCGCCTGAGAGTTGTGAGATTTTCTTTTTACCAGAGGCACCGAGGTCAACACTTTCCAGTGCCTCGTTGACGCGTTTAGTAATTTCAGCTGGGGCGACTTTGCGTTGTTTTAAACCGTACGCGACATTTTCGGCAACTGACATCATCGGGAAGAGCGCGAGATGTTGAAATACCATATTGGCAGGGCGCTTGTTGGCAGGCACGCCAAGCATCGACTTGCCTTGAATAAGAATATCGCCAGAATTTGGCTCATCGAACCCCGCAATCATGCGAAGTAACGTTGTCTTACCACAGCCCGATGGACCTAAGATGGAGAAAAAGGAGCCTTTCTCTATTTGCAGGCTGACGTTATCGACCGCGGTGAAATCGCCGTAATGTTTATTTAAACCACGTGTTTCAAGGTCAATGATCGAAGGGCTTATTGCTGAATTTTCTGTCTCGTTTTGCGTCATTTAGCAGCTCAGAATAGAGGGTAACAGTTTGTTAGTAGGCATCTAACATTATAGGCAAAAGCGCCCTCTCATCACGCATGAGAGGGGCTCAATACCGCTTTAGGATTTCAATAAGAGCTGTTTTTCCTGTCTTACTTAGCCGCTTTCACACGATCCAGAACTTTGCCTTCGATCTCTTCCAAACCTGCTGGTACGGGCGGGTACCATTTAACATTATCCAGCGCTGCCTGTGGGAAACTGCCTTGAAACTGTGCTTTTAAAACATCATCAGCAAAGGCATCGGCACCTTTAGAGGCGGTGAAGTTACCCGCCGCTGCCGTAATTTTTGCCGCGATTTCAGGCTTCATGACAAAGTTGATCCACTTGTAAGCCGCTTCGTCATTCTTACCTTTACGCGGAATAGTGAAGGTATCAATCCAACCTAACGCGCCTGATTTTGGGGCAACAAACGTAATATCTTTGTTTTCTTTATTGAGCTTCCAGCCACCGGTATCCCAAGCCATTGCTGCGGTCACTTCGCCTGAACGAACAAGGTTTAATAGTGCATCACCACCGGTCCAATACGTTTTAACCACAGGCTTACACTCAACCAGTTTAGCTTCTACTTTTGACATGAGCTCGGCGTATTTGTCTTTGTCAGCATAAGCTGCAAAAGGGTCTAAGCCCATTGAAAATGCAAAACCAATGAGAGTAGGACGCTTTAAACGATAGGATACTTTGCCTGACAAAGAGGCATTACAAAGGTCGGTATAATCCATCACGCCTTCAGCCGCTTTAGTATTAACGACCAAGCCACTAGTGCCCCAAATGTGCGGCACACTGTAAACATTGTCTTTGAACGTCGTGCTTGCTTTGGTTGAGTCGAGCATGGAAGTGATAAATGACGCCGCATCGATTTTCGAAATATCCATCGGCTTATAGATATCATAATTTTCTTGCGCGCCCGCTACTCTATCTTGACTCGGTTGCGCTAAGTCAAACCCCGAACCGCCGGTAGCGCGAAGCTTTGAGATCATGTCTTCGTTGTTTGATTTGGTCACTTTAACGTCGATGCCAGTTTCTGCTTTAAAGAGTTCGATCACGTCATCAGGCGCGTAGCCACCCCACGTCAGCAGTCTTAGCTCGTCAGCATAAGCCGATGAAACGGTAAATAAGCTAGCGCTGATAAGAGGGAGGGTAATAAGGATTCTTTTGAGATTAAAGCGTTTCATAGTATTCCTTTTTCAGTTAGACATGAGGGTTGGGGGGCGCATCAGTATCCCCTAAAAATATACATAGCTTATAAATATTATGCCAAATATTTTGATGTTTAATTACAATGTATTGATTAATCAATGCCTTGCGCAAGCTATATAAGTAAGCTGCAAGGCCAGGTTGCTCAACGTCAAGCAGGGTAATGTCATCACGTCTCAGCAAATCCCAGCACATTGCGTTTACATAGCAGGCCAAGGAGAAATTTCTTCATTAGTGCGAGACTTGTTATGATATGTTTTAGAAAATAGTTTGTTTTATTAAGCTTTATTGTTAAATCGCGAATAATGAAAAAGCGCTTTCACAATTTTATCAATGAGTTAGAGGCAGAGCCATATTATGACAGGATACATGCTCTTCGGTTTAGTGATCGTATTAGTGACATTTTTTATACTGGCGATGTTCTTTATTGTGTCACTAGTGAAAAAAATTAGGGCGTGGTTTGAGAGTGAGCCTTTAGTGCAGTTTACTGTTGATGAAATTGATCAGGACCACGAGTTTACAGTGCCTTCATCTGGAAAATATGTGTTTTGCCTGACCGTCAGAAGGAATCTGAAACCTGTGCGCCCACCGATGCACAAGGTGAATATTGTCATTTCAAACAGTAACCACGAAAGCCTAGATTTGAACCGAGGGATATTTGCGTACAAACGGATAAATGATATGAATTTTCAAGAAACGCACCACGTTTTGGCTGAATTTATGATCGAGACGCCAGGGATGTATTTTGTCAAAATAGTTGGCGATAAAGGGACTTATCACACGGATAAGTTTTTTATCAGGCCTAAGTTGGGATTGTTTAAATTCTGATTGAAAGAGCTTAAATTATCATCGACTTGTAGGCTGCCTTCTGGCGTTGTTTCAAACGTAGAGACCAGAAAATCAGAAAGCCAGAAATTCAGCATCTAGATTTATACCAAAATAGGAAAGAACCTTTACGACGTTTGGGTGCAGGCGCCTTTTGATAAAATTCATACTGACTTTACCCTAAGCAGAGAAGCTGCCTAGTCAAAGTTACCCCTCAAGAAACTTGCCGCAACCAATCACAAAATGCACGAGTATCTGGATTTGCCATCGCACCCGCTGGATAAGCCAAATAATAGCCATAGTCGTCCAACTCTGCAGGACTTAGACGGTATAACTTACCCGCCTCAATTTCGGCTTTAACCAAATCATCATTTAAAGCAATGCCCTGTCCATCAATCACTGCCTGCACTCGTACATTAGGATCAGGAATGATCAAAGTATCGGACCGTTTCCAGTAGGGTATCGCTGCTGCCGCATGCCAGTGCGACCAGGCATGACTATCCTCTCGATCTCGCAGTAGGATAAAGCTTTCTAAGGCTTTTTCGATGCCTTGTTCTTGCACGAGTTCGTAGGCTTCTTTGTTACCACAGGGCCAAGCTGGGCAGGAAAATAACTGCTCACTTGCAACATCCGTCCATTGCCCATAGCCCCAGCGAATCGTCAGATCAACACCTTCATTTTTGATATCCAGCAAGTCAATCATGGGCTGGAATCTTAGTTTGATATCAGGGTGTAGCCGCATGAAATCCATGAGTCTTGGTGAGAGCCAGCGTGATGCCAAGTAGGTAGTCAAACCAATCGTCAGAGTGCGACTCCCCACTCGCCGCAGTTCTTCAATTCTATGATTAATTGTATCAAAGGCGGACTGTGAGGTGGCCAACAAATCCCGCCCTGAGTCTGTTAATTCAACACCTCTTGGCAAGCGTCGAAACAGTAAAAAACCGAGCTCACTTTCTAAAAGCCTGATCTGATGACTGACTGCACCTTTCGTTAAGTTGAGTTCTTCGGACGCTGATGAAAAACTGCCGTGTCGAGAGACAGTGCCAAAAAGTCGTAGTTTGTCATAGCTTCTGAATTTCATAGCTGCGTCTAATTTTATTAGTCGGTAAGGGCAAAATAATTGATTTTTAGAACATTCCTTTCAGTGTGACACTATAAATTAATAATTGCTAAAAGCGCTATGAATAAATGTTTAAGACGCCGAGATCGGTTTAGATAGGCATCAAAAAAATTACTATACCCCATTAAGTAGGTGAATTATTTTGCACCCTGAAATTGAAAAAGCTATCCCCAATAGGCGGCCTAAGCGAAGAGGTCGGGCAAAGCGCAACTTAAAGCAGCCTAATTCTGAAATTTCTATTACCCAGAGTCGGAAGATCCCGAGCTATCAACTGTTAAGCGAATCAGCTTTGTCTGCCATAGAGACTCAGGCTGATTGGTTGATGGAAAATGTGGGCGTTGAGTTTCGCAGCGACGAGGTAGCCATCGAGCTATTTCGTGAGGCGGGCGCTAAAGTCAAAGGCGAATCCGTTTGTTTTGAGCCTGGCTTGCTGCGCCAGCTATGTTCGACTGCACCGAAGCAGTTTGATCTGCACTCGCGTGTGCCACGTCATACGGTGACCTTGGGTGGCGATAATGTTGTGCTTATGCCGGGTTACGGCTCGCCCTTTGTGACTGACTTAGATAGTGGTCGTCGCTATGCCACGCTTGAAGACTTTCAGAATTTCGTCAAACTGACTTACTCCACGCCTTACCTACACCACTCCGGTGGCACAGTCTGCGAACCCACTGACGTTCCGGTCAATAAACGACATCTAGACATGGTTTATGCCCATCTCAAGCTATCGACCAAGCCGTTTATGGGGAGTGTCACTGCCCCAGAGCGAGCACGTGACTCGATAGTAATGGCGGAGATTGTCTTTGGTAAAGAGTACTTGGAAACCCATGCGGTCATGCAGGGCAATATCAATGTGAACTCGCCCTTTATCTATGACGATACGATGTCAGGAGCGCTGCGTGTCTATGCCGAAGCCAATCAATGTGTTTGTGTATCACCAGCCATTTTTGGTGGCGCAATGGGGCCGGTGACGCCTGCGGCCATCGCTGCACAAACCTTGGCAGAAGGTATGGTCGGGGTTGCCTTGTCGCAATTGGTTCGGTCAGGTTGCCCCGTCGTGTTTGGTTCGTTCCATTCAACCATGAATCTAAGAACCGGCTCTTTGACCTTTGGCACCCCCGAAGCAAATCTAGTGACCATGGCCTTGTCACAGCTAGGAAATCGCCTTGGCGTACCCGTGCGATCCGGCACGGGTGGGCAAATTACCGCAGCTAATACCCCCGATGGTCAAGCCATGCAAGACAGTGCCAATGGCATGTGGGCGACTATGTTATCCGGTGGGCATCAGGTCTGGCACGCAGCAGGTTGGCTGGAAGGTGGCCTGACCATGTCTTATGAGAAATTCATCATGGACTTGGACAACTGCGGAGCCATGCTGAAAATGTTTCAGGGCATGACAGTGGACGAAGCCGCTTTCTCCAAAGAGTCTTATTCGGAAGCAGGGCCAGGACAGAACTTTTTATCGACCTCGCACACCATGCAGAACTTTGCTTCTGCCAATTATGAGTCGTTGCTACCCGATGCGGGTTCTTACGAAATGTGGTCGGAAAATGGCAGTAAAACAGCCGCTGAACGAGCGAATAGCCATTGGAAAGAAATGCTGGAAGCTTATGAAGCACCACCACTAGATGAAGCTATTGACCGCGAGTTGCAAGCATTTATGAGTGAACAAAAATCCTCAATGCCAGATGAATGGTACTGATTACTAAAGATCAAATCTAAACTTTAAGGAAACAACTATGACTGAAGAATTAAGCTGCACTTCTGCACCTGCCTCTCGCCACACTGCACTTGGCTAGGGCTTAGAGGATTGGAGCGGCATAGACTTACCACACGAATCCCAATGATGAGCATGATGACATGGTAAATGGCGAAGAGTCACTACCTTTAAATGGCGAAGTGGTTGGGAGGGTTAATAGTCCTTGTTATTCGCATCGACTGGGCAAATCGTTGGCATTGGCACATGTGTCGCCAAGTGCCGCCATAGTGGGCACGCAACTTGAGTTGGCGGGCGGAGAAATCAGCACGACAGCCACTGTTGTAGCAATGCCAATTTATGATTCTGAGAAAAGTAGGACGCATGCGGTTTAAACGTTAGATTGACTAACCACACTCTGGCCTATGTTAGCGGTGTGGTTTTAATAAAGGTTTTACTCTAGCGCTTAACGATTGCACTTAAAGAAGGGTGTTTAGCTACACCCTTCTGCACCGCCTCACGTTCACCAATCATTTGCGTCCAGCGCATCACATGCTCATAAGACTGCGCATCCAAAAACTTAGCCGACCCCGCATACATCTCATTGAGCGCCATCCGCCCATACCAAGACCAAATGGCAATATCTGCAATTGAGTACCCGCTGTCGCACATATATTCATGCTCAGCTAAGTGGCGATCTAGTACGTCATACTGGCGCTTAGCTTCGATAGCAAAACGGTTAATCGGGTATGCCATAGGGTAGGGTGCAAGCTTATAAAAATGGCCAAAGCCACCGCCTAGCAGGGGTGCGCTGCCACTTTGCCAAAACAACCAATTCATGCAGGTCGCACGGTCAGCAGGGTTTTTGGGAAGCAATGCGTCAAATTTTTCCGCAAGGTAATGTAATATGCTAGCCGACTCGAACACAGGTATGACCGGTGAGGTAGAGTGGTCCATTAATGCCGGTATTTTCGAGTTGGGGTTTAGTTCCGTAAAGCCCGAGCCAAATTCCTCGCCTTTTCTAATATCAATGATGTGTAAGTCGTAAGCCGCTTCTGTTTTACCACGTGCTAACAGCTCTTCTAGCATCACGGTGATTTTGACGCCGTTTGGCGTGCCTAGTGAATAGAGCTGCAATGATTTGTCACCGACGGGCAGGGCTTTTTTAAAAGTCTGCCCAGCAACTGGGCGATTGTTATCTTTGCGTTCCCCGCTGATTTTGGCATCAAAGCTCCAGACTTCAGGTGGCGTGTAAGGGTCATTAGGCATTGTATTTCTCTTGTTTGGGTTTGATGTTATCAACAGTGGCATGGTGGCGATTTGAGCCAATAACTTTGCAATTAGCTGATTTTATTTAGTTCTGCGTGATTATAAAACGGTTGCTTCTAAAGTCATCTTCTCAATATCTTTTGTAACCATTTGTTTTATAGTGTTAAGTCAGTTTCGAAGTTGAAACGGTTAGTGACAACTCGTTTGCAAGGCGCTGGAGTGATTGGTTTTATGAGAAATATTCAAATATTAGGCACAGGCGTTGCATCACCCGCTAAACGCGTGGACTCCGTAGAGATCGATCGTTATCAAAACTTGCCTGAGGGATATACTGAGGCGATTTGTGGTGTGAAAAGCCGCGCCTATGCAACCACTGAGTCAGCGAGTAGCTTGGCCGTAATAGCGATTGAGGGCGCTATCGCGTGCGCCAATCTGAATATTGATGATATTGACTGCCTGATTTGTGCCTCTGGCACGATGGAACAGGCGATTCCGTATAACGCGGCTAAAGTACATGCTCGCCTTAACTTGCATCGACCGATCCCTTGTTTTGACATCAACATGACCTGCCTGAGTGCATTAATGGCGATGGACGTGGCGGCCTCTTTTCTTGAAATCGGCCGATATAAAAACATTTTAATTTGCTCAAGCGATTTGGCCTCTGTGGGTCTTGATTGGAACAATGTCGAGGTGGGTGGCTTATTTGGCGATGGCGCTGCGGCTATGATTCTTAGTGCAACAACGCAGGCAACTGTAGGGATAAAGGCGGCTCACTTTGAGACCTACAGCGAAGGTGTGGATTTTTGTCAAATTAAAGGCGGAGGCAGTTTGTACCACCCTTCAAAAGTAGCAGAGGACTACCTCAGTTATGGGCAATTTAATATGCAAGGAAAGGAGCTTTATAAGCTAACACTAAAAGTGATTGATCAGCTCTGTCATACCCTATTGGCGCAAGCAGACTGTCGTTTAGATGATATTGATTGGATAGTGCCCCATCAAGCGAGTAAGTTAGCTATTGCTCATTTACAAAAAAGGCTGTCACTTGATCCCAATAAGGTGATCAATATATTGGCAGATCATGGGAATCAAATAGCCGCCTCCTTGCCCACGGCACTTCACCATTTATTAACAAGTGATCGATGTAAAAGCGGTGATAAAATACTGCTAATTGGCACTTCGGCTGGGTTAAGTCTCGGCGGCATCATACTGGAAATATAACGATGGATTTTCAATTGTTAAAAGTGGGGCACTGCTATCATCCTGAAGCCATGGTGATGAAAGGTCATTCTTGGAAAAGCATGGAGTTTCCTGCGATTGTGGGGCTGTTTAAACATCCCAATATGGGGAATGTTTTGTTCGATACGGGCTATGCTAAGCGGTTTTTAGATGAAACCAAGCGCTTTCCTAATGTGTTGTATCGGCTGCTAACGCCCATGCATCTATGCGAAAAAGAAGGGCTTGTTACCCAATTGCAGCATCAAAATATTGGTGTGGATGATGTTGATTATATTTTCATCTCACATTTCCATGCAGACCACATAGCCGGTCTCTTAGACTACCCGAAAGCGACCTTTATCTGCTCACGGCATGCTTTTGAATCGTTTGAGCGCCGGTCAGGCATTTCAGCGTTAATAAAAGGCTACCTCAAGGGGTTGCTCCCCGAAGACTTCCTAGCGCGCGTCCGTTTTATTGAAGATTGTAAAAGTATGACGTTAGACAAATCGCTACACCCTTTTGGGTCGGGGTACGATGTATTTAATGATGGCTCTTTGATGGCGATAGAATTGCCGGGGCATTCATGGGGCCATTACGGGCTGTTATCATTTGGAAATGGCGAGGTCAATTTTCTGATTGGGGATGCTTGCTGGACTGAAGAAGCTTATACCGCCGGTGCTCGCCCTAACAGGTTAACGCGAATAATCATGAGTAGCGAAGATGAATACTTAAGTACGCTGAATAAGCTAAGCAAACTGTACGGCGAAAATAAGCAGATAAATCTTATCCCCTCGCATTGTCAGAAAACGTTTGAGGCATTTAATTTGTGTCATCAAGCTTGAGAAAAATGGTGTGTTTTGTGCGAAGTTATTTAACGGCTAAATGCGGCCACAATAGATCGCGGGCTGGTTTATTGCTCAGGCAAGAAAAGTTGTTTCGCCGCTTGAAAAATAACGTACTAACAAACTCTCCGTTTTACCGTGACTACCTGTCAAAAGACCTTGAAGCATTTCCTCTTATTGATAAGTCCGTTTTTGTTGCCAATTTTAATACCATCAATACGCAAAAGCTAAATGACGATAAGTGTTTTAACGTCGCGTTGGAGGCTGAGAAAAACCGTGATTTCAGCTCAAAGCATCGCGGTTATTCTGTGGGGTTATCTTCTGGAACGAGCGGCAAGCGCGGCATGTTTGTTACGTCAGATGATGAGCAGGCACGTTGGGCGGGATACATTATTGGCAAGATGCTGCCGCTGCGTTTTAAAAAACAGAAAATCGCCTTTTTACTGCGCTCAAATAACAACCTTTATGAGTCTTCGCAGGGCAAGTTAATAAATTTTAAGTTTTTTGATCTGCTAAAACCCTTAGAAGCAATCATCAGTGAGTTGGATGCCTTTTTGCCGGACATTCTTATTGCACCGGCGCAAATTTTAACGGTAATCGCCAATAGCGATGTACGCATTAAACCCCAAAAAATTATCTCTGTGGCCGAGGTGCTGGAAAAGCAAGATCAACAGCGTATCGAACAAAGATTTTCAGTAGCTGTAGATCAGATATATCAATGCACCGAAGGGTTTTTAGCATCTACCTGCGCCAGTGGCAGCCTCCATATGAATGAGGATGTGTTGATTGTTGAAAAGGATTGGGTAGATAAAAAAACAGGGCGATTTTCACCGATCATCACCGATTTGCAGCGTGTCACTCAGCCGGTTGTGCGGTATCGATTGGATGACATACTCATTGAAAATAAAACACCCTGCGCGTGCGGGTCGTCATGTCTCCGCATTGAGAGTATTGAAGGGCGTCACGACGACATTGTTTGGTATCCCAGTAATACTGGCGATAAGCTGGTGGCTATTTTTCCAGATTTGCTGCGCCGCTCGATGCTATTAGTGCAGCAACACTATCTTGACTATAGGATCATTCAACGTAGTTTTGATCTTAATATTTGCTTAAAAAGAAATGCCTCAGAGTCAAAAGAAAGCGTAATAAGGGATGCCGAATCCGCGGTAGAAAAAGAGCTGCTGACGCTGTTTAAAACACTGGAGGTAATTACACCTAATATCGTGTTTGATCGCTGGCAGGGTGAGAACTTCATGGAAAAGCTAAGAAGAATTCGGTGTGAAAAAAAGCCTGAGCTTATTGCTTTGCATCAAACTAGTGGCAAGTTGTCGGTTGCTGTGAATCAACCGAGTGCTAACAACCAATGCGAGAACTAACAATGCCTATTAAAACCAAACACACCGCCTAAGGGACTTTATGAAAATTTTAATTACAGGTGCATCAGGTTTTGTCGGTGGGTCTTTTATGCGGCAATTTGCGGACAGAGAGGACCTTAAAATACTCGGTGTTGCGCGCTCAAAATTAGCGTTAGATAACTACATCAGCATGGATCTCTCAAAGGAATTTGATTTGCCGTTTGACCCTGACGTTGTCATTCATGCCGCTGCCTTAGCCTCCCCATGGGGGACAAAAGCCGACTTTCAGGAAAATAATGTTGATGCGACGCGCAATGTCATCGCGTTTTGTGAAAGAAAAAATCACCCCAAACTCATCTACCTTTCTTCAAGCTCGGTTTTTTACCAAGCGGGCTCACAGTTTAATCTTACCGAAGATAGCCCGATAGGCCCTGACTTTGTCAATGAATACGCCGCCACAAAATATGCAGGTGAAGAGCTGGTGAATCAATACGGCGGCAAGTTCGCCATCCTGCGTCCAAGGGCTGTGTTTGGCCCGCACGATACGGTGTTATTCCCCCGAGTGCTGCGCGCAGCGAAAAAAGGCGCGCTACCCCTGTTTAAAGCAGAAGGTGAGCCGGCCATTGGCGACATTATCTATATTGATGTGTTGTGCGACTACCTACTTAAAACTGCGCTCAATGATGACATTACTGGCGCGTACAATCTAACCAACGCGCAACCCGTTGAAATACAAAATTTCTTACTTGATGTGTTAGCCCGCTTAGATATACCAAAGCCTAAAAAGGTGGTTAAGGTTGCGACCGCGATGAAGTTGGCCACTGGTGTAGAGTTTTTATATCGCTTGCTGCGCTTGTCAAGTGAGCCACCCGTGACTAAATTTGGAGTGGGTGTTTTAGGCAATTCAAAAACATTTGATGTTTCAAAAATGTTAAAAGACTTGGGGCCACCGATTATGACCGTAGAACAAGGTGTTGATGAATTTATAACGTGGCAGAAACAAAATGCTTAACTTAACGATGATTGTATTTTCAGCGATTTACTTGCTATTACTGCTATTTAAAACGCTGTCGGCTAAAAAATACATCAAAGACTTCCCGCAGCCAAAACAGGCGTTAAACGAAAGCACAATATCAATACTGCAACCCATACTAAGCGGCGATCCAACACTGTCCAGCACGCTAGCAGGCAATGTTATTAATTTTCCACATTGTGAATTTATTTGGTTAGTTGATGAAAATGATCAGGTGGCTCAGGAGGTTGTTAACGCTTTAAAGGCAAAATATCCTAAGGCGACCATAAAGCAGCATCTTTATGCTCAAGCGCCGGATGGTATAAACCCCAAACTGTTCAAATTAGAAGATGCCAGAAAGCGGTGTAGTGGTGAATATTGTGTGGTGTTAGATGACGACACCGTGTTATCCAACAATGGCATGAGGGCACTGATTGAGTCACTGGATAAACATCAGCTGTCGACGGGTTTGCCGATGTACCGTGAAGGTGCTAACGTGCCGTCTAAGCTACTGGCGCAGTTTGTTAATAACAACTCCGCGCTGACTTATTTGTCTGTTTTGCCTTACATGGAACCGCTGTCGATTAACGGCATGTGCTACGCCATTAAAACCAAAACATTAGCGGCCTATGGTGGCTTTGAGCCGATCCTTAGTCATTTAACAGATGATTTGGCGCTTGCCAATCATGTACAAAGCAAGGGCGGTAATATTTGCCAAACACCCTATGTGCAAGAGATTGAAACCCAAATACCTGGAATGAAGGATTATATTCAACAGATGCACCGGTGGTACCTGTTTGCAACCTTGTTAATGCGTCAACAAGCGGGGGTAACCAATCTGATTATTGGGCTATTGCATGGACTTCCTTCCTTGCTGCTGTGGGGAATGTTTATTGTTTTACTAAGCGCTCCTTCTGTGCTTGTTGGGGGCTTATTGATACTGACGTTAGTTAGTAGAGAATATTTGCTTAGCCACGTGCGAAGCAAGCTGACCGATAATCAAAAAAGCCATATCGCGCTATCAATTCTTTCAGAAATTTTACAACCCTTACATCTCATTCATGCCGTCATCGTAAGAAAAATAAAATGGCGCACGCGGCGCTACCGTGTGTATGAGAACAATCGTTTTGTTAAAGTATGAGCGCGTGTCAGCCGTTTCAAGTGGCGTTTATTACAGGCATGAGCAATCCAGAGAGTTGGCATTTAAGCCCTCAGCAGCAGGCATTTATCGGTTGTTTAGGCTTGCAGAAAGCGGAAATTAACCGATTGAATTTTCCTTATTGTGCAGGTTCCAAGCCGTTTAAAAAGACCAATATTGTTCGTGCCAGTGTTGAAAATATTAAAATGTTTGTTTTCTGTCGTGGTGAACGTTATCAACAAGAATATGCTCCCAGTGTGAAAGCGCTGTTTGATCGTGCGGAACATACACTGTTCCTCTCGGGTAGCTGCGGGTTAGCGCTATTGTCTAATCTGAAACTGCCTGCAAGTTATTGGGAGAAAATCAGTGTATTTGCTTATGGGCCAGTGTCCATTCATCAGCCTCCTTGTAACACACTCATAGTTCAAGGTGAGAAGGATTGGATATCTCGCTTATTTGTGAAACAAGCGGACCATAGCGTCCCAGGAGGGCATATGTCCTACCTACAGGCGCAGCAAGTTAGCGATTTATGCCAGCAATACATCGCTAAAATCAAACGTGAATTAGGTATTGAGTCGTGCGTAAACGTATAGACTTTTTAGCGCCGCCTTTTAGCGGTCACCTGCACCCCATGCTGGCGATGGCGCGCTCACTAGGGACACAGTACGATGTCAGGGTGGTCAGCTCGTTAAGCGCGCAAGCGGCGATTAAAACCGCTGGCTTGCACGGCGTTGTTTTAAACGGTATTGATGACCAGCAGCTCCTGAGCATCGTTAACCCTCCTTACGCTGTGGGCAGCAATCCCATTAAGCTTCATCGCCAATTTAAACAGGTACTGCGCCTATTGCAGTGTGTGTATGACGAACTAGAAATCTTGTACCGTCACGATAAGCCTGATTTGTTTATTATTGATTTCACTCTGCCTGTGGGAGGTACTTTGGCATCAAAAATGGGTATCACTTGGTGGACAAGCCTGCCGTCACCCTGCATTTTAGAATCTTCAGAAGGCCCGCCGGCCTACCTTGGCGGGTTGAAAGAGGCTGCTAATCCCTATCAAAGCGTTAGAAACGCCATAGCACGCAAATTGGTGAGGGTATTTAAAACACTGGTTTTTGGTTTTTACCGTAAAGAAATTAATACCGTTGGTTTAAATAACGTCTATCGAGCAGATGGCAGTGAGGCGATTTACTCGCAAGATAAAATACTATGCCTTGTCCTACAGCAACTAGAGTTTCATAAAAATTGGCCTGCCTGTGCAGAGTTTTTAGGGCCGATGCTTTACACGCCACCTGTTAAATGTCAGGAGCCTGAATTTCTTGAAGGCAGAATTCACGTATTGATCACGCTTGGAACACATTTACACTGGCGTAAGGATGCCGTTGCTGAGGAGGTGTTAACTCTAGCTAAAAAACTGCCTGAGCTTGTGTTCCATTTTAGTGATGGAAACACCGTATCGCTCAAACATGGTGATAGCAAGGCCGAGAATTTCAAACGATTCAATTACATTAATTATGACAAGCACCTGCACCGATATGACTATGTTATCCATCACGGCGGTGCTGGGATTATGTATCAATGTTTACGCAGTGCGATTCCAGCGATTGTCTATCCTATTGATTATGATCAGTTTGATCATGCTGCGCGTTTGAGTGAGACAGGCGTTGCAATTTGGATAAGACAATTATCGCATGTAGAGCAAGCGCTTCTTCAATTGATAAACGCTAATTCGATAAAAGACAAATGTGAGCAGTTTGAAGAGACCATGGTTGCTGAGCAGCCAAAAGAGAGGTTTGCCACATTAGTTAACGCTCATTTTAAACGCATTAACTAAGTCGGAGCCCGCCCTTTGAAGGGGGCTGACAATATATTTCATTAGCTTGCTACGCAGCGTAAGTGCAAATCTTAATTGAGCATAGAGCTGACCGTTCTAGCCGCGCTAAAGGCCGCATTGCTTATAAGCTATTGCACAAACGCTTTTAACACTTCGCTTTTAGAGCCCAAAATAGCCGCACCAGCATAAGATAAGTGACCGCTATCGCGATAAATTGGCACACCACCGACCGAGCTATGGCACATTTTGTCATCACAAATAAGGTCAGCCAGCATGAGAGTTGTTACGTGCGGTTTAATTTTCTCACTGACTGAAAGAGCGTTTTGCGTTGTCACTGAGTACTCATTGCGCCTAAATGAGCAGTCCTCGACATCCCCACCAAACATATTGCGCTTAAAGACGCATTTTCCTAAATCGCGTCCATTGCTAGGGGTGGGTGAGACAAACAATACTTCACGCCCCAATTTATTCACTTCTTCTACGGTGGCCAGAAAATGCTTACTTAACTGGTTTTGGTTAAGTGAAACGAGCTTGCCGTTTTTGCCTAAGGCTTTTTCGTTAATTAGGTAGGATATTTTTGAAGAGATAACAACCTTTTTGATGCTTGGATTATCGGCGATAAATTTCATGACGCTGCGGTTGAAGGCAATACAGTTCTCAGCTTCTTTTTTATTGGGGATTAGCACTGAAAATTCGATCAATGGTGGGCAGCTGTTTTGCGTCATCTGCACCATTTTAATGTCTTTTTCTGCACTTAACAGGGCATGCCCTAGGTGCATGGCAAAGCTATCGCCCCATAACAAAACATCAGGTTTTTCTTTGGTTGTTCGACAGTTTTGAGAAAGATTGAACGAACGGCAGTCTTTACTTAAACCATAGTTATTTTCGACCAGTTTTTCTACCTCAGACATTTTCTTGTTGTCAAAGGTATTACGCCCTTCAAACCCGTTGGTGAGGTGGATGGCTGCGCCTAATGCCACTAAACAGGTCATGCTAGCGCCTGAGGCAAAAAATACATTTGAGTGTCTTTTGTGTGGTTCGTTAGAGGCGCTTGGGGCTGCTTTCTTGCGAAAGGGTGTTTCAATAAACTTCCAAGATAAATAGCCCAAAACAACAGAAAAAGCCAAAATGCCCGATTGATGCACGAGGGTGTAGTCATCCATAAAGCGGATTCGGTAAAACGCGAGTATTGGCTGATGCCATAGGTAGAGGCTGTAACTGATTAAGCCAAAAAATACCAAGGTGCGTGAAGAGAGTAGCTTACCGACCCATGTGGCGGGTGAACAAAACAAAATTAACAACACGGTGCCGCCTACAGGCAGCAGCGTGTAGAGCGAAGGAAACGGCGTTTTATGGCTAAATAAGAACACAGAGGCGATAACTGCAACCGCGCCTATTAGGGAAAGCAGTTGATTGCCCGTGACCTGCTCTTTTTTGTAGAGAATAAAAGCACATACCGAGCCTGCTAATATTTCCCAAGCCCGAAAAGGGATAAGAAAAAAGTTGGCGGTGTTGTGATTTCTCCACCCCCACTCGCTAAGCGCTAAACTGACTAGCAGCATGCCAACAATCATCGAGAACATGGCTTTAAAACCAAAGCGCCAAGTCAGTAAGATGAAAATGGGAAAGGCAATGTAGTATTGCTCCTCTACCGCTAAGCTCCATGTGTGCAGCAGCGGCATTTCTTCTGAGGCTGCATCAAAGTAAGTGGAGTGTTTCCAGAAAAATACATTAGAAATAAATACAATCGCTGAGATTGCTGATAGACCAAACTCCTTCATTTGGCCCGGCGCCATCCAAAAATACGATAGGCAAATACTGACCAAGATAACCGCTAAGAGCGCGGGTAATATTCGCCTTGCACGCCGCTCGTAAAAGTTGACTAGCGTGAACTGGTCTTGGGATTTTTCTTTTAGGATGATTGAAGTGATGAGGTAGCCACTGATCACAAAAAAGATATCGACACCAACAAAGCCGCCGCTAAAACCTGCAAAGCCAATGTGATAGAGCAGGACAGGCAGTATGGCTAAAGCACGTAAGCCATCAATCTCAGGGCGGTATTTGATATTCATTGTTAGGCTCAGTTTTATTCTTATTTGTACCTCAGTTTAGGAAGATCAACCTGCATCCTCACTGAACTGTGGTGCCTGACGTAAAATGTACGCGGGTTCAACTACTGTTAAGCAAGCGTTGGGAAATGCGTCCATTCATGCGATAATTTGCTGGGTTTTAATTTAACTGGTGAGGAAATCTCAGTATGAAAAAGATTAATCTGATGCGTGTATTAAGTACGGCATTATTGGCGGCAGGGTTGGCACTGACAGCAACAACTGCTAGTGCAAAAGACTTTAAGGTAGGCTTTGTTTATGTAGGCCCAACTGGTGATCACGGCTGGACTTACCGCCACGACGAAGGCCGTAAAGTGTTAGAGGCAATGGACGGTGTGACGACAACGTTTGTTGAAAGTGTTGCTGAAGGGGCTGACTCTGAGCGTGTTATTCGCCAGCTTGCAAGCAAAGGCAACGACATGATTTTTACCACGTCGTTCGGCTATATGAACCCTACGTTGAAGGTTGCCAAAAGGTTCCCAAAAGTTAAATTTGAGCATGCCACCGGTTATAAGAAAGCTAAGAATGTTAGTACGTACTCGGGTCGGTTTTATGAAGGGCGTGCAATTTTAGGCACTATCGCAGGGCACATGACCAAATCCAATACGGTCGGCTATATTGCATCCATGCCAATTCCTGAGGTGATTCGTGGTATCAATGCATTCACGATTGCGATGCGCAAAGTGAACCCAAAAGCTGAAGTTAAAGTGATCTGGGTTAACTCTTGGTATGACCCTGGGAAAGAGGGCGATGCGGCTAAAGCATTGATTGATCAAGGTGCGGATATTATCACCCAGCACACAGATTCACCTGCACCACTACAGGTCGCTGAGAAGCGTGGCGTGTTTGGTTTTGGCCAAGCATCTGATATGTCCTCTTTTGCACCAAAGTCACAGTTAACAGCAATTGTTGATGACTGGGGGCCTTACTACAAAGCGCGCGTTGAGGCGGCTATGGCCGGTACTTGGGAGTCGATGGACACATGGGCGGGCATTAAAGATGGCATGGTTCACATGGCACCTTACAGCGATTTAGTACCAGAAGATGTTCAAAAGGCGGCGGATGTTGTCAAAGCGGGTATTGTAGACGGGACGATGCACCCATTTGCAGGTCCAATTAAAGATCAAAAGGGCGAAGTGGTCATTAAAGAAGGTGAGACGGTGAGTGACGGCGATCTTTTGGGGATGAACTGGTATGTTGAAGGCGTACAGGGCTCAGTGCCTAAGTAACGGGTAACCCCAGTTATTTGTAGCGATGAGTCTTAATAGGCTACGCATTAATGAGGTGTAATTCAGTGATGTAATAGCTTTTAGATTTTAAAAAGCCTGCAAGGATATTCCTTGTGGGCTTTTTTGTGTCTACTGCTAGTCAATGGTGCAGTTGAAGACTTCCTTTAGTGCCAAGCAAGCTTTGTGTTGTTTTGATTATTGTTCTGTAAAGCCGCTCGGAGTACATTGACAGGCATAATTTAAGAGGATGGTGTGATGAGTAGAATTGTTTATGTCAACGGTGAGTTTGTTCCTGAGGAAGACGCGAAGGTTTCGGTGTTTGATCGCGGGTTTATGTTTGCAGACGGTGTTTATGAGGTGTCATCGGTTTTACGTGGCAAGCTCATCGACAACAACGGCCACATGGTGCGTTTAAATCGCTCGCTCAATGAGCTAGAGATGGGACACCCTTGTACTGATGAGGAGATTGAACGGATTCAATATGAGCTAATCAAGCGTAATAACCTTGAGGAAGGGTTGATCTACCTGCAAGTAACGCGCGGCGCGGCGGATCGTGACTTTGCGTACCCGAAAGATACGCAGCCAACATTGGTCTTATTTACCCAGGCTAAAAATGTACTGAACAATCCAATTGCAACAAAGGGTATTTCAGTGATTACGGTTGAGGATATTCGCTGGGCAAGGCGTGATATTAAAACCGTGGGACTATTGGCGCCTTGCATGGCTAAGATGCAAGCAAAAGCTGCGGGGGCTGATGATGCGTGGATGGTTGAAGACGGCTATGTAACAGAGGGCAGCTCCAATAATGCCTATATCGTGACTAAAGAAGGCGTCATCGTTACACGTCACATCGGCAATGAAATCCTTAATGGTATTACCCGTCGCGCCGTTATGGCGCTGGCCAAAAAACACGACTATAAGGTTGAGGAGCGTCTATTTACCGTAGAGGAGTCACACAATGCAGCTGAGGCTTTTATCACTTCAGCGACAATGTTTGTGCAGGCCGTTGTAAAAATAGACGACGCTATAATTGGTGATGGTAAGCCTGGCACGGTGTCTAATCAGCTACGTGACGCTTATATTGCTGAGGCATTAGCCGAAGTTGCTTGATGAGACAATTTACGTCGGATAAAAAAAGAGCGCCTTGGCAATTGACCAAGGCGCTCTTTTTTTATACTGAGATTATCTGTTAGATAAAAGAGATATCTTCCTCGGTTTGCGTCGGTATCGTTAGCAGTAAGTCTCGACTCCTTAGGTAAGGATGGTAGCGCATCGCTTTTAAAATGTTCTTTGTCGCCAACTTATTTTCGCCGCGTGACAAGTGGATCATACTGCGGCCTGAGTAGGCACCAAAGTGTCTTGGTTCAAGTTTGAGCGCTTTTTCGATGTCGCTTAATGACTTATCAAAGTTTTTTAATTGGTAATGAACGAGGGCTCGTTGGTTCCATCCTTCGGCATACTTAGGAAACTTCTTTACGATAGCGTCCAGTGTTTTTATCGAAGCAATGTATTTTTTAGACTCAATCTGAGTGAACGCTGTATCCATCATCTTGCCTAATGCTTTATCTTCAGGTGCTGTCCATATGCGCCATATCTCCTGCTCGTGACTTAGCGCTTCGGCCTCACTTTTGGACTTGCGAAGCGAGTCAAATAACACGTCTAGCTGCTTGTGCTGAACTGAATTAAGGCCTCGATTGGGCTTAGATGCATATTCGAGAGAGTCTTCAGCAAAAGTGGGGGCAACGACTGTGACACTAAAAATAAACATCAGAGCGGTTATTCGTCTAATTACGTTATTCATAACGATTACCTTTTGAACTGACTCACTCAAGTATAGAAGACAAGCCATCCGTTTAACAATTACCATTAGTAAAGACTACTTTACTGTGGTTTTGGATTTGCCTATTATTAATAAATCCACTTGTATAATACCAATAGTCGCGATTAATAAGTCATTAACATTGTAATCGCTACGATTGTGCACCTGTCTTAAACAAGTCGGGGACCCCTCGGCTAGGATAGAGGGGGGTTATGCAACGTTCTGCATATTTACTCAGTGAAAACAAAATATATTAAGAATAAAGGTTTGTCACGTGAAAGAGGTATTTAGGATACGCAGCAAGGTGCAAGATCTTGGCACTGTTGTGCGTAACAGTTTCTTAAAAACAGCATTGATGCCCATTCTAACGGTAGAACTAGTTCTGCTTTGCTTGTATTTTTTCAGTACGGCTTATATTACGGATAAAAATTTGGACCTGCTGCGTTCTAATGCACTTGAAACAGTGTTGGAGATGTCCAAGACAGAGGCCAGAAACTTCAACTATCAACTAAGGGAAATACGTCGCAACAGTTTGTCATTACAAGCCGAGCATCAGGCGATGTTTAGACAAAGCGCTTCTGACTATGTTAAGCGTAAAAGCCTTTTTGCTAAAGAAACTTCAAGCAGCCTGATTAGCGATCTCAACCCTTCTGGCCACACCAGTGTTTATGTCTCTTCAGACACCCCGATGAGTTCTCGTGTTCAGGATATGATGTTGAGAACTCAAGAGATGGATACCCGTCTAAAGTCCTTGGTTGATAATAATGATAATCTTGTTGCTGCCTATTTTAACTCGTGGAACAACATGACCCGAGTTTATCCTTCAATGGCAAATTTCTATGATCTGTTTCCCGCAGATTTTGACATGACGTCGTTTAACTTTTATTACATGGCAGACGAAACCCATAACCCGCAGCGCCGTTCAGTTTGGACCGATGTCTATCTTGACCCTGGCGGTAAAGGTTGGATGCTGTCTAAGTTGGTTCCAATTTATCAAAACAATGTCCTTCACGGCGTAACTGGACTTGATGTCACCTTAGGTACCTTTTCAAGGCATATTTTGTCTACCAACATGCAATGGGGCGCTGGTGCCTTGGTCGTCGATAATAAGGGCAATATCGTCACCCTGTCGCGTGCCGCAGAATCCCAACTTGGGTTAGTGGACTTAAAGGATTACAACGCAAAAGATAGTCTTGCAAACCAAGCAGTGACGAAGCCTACCGAGTTTAATTTTTTGAAGCAAAATACGATGGCAGGAATGTATTTTTCTGAGTTCTTCAATGGAAACGACGAATCGATAGAGTTTACAATGCATGGCCTGGACTATCTTGTTACAAAGCAAAAAATACCAGAAACAGGCTGGCAGCTATTTGTCATGGCACCACTTAAAAATGTTTATGGCCCAATTTTGGCTGAAACAAAACAAATAACACAGGTAGGGTTTGTGTTTCTAGGAATGGCAGCCGCCTTCTATGTCTTGTTTTTTGTCTATCTTAAGCAATCGTCTAAAGTGCTGGCGGCACGTATCACTAAACCTATTAATCAGATTACTCGTGCAATCATGTCTTATGATTCAGATGAAAAAACCCCAACAGTGCACAAGCCTGTCAATATCACTGAGCTTGATAATCTGCTGAGTATGAATCTTAAGATTCAGCAGGCTAAGACTCGTTATCAAAAAATTAATAAAGAAATGGAAATCAAAAATGAGCAGTTAAGGACGCTTGCGATTACCGATCAGCTCACCCAACTTTATAACCGCCTTAAGTTAGATGAGGTACTTCGATACGAGGTAGCTAGAGCCCAAAGGGATAATACGCCGCTTAGCGTTGCCATCATTGATATCGACAAATTTAAAACGGTCAATGATACGTTTGGTCATCAAGTAGGGGATAAGGTACTCATCAATGTTTCGCAGATAATGCTGCAAAATATTCGTTCTACAGACATTTTGGGGCGCTGGGGCGGCGAAGAGTTTATGCTTATTTTACCCAATACGTCACACAATAATGCATATTCACATGTCAATCAGCTGCGTAAAGTCATTGAGCGCGCAAACTTTAGTCCGGTAAAGCAGGTGACGATCAGCGTGGGGCTCGCAAGCTGCACGCAATACAACGGTGAAACACTGCTGGTAGAGCTTGCTGACAGTGCGCTATATGAAGCCAAAGAAAATGGACGCAATCGTGTTGAGATGGCCTCTAACCTGCTCCCGGATGGGTATGACCCATTGACGCCGCAGACGCTCGCCTCTTAAGCGTCGCTTAGGTTGCTGTGCCATCTGCACAGCTCCTGCATATAAAATACGCTGAATTTACAAAGACTTCAGATTGTTTTTTTATTTCAATCAGCGACAATTCGCTGTATGAAAACTTTGTTACTATTAGCGATTCTAATCTTTCTTTGTGGCTTTTTGCCGACAGAGTCGCGGGTCATGCCTGTCAAAAATGCGACCCCTAACGATTGGAATACACAATCATTTTGGTACTTCCCATGGGGACGTTCGGGCGTTCACAAAGGGATTGATATCTTTGCGCCTAACGGCACGCCCGTGCGTGCAACAACAGGAGGGATCATCCTGTATAGTGGCCAGTATGGTTTGGGGGGAAATGTCGTTTATATGCTGGGCGCCAATTGGCGATTTCATTATTATGCGCACCTAAATAGTACAATGGTACAGCCATTAACGTTGGTTAGGGCGGGTGAGCTAATCGGTACCGTAGGCACCAGTGGTAACGCACGCGGTAAGCCTGCGCATTTACATTACACCATTAAGAGCGCATACCCACGTTTCTGGACTTATGATAGCAGCCACTACTCTCCTTGGAATCGAATGTACTATCTTGATCCTGGAAAGTTCTTGCAGGGAATATCACCGTGAATAAAAAGAAAATTTTAATTGTCGACGATGATCCGCATATTCGTGAGGTAATCAGCTTCGCTTTACAAAAAGCAGATATGCAAGTGACTTTGGCTGAGAACGGTCAGCAGGCCCTAACGCTGTTTATTGAAGCAGGTGCCGATCTGATTGTTTTAGACATCAATATGCCAGAAATGGATGGCCTTGCCTGTTGCCGTGAGGTGCGTAAGCTCTCAGAGGTTCCTATCCTATTTCTGTCCTCCCGAGATGATGAAATAGATCGCATTTTGGGTTTGGAGATTGGTGGCGACGACTATGTGACTAAACCCTTTAGCCCTCGGGAATTAGTGGCCCGCATTAATGCTATTTTAAAGCGCACTCAAAATGCATCGAGCCCAGCACAAGACGTTCAAGCCCCCTCGCTAACATATGGCAAACTTGCTCTTGATGTTGAGCAGCATGCGGTATGGTGGAGTGATCAACGGATCCATTTGACGGCGACTGAGTTTGCGATTCTAGCTCAGTTTATGCGCTATCCCACTCGCGTCTTTAGTCGTGACAGCATTATGAGCAGTGCCTATCAATTCAATATACAAGTCAGCGATCGCACAATTGACAGTCACATCCGACACATTCGAAGCAAATTTGCGCAAGCGGGTTGTGAAAGCGTCATAGAAACGTTGCACAGCGTAGGTTACAAACTGTCATCATGCCAATAAATGCTAAGACACGTAGCCGTAGGTTATATCGACTTAGAACGATATTGCTCATGGTCATGCTATCTGTTTTAGTGCTGCCCATTGCGAGCGTTTTTTTGTTTCGTTTTTATGAAAATGAGCTGGTGCGAAGGACTGAAGAGCAGTTGATTGCGCAGGCGGCTGTGATCGCCTCAACGTTTAATGAATTGATAACGCTGCAAAGTGCGATTGGAGGCGTGGATACAGCACTGCAAAATGCGGCAGCGAATGCATCATCGCGTCGTTTGTACTACACGCCGATCGATCCACAGTTAGATTTGGCAACGCTGTCGATATTGCCACGCAGAGAAGAGGCTATTTCAGCGATCGTACCGACTTCACCACAGGTAAAAAGGGTGGGCTTGGCGATGCAAAATATTATGATTAACGCTCAGCGCTACACGCTAGCAGGTATGCGTTTACTTGATAAGAATGGTACCGTAATTGCAGGTCGAAGCGAGGTGGGAAAGTCGCTTCGCCACGTGCAAGAGGTGAGGCGCGCGATAGAGGGAAAATACACCCCAGTCATTCGTGAGCGCATCTCCGATCAGCCGCAGCCTCCGTTGGCTTCAATTAGTCGAGGCACCGGCATTCGGGTGTTTATCGCATTTCCCATTTTGAAAAATAACAAATTAATGGGGGTCGTTTATTTGTCGCGTACGCCCCAAAATATTTTAAAGCACATGTATCAAATTCGGGGGAAACTTATTCTTTTAGGCTTTGTGCTTTTGGTGGTATCGGGCTTGTTGGTGTTGTTTATTTCGTCGCGGTTATCCCGACCTATTCGTGAGTTAATTGCCCAAACACAACAAGTTACGCGTGGAGAACAGCAAACGGTGTCGGTGTTGCGTCAGCCAGGCACTTATGAGTTGGCACAGCTGTCGGGCAGCTTTGCTAAAATGTCAGAGGCGCTAAAAGAGCGCTCAACCTATATTGACCGGTTTGCCTCGCATGTTTCTCATGAATTCAAAACGCCATTGACCTCAATGCAAGGGGCACTAGAGCTGCTACAAGAGCATGCTGATGACATGTCTAAAGCGCAGAGGCAGCGCTTTATTAACAATTTATACGATGATACGGAGCGTTTGAAGCGTTTAGTTAACCGATTGCTAGAGCAAGCTCGTGCAGATTCCTTGCAAACGACGCGCGAGCGAACCCATACTCTGCCGATCATTAAGCAACTGTCAGATACCTATGCCAAGCGAGACTTAAACGTGGTTTATGAGGAGTCATCTTATTGTTTAAACATTGCCCCAATTGCGTTTGAAACAGTGCTTACCAATTTATTTGAAAACAGCCTTCAACATCACGCCGACCGCGTTGAGGTGAGTTGCAAAGTAGATCAGACAACTTGCTTAATTACCGTCATCGATAATGGCGCGGGCATATCCACGGCTAATCAAGAGAATGTATTTACGCCTTTTTTCACTACCCAGCGTGAAGAGGGGGGGACAGGTTTGGGCTTAGGGATCGTTCAGTCGCTGCTGCAAACGTGGAAAGGGTCGGTTAGGTTAGTGCCCAGCCAAGAAGGTGCATGTTTTGAATTAAAGCTTTCCCTAGCAACCGATGAAGCGTAGTGGTAGTGGCCAAGCTACTCTTCGTCGTCGTCACCTGACTTTTTACCCACTAATTTCCCCCAAGCTGCTTTTCCTTCACCTCTCAGCGATGCTCGAATGAGTTGTCCAACCAGATAGACTGCCGGAATGTAATACCAAAAGAAGGCCATTAACGCCAGCCAAATGGGCCATCCCCATAGTTTAACCGCTGCAATACTTGCGAGTGTTGAACCAACGATGGGGATAATAGACAGTACTAAGGCTGTGGGTGCGCCAAGCAGCCCATGCCAATTAAAGCTGCCAACCAACCATTCATAAATAGCAAAAGTGATAAGGACTGCCATAATGAAGTAGGCAGATACCCACACGCAGCCAAACCGGCTTTTCCATTTGGCAGCACGTTTTTCATAGTGCATTTGCATTTCATGAAAGATTTTGCGGCAATCACTGCGTTTGAGTGATGGAAAGACGGTTTGCATCATTTCTGACCCTTTTAGAACACCTGTTTCAGTGTCTTGAAGGTAGTTATTGAAAACGTCAGGGAAAAGTGGACGCAGCACTTCCATATCTTCAGTAGAGGCTTCTTTACAGATAAACGACTCTAGTGACTCGCTGGCAGCTTCAACGCGAAGGCGCTCTTCACGCCACGCCTTTCGACCGGCTTTGAGTGAAATAGTGAAGTCGGCAACCACTTTAAAATTACCGTCGTAGCGTTTACGTAACACGGTAAAGAATAAGCCTGCTCTTGAAAGCGCCGTAAAGAACTGGCCCAGCTTTTTTAATTCACGTTCAAAAAACATTTCTCCATCACGCGCAGGGTCTGCCACGACAATGCGTGTTCGGCCTGATATTGCCTGATCAAACTCGGCTTTTGTCGTGCCGTACTCGGTATTTATGATGTTAAAAGCATCATCATCTTGAGGTAAACCGCTGATATTTATAGCATAGAGGAACATACTGTTTTTCCTGAACCTTAATCCCGTACTTGTCTAGACCGGAAAGTGCGACCTTTTAATTTTCCAGCACTTAATTTGCGTAATGCCGGCCTGACAGCATCCGTATTAACTGCAACATAGGACCAGTTGTCAAAGATGTGTATTTTGCCTACTTGTTTACCTTCAATGCCTTGGTCACCCGTCAGGGCTCCCAAAATATCGCCAGGACGCAGTTTTTGCTTTTTTCCACCATCAATCAAGAGTGTACTCATCGTGGGCACGACCGGCGGGTTATCTAGTAAGCTTAACGGCGGTAATTCTTCAGTATCGTTAATGGGGTCAATGTCACCATCAAGCAAGGCAACGCGATGCGCTTCTGCTTCTGAGTACAAAGAACAAGCAACACCGGTACTGCCAGCTCTGCCAGTGCGGCCAATTCTATGCAGGTGTATTTCAGGGTCATTGGCAATATGATAATTGATTACCATATCGATGGCGTTAATATCCAAGCCCCTCGCAGCCACATCCGTCGCCACCAATACCGAGATGCTTTTATTGGCAAATCGTACCAAGGTTTTATCCCGATCACGCTGTTCTAAGTCACCATGGAGTGCAAGTGCGCTAAAACCATTTTGAATCAATGCTTCGGCGACCTGCTGCGTGTCTTTTTTCATATTGCAAAAAACAACCGTCGACTCAGAGCGAAAGTGCTGCAGTAACAACCGCAAAGCGGTAAGTCGGTAAGGGTCTGAGGTTGTGTAGAAATGCTGTTTGATGACACTGTTGTCGTGTAATGAAGGTGCCTTCACCATGATCGGATCGACCATAATGCTATGAGCTATTTTTTTGATTTGCTTAGGAAATGTGGCGCTAAACAATAAGGTTTGACGTTGCTGTGGCGTCTTTTCAATGATGGTTTCAATCGTATCTTGAAATCCCATTTCCAGCATACGATCAGCTTCATCTAATACCAGCGTATGTACATGGTTTAATTTTAGTGTGCCGCGCTTTAAATGGTCTTCGATTCGCCCGGGGGTGCCAATAACAATATGTGCCCCATGTTCTAGTGAACCTGCCTGTGGACCAAATGGCATGCCGCCGCAAAGGGTAAGGACTTTAATGTTGTGAATGCTGCGCGCTAGTTTACGTATCTCTTTAGCGACTTGATCGGCCAACTCTCGGGTCGGGCACAATACAAGGGACTGAATACGAAAGCGCTCAACGTCAAGTCTATCGAGTAAGCCCAAACCAAACGCTGCGGTTTTACCGGAGCCCGTTTTACCTTGCCCAATCACGTCTTTACCGTCCAGTATATCGGGCAAACTCAGCGCCTGAATGGGGGTCATTTCTGAATATTCGAGCGATTTTAGATTCTCAAGCAGGCTAGGGTGTAATTTTAATGAAGAAAAAGCGGTCGAACTCACGGTGATATCCTGGCGTTGGTGATGGAGTCTCACGACTCCGATCGCCTAGTTTACATCGTTTTTAAACTCATTTTTGATTTAACTGGTTTATTCAGATAATCAATTAACCATTCAGTGTGACGAGCTGAGTGCCCGCATCAGAGATCAAGCGATTAAGCTCTAGCTGACTGTACTGTCCGTACAAAATACTGGCAATTGCCTTCAAATCGACGACTTGCTTATTGGCTTGAATTTCGTGAAGTAGTCTGGATAAGAGTGAAAAATCAATATCACGGATATAGCTTCTTCTCTTGTCGATCTTCCAGAGTTTGACCTCCGGTAGTTCTGCCTCACCACCTAGCGACAAGTTAAATAAATCTGACTTCATGAAAATTGTGACGCAGTTGTGTATCGTCGAGCTGTCGAGCTGGCTGTTAAAAGTCTGAAATAAGGTGCACTCTATTTTTTGACGCGAGCTTGCGGGAAATACAATAATTTGGTGATAGGCCCGGATCAGCGTGGGTTTTGATACACAGTGCCAGTCCCTTGTGTGCAAAAACCGCAGGTACATATCAACAATTGGTTCTTTGTTTTCAAGTCTATTAGCCGTGGTGCTAGCATCAGTTTTCTCAAAGTTGATAACCGGCGATTTCTTCATCTCGATATAGGCCATCAAGCTTGTCGAGTCAGCGGTAGGTGTCAGCCTGATCGCTGCGATACCTTCCAAAAATAGTCTAAAGTTTGAAAAACCGTGCTTTTTCTCATCAAACTCGGAGTCAATGTCTAGCATGCGTTTTTTTAATTCTGCGCAATCGGCATACCCGTTTAGGCTGCGCAATGTGTTACGTGCTAGTGCTGCTGCTTTGTTATAACCGCTCCCGGTGAGGCGCTTTGGTTTTGCTATCACTCTGTCTGTAAAAATGAAGCGTGAGCATGAGGACTCCACACTTTTGCTAAGCGGTGATTTTGGCCCAACGCCAATGACTTCTTTGCCCAAGGTCCGTAGTTTGCGAAACAATGATGAGAAGTCAGAATCGCCTGTTGCAAGTACAAAACAATCTATTTCAGGTTGTGTCAGCGCGCATTCGATAACATCAATCGTCAGCTGGATATCGGCTGAGTTTTTACCCCTAATAGGGTGAAAATTGTGTAAAAAGTCGAAACCTAGGCGGTCTAAGCTAATTTGTAGAGAACTAATGCTAGTGCTTGACCAGTTGCCGTAAGCTTTGCGCACAACGGCGGTGCCTTTGTCGCTGAGTTCGTCAAAAAGGTACTCTGGCCCACTGTGTTTCACCCAGTGCGTCAGGTTTTCAACGTCTATGAAAATTGCGATGTTAGATGTTTTCATTATCATCCCCTATATAGCCGGCTTATAAATATTCGTTATTTTTCTTGGCAGGAGTAAGGCGTATCATTTCATGAGCAAAGCCTCCGTTTATGGGTTGCTACAGAAGAGGTTCATTAATGCATATAAAGAATATACAGCAGCACCTGCTAAGAACAAGCTTAAAAGCTTAAACTTTTATTCATCAACTAAACTATCCGATGAACGTAAGCTAAGCTGACCTAATGACAATGACTTTAAGGCCTACTGGGCTAGATATACGTCATTTTAGAATCGTTGGGCAAGACGACAGGGGTTTTGATATACTGCCGAGCGTTGATTAGATAATATTTGCTTATACGAGCGATACTAACAATAAATTGAAAATGTATTATAATTGGTCAGCAATTTTTAAGTCATGAGGAAATGCAGTAAGGCGCTATGAAAATTCCTAAGAGAATCCAGCCACTCGTAGATGATGGCCTAATTGACGAAGTCCTCAGTCGACTAATGAGCGGCAAAGAAGCGGATGTTTACGTTGTGCGCAGCAGAGATGAGTTGCGTTGTGCAAAAGTATACAAAGAGGCGGCTAAGCGAAGCTTTAAAAAAGCGGCTCAATATACCGAAGGGCGTAAGGTTAAGAACTCAAGGCGACAGCGGGCCATGGAAAAAGGCTCAAAGTTTGGTCGCAAAGAGCAAGAGCAGATTTGGCAAAATGCCGAAGTCGACGCGCTATACCTACTAGCCGATGCAGGTGTTAGGGTGCCGGAGCCTTATGGCTGTCTTGATGGTGTATTACTGATGGAGTTAATCGTTGATGCCAATGGCGATGTTGCGCCTCGCTTAGGCGACGTTTCTATGACGGATGAGGAGGCGATTAGCCGTCATGCGTTTGTGATGCAAGATATTGTTCGTATGTTATGTGCAGGCTTAGTGCACGGCGACCTTTCAGAATTTAACGTACTACTTGATGAGTACGGTCCGGTTATTATTGATTTACCACAGGCGGTTAACGCATCGGCTAATAACAACGCTAAATCGATGCTGAAGCGTGATGTTGACAACATGACTAACTATTTTGGTCAGTTTTCCCCAGATTTGTTGGAAACCAGTTTTGCAGAAGAGATCTGGTTGCTTTATGAAGAGGGCAAATTACGGCCAGACACTATCTTAACCGGCGAATTTGAAGCAGATGAAGACCCTGCCGATATCGATGCAGTGATGGTTCAGATACAAGAAGCTTATCGCGAAGAGCAAGAGCGACTGGAGCGTCTTAAAGAGGCTGAGGAAGATTAAAGCCGTAGCGTTCGAAAAGTTGCTTTTTCGCGCTATAAAACTCAGGTAGCTTTCTATCGATAGGTTCAAGCGCAGCGTTAACTAGCTGTGCAATTTCTGCATTGTCGGGTGAAATAATTTCTTTACTGTCAGGCATTTCCAACCTCAAAGGCCTGCTCTTAATTCCCAATGATTCAATGTCGTCGATAAGTTTTTGCAGGCTCATTCTGCGGCGATGCACTAGATAGGTGGCATTTAGGTTTAAGGTCTCTATCGTCTTAAGTGCTTTGACCTGTTCTTGTGTTTCAAGCGCTGTTGAAGCTTCCACCTTTCCCGTCAGACTGTACGAGAAGAATTCACTACACCGTTTATTAAATGGACTGATAAACCAACTTTCAGAGTAGTTTTCTGATTTGTGGTGTCCACCGAATTGTTCATGTCTAGCTAGTGCACCGGATTGAATATCATCAAGGGTAGATAGGACAATGTTATGGGGTATGAAGGTGAGCGCTGGGTGGGTCGTTCTTGGCGCGATGTGCTCGAGATGGCAGCCAAGTTCGTCATCATCTAATGATAACTCCGTGTAAGCACAGAGTCCGTATTGTTGTTTGTAGCATGCTTTGCGAATATCTTTTTTGTTGCTGCGCCGCCAAGCCTTTTTAGCGGCAACCGTTGTCTCAGGGGGATTGTTGCGCCGTGCATTCAGGCATTTCGAGAGATATCTTTGCTTGATATACCTCAAAATATTAGCAGCCACAGACTATTTACAACGCTTTTCATCATATTGCCGAACTTTTTCTACTCTTTGCCTATCCTAATAATAACAGGGAGCCATAGGGAATTGGCCAAATGAAACACATTGAGAAAATTTTCAACGTCAGCAAATTCAAATTTTCCTGCCTTGCGCTATGCTTTTTTACCGGCTCAGCCGGTGCTGCACTACCCCCAGATTATCAAAACGAAAAAGATTTATTAGCTATCGTGTCATACATAAAGTCTGATCACGAGGTGTTAAGCAGCCTTCGTCTGATCGATTTGCCTGAGCTAACCGTTTATTACGGTGACAGTTGCCGAGTCCAGTTTGCCCGCAAATTAGTAAAAAGGGACGCCGGTTGGGTAGGACCTGCGGAGCCTATAGAGTTTAAGGCAAAAGAGTGTGCGGATGATGTTGCAAATGCTGATGAGCAAGTAGCCCCAGGCAATAAGGTTAGGCATGGTGTGATTCTTTCAGCTGAGGTTGCAGATACCGCGTGTTATTTGCAAATTAAAGATGAAAAAGGCATGGCTCACGAGGAGTTGGCGAGTTTTAGCTTGTGTGAAGATGAAACCTTGCTCAACAAACCGAGTGATTTTATTTACGAGCGAACTCACGTGATGGCTGTTAGCTGCGAGGGTGATCTTGAATGCACCGATAGCGAACAGATCTGGTTAATTACGCAAGTAAAGTAGTGAAAGTATCTGAGGTCCATGGTCAATTTAGTCGTTTTTTTATGCATTAATTGAAAATAATGCTATAACATATATTGTTATCCCCCGATAACGATCAACAAGAGGAGGTTATTAGAATGAGCCAACGTAAAGAATGGTTTGGATTAGTAAGTCTTAAGCGTGTCACATTATTGTTATTACTTTGTTCCAGTTTTGCACAAGCTGCGTTACCCCCAAAAGATCAGAATGAAAAAGATTTAGATTTAATGTTGTCTTACGTTAAATCGCACCCTGCTGTTTTATCAAGCTTGCAAGCAATCGATTTAGGTATTTTGACGGTTTACTACGGCGAGGGCTGCAGCGCTGAGTTTGGCCGCAAAATTGTTCAGAGACCAGAGGATTGGGTCGGACCTGTTGAGTCGCTAGTGCTTAAGAGAAATTTTTGCCCTGAAGAAACGACAACGGCTAGTTTAGATGAAATGGATGATTTAGCTGGAGGCGATAGTTTAGGTGGAATCACCTCACGTGTGACAGATTCGTGTGGAGCAGAAATCGTTCAAGTCAAAGACGAAGGTTGTAAAATTTCTACAGAATAGGCGATGCTGATCGGTAACTTCAGCTGAGTTGTTTTTGTATAATTGCTAGCTGATTTTCAAGATAAGACTTTTCAGTAGGATGGTTTGAAAGACTAATTGCTTGCTCGTAAGCCTTGCTTGCGCCAAGCAATTGATCTGACCGCCGATACAAGTCGGCCAGTGCCGCGTAATAGGGTTGGTATTTCTTCAAACTGGAAAAATCAATACTATCCATTGTTGACAAGGCTGTTTCAGCATCTTTCTCAAATGATAATGCCACTATGGCATTTAGCTGTATGACTACTGTCGGGTTAAGTTCGTAAAGGCGTTGATATAACAGTCGAATCTGCGCCCAATCAGTCGATTCAAAGTTGGGAGCGTCAGCATGCACCGCACTAATCGCTGCTTGAATTTGATAGGCACCGAGCTTGCCAAGCTGTAGTGCTTGCTTTAATAGCTGCTTTCCAATGTTCGCTTTTTCATGATCCCAAAGGCTACGATCTTGATCACCTAAAGGGCGGTACTCTTGTTTGGGCCCAATGCGTGCGCCTCTTCTAGCATCGTGCAGTAGCGTTAAAGCAAGTAAGCCCATGACTTCTGGCTCATTGGGAGTAAGCTGATGCAACATGCTGGCAAGGCGAATCGCTTCTTCACAGAGGTCGGTACTGCCTGATTTATTTCTTTCAGGCGCAGAGTGGCCTTCATTGAAAATCAAATAAATAACGGCTAACACCGAGCGAATTCTTGTTGGCCATTGTGTTGAGTCTGGCACCTTATAAGGAATCCCCGCTTTGCTTATTTTGGCTTTGGCACGCACTAAACGCTGAGCAAGCGTGGTTTCAGGGACTAAAAATGCGCGGGCGATTTGTGATACTTCAAGGCCGCCTAAGGTACGCAAGGTGAGTGCAATCTGCGCTGATTCTGATAAGGCAGGATGGCAGCAGGTGAAAATCAATCGCAAACGCTCATCTTCAATCATTTGATCCACCATTTTTTCAGGGTTATCCGGTTCAGCCGCCTGTTGCTCGTTAAACAATCCGATAGATTCCTGCTTACTTTCAAAGTTAGTTTTACGCCGCAATCGATCAATCGCTTTGTTTTTAGCCGTCTGTAGTAACCAAGCATGAGGTGATTTTGGGATGCCTTTTGAGGGCCAGCTTTCCAGCGCTGTTAGGATTGATTCTTGGAGGACGTCTTCTGCTAAGTCAAAGTCATTGAGGTGTTTAACTAAGCAGGCATAAAGATAACCCCAATGTTCGCGAGTAGTTTGCTCAACTACCCGCTGTGCATTCTGAGTCATATCAGTCGAACATCATCACAGGGCGAACCTCGACTCTACCGTAAGCTGCCGTTGGGATTTTTGCTGCATAGGCTAGTGCTTCATCTAAGTCTTTACAGTCTAGTAAGTAGTAACCCCCCAGTGTTTCTTTGGTCTCAGCAAAAGGACCGTCTGTAGTAATCGTTTTACCGTTACGGACACTTACAGTCGTTGCAGTTGCTTCGGGTAGTAATGCATCGCCCGCAACAAAGGCTCCCGCTTTGGTGACTACTTCACTAAAGTCAGCATAACCTCGCATTAATGTGTCAAATTCTGGCGTCCCCGGGACGGGTTCCGCACTCTCTGCTGCATAAATAAGTAACATGTATTGCATGGTCTCTCTCCTGATTATTAAGTTAAATCAAGCCTCTTTGTTACAGGCTTACAGTAATAAGACGAATGACAACTGACAAAATCGACACTTCAGGCAAGTTTATTTTAATTTTTTGGATGCGTTGTTTTTTTAGATAGGGCGGTGTGCAACTGAGCGGTGTCTCTTATCTGTAATAAGTTCACAGGTTTCAAAGTATGTACAGAACTGAAAAGTATAAAAAAACCTAGGCTCCCCATTTCGCAACCAGTGCCTTTACGTGGTCGGCATAAGCTTCTTGCTGAAACGCCTGAAATACATCCCAAGAACAAAACGATTGGGCATCAGTTACACGATGTGGAAATAAAATCCCATCGAGATGATCATATTCATGCTGCCATGTGCAAGCAGAGTACCCACGAATCTCATGAGTCTGCTGTTGCCCATCTCTATCATAATACGACACTTCAATTTCGACATGACGATCCACATTGCCACGCATCTGCGGTACTGACAGGCAGCCTTCATTAGACACGAAGGTTTCATTCGTCAAAAACTGTACCGTAGGATTAATAACAACCGTTAAAGGTACGTTAGGTTTATAGGGGTAGCGTGGGTTGTCTCCCACTTCAATAACAAACAGGCGACGGGGGATGCCAATTTGATTCGCTGCAATACCAGCGCCATTAGCGCCGCGCATAGTGTCAATCAGATCATCTACCCAGCCCTGTACTTCAGGGGTTTGAATGTTTTCGATGGGTATTTCATCTGCTCGAGCCGCTAAAATAGGGTGCCCAATTTGTAAGACCTTTCGTACCGTCATTTTTTCTCCTAGTTAGTTTTATGCATCAAGCATAGACCATCGAAATGCAAAGAAAAACAGGAACTTGACGCTATCGACTTTACCAATCAAACTAAAATCAAGGCTTAGAAACACTCTGCGAGCTAACATCGAGGCTAAAAGCAATGACAATTAACGCAAAAACCTATCAATCGATACCTTATTTAAAATCAGTCGGTATAACGAAGATCTTCGTTTTGGTGGCCTTGATGCTATTTGCAATGGTGTCATTAAAGGCGCAAGCCAAAGACCCTATAAAGTTTAGACCGATATCACCGATTCAATATATAGCCGCGCTTGGCGATCCTGAAGCCAAATCAGGTGTTGGTGCTGAGAACTGGGGATTGTGGTCTGTAGATCCGGGTCCGCGGGGTGTCTGGTTGCGGTTGTTCCCCGTGCTACGTGCAGCAGGCGGGTATGGCCCGGGTGGTTGGAAGTTTGACGAAAAAGATTGGTGGCTAGATGAGAATGGTCTAATTATGGAAAAGCCGACCTTCCCAATGCCAGCAGGTCGGTACTTAGTGAGTGGTGATCGTGAGGTTGTGACGGTGCTAACGGTTTACCCAAAAGATGAAAACGGTGTGCAACGCTGGACGTTAGGAGATAACGCGAAGTTGTATGATGTTACACATTTGCCTTGTCGTTCAGCTCGTTACATTCCAGCAAGTGCCACAGCTTCTTGCTCACCAGCCAGTGCAGATAAATCACTATTCAAAGTGGCACCGGGTACAGTGATGCCAGAAGTTGAAGGCTGCAGTAAACAAGACTATGCGGTACTTTTCATTGTAGGGGTTGAAGTTAAGGAGTAATCCAATAGCGAGTGATGCTATTTCCCTTAAACTTATCAACCCACTCCACTAGTCCAATGTGCTACTAGCTTCCTCTATAAGTAGAGTAACTCCAAGGGGAGGCAAGTAGTGGCACATGATAATGTTGGTCTGCGTTAGCAATTCCAAAACGCAGAACAACATCATCAACGAATGCTGGCTCATCCATTGGCGCGTTCATTGCGCGAAAGTACGAGCCAATTTCAAATTCGATCTCATATTTGCCAACCGCCATTGTTTCATCATCCATCATCGGCGAATCAAGTCGCCCATCTGAATTTGTAATGTCGGTCTTCACTAAAACTCTAGTCTCTTCTAGCCGGAATAAGCGAACCTGTACGCCAGAAGCCGGTTTACCGTATGCGGTATCAAGAATGTGTGTTGTTAGTTTGCCCATAGTGTATTCTCCATTTTGGTTCAATTTAACGTGCCGACTTTGTAACATCAACGACTATCCGTTCATAACGAAATTTTTTGGCAGGGGAGAAGAGAATGAGTTCTCAAACAACATTATCCGGTGATTATCCACGAGACCTTATTGGCTATGGTGGAAAGCCACCTCACGCGAATTGGCCAAACAAAGCACGTATCGCAGTGCAGTTTGTACTGAACTATGAGGAAGGTAGTGAAAACTGCGTATTGCATGGTGACCCAGGTTCTGAGCAATTCCTTTCGGAGATTGTAGGCGCGGCTGCTTACCCTGACCGTCATATGAGTATGGAGTCTATCTATGAGTACGGGTCACGTGCGGGTGTTTGGAGAATACTAAACGAATTTAAAAAACGTGAATTGCCCCTGACGATTTTTGGTGTGGCAATGGCGTTAGAGCGTCACCCAGATTTAGTCAAAGAGTTTATGGCTCAAGGGCATGAGATCGCTTGTCATGGTTTGCGTTGGATCCATTACCAAAACATGCCTATAGAAGAAGAGCGTGAACATCTACAAAAAGCGATAGTCATAATGGAAAGGCTAACGGGTGAGAAACCAAAGGGTTGGTATACTGGTCGTGATAGTCCAAACACAAGGCAGTTGGTCGTTGATGAGGGTGGCTTTACTTATGACTCTGATAATTATGGGGATGACTTACCGTTTTGGACAGAGGTCGAAACAACGGCAGGCGATAAAAAACCGCATTTAGTGGTTCCCTACACACTAGACACTAATGATATGCGCTTTGCTTCACCTCAAGGTTTCAATAGTGGTGAGCAATTTTTTAGTTACTTAAAAGATTCTTTCGATGTGCTTTATGCAGAAGGGGCGACAGAGCCTAAAATGCTGTCGATCGGTTTGCATT
>ENA-ORXT01000884-ORXT01000884.1-marine-metagenome-genome-assembly--contig:-NODE-884-length-43725-cov-4.075513_pt1 | contig 43725 bp, 35 predicted proteins | sample MGYA00237868_ERZ511482 | MGnify/ENA metagenome assembly ERZ511482
TTTACTAAAAATCAATTATTTCAGATGGCAACAGCTTATTCAAAATATAGAAAAAATGCTTGAGTATTCTTTTGATGATGTTGTACAAATTATTGGATCATCGGTAATCTTATATATCTTAATCATTGCATATATCCGTTCCTTAGGTAAGCGTTCGACTTCTGAGCTTAATAACTTCGATTGGATAATGACGGTTTCAGTCGGTTCTATATTTGCATCTACTGTAATATTGAAAGATATTTCTGTAGTAGAAGGAGGACTAAGTATTTTCATTTTGATGATGTTACAATTCATTGTAACTAAAACCATGTACCATTCTGAACCAATACGAGAAATAGTAAAGTCGACTCCTCAATTATTACTTTTTAAAGGGGAATTTATTGACAAGAATATGAAAAAGGAACGAATTCTAAAGCCAGAAATTTATTCGGCTGTTAGGCAAACTGGTTTAAAATCAATAGAAAAAATATATGCAATTGTATTAGAAACGAATTCCAAAATTAGCGTCATCCAAAACGATAGCTCCGAGGGAATAGGTTTTTCTCTAAGCGATGTACAGGGATTACCTGATGGGCTAAAGAATGATTTGACAAAACTTAAAGATGAAAATAACGCGAGTACCAATATACAAGATTGAATCATGACCTATTATTAATAATTGGATCATTTTAAGATAAATCACTTCACTGTTCATATACCTCCAAGGCATACCTCTGATCCCATGACCATAAACCCCAATATCAGAGCTACACCATTCCAGTATCAGATCAACTCCCCTCCCGATAGCTATCGAACCAGCCTACAGCCCATCCTCTCAAGTGTCCATCCCTGCACATCTACACCAACACACGAGCTCAAGAGCTGTATATCCATTTCTGGTTCGAGCAAATTGCGAGAATCTCATAGCTGATAAAATACTTCCATTTTATACTATTGGTCTTCACCAGCTCAAAATCATCCAAGAGTCAACTTATTCCATACCAGTATAGTCAGCTACACTACCGATATCTATCACGATCCAACCCCTCTACCAGCCTACAGCCGGACTGAGTAATATAGATAGACAAAAAAATAATTGAATTTAAAAATTGCGAAAAATACTTTGAGAAAAACTAAATTCTTTACTCAAGGTGCAACTCTTAATGATAAAATCCGTCTTTTATAAGGTATACAAAAGTGCGTCTTCTACAATCTATATCAAAAAAACGAAGCTTTTTATGACTTTCTAAGGAGAAATCAAATCTGACTTCCACAAAAATATCAATAACGAGAAAATGAATTCGTTAGGATGTAATAGTTCATTTTAAGAAACAAGAGAAACTAAAAATAATCCTATATGAGATTTTTAATTGCCCTAGTGGCGCTGACAATCGCTAATAGCCTCTCAGCCACTGCATTGCCTGCTAAAGTCAATCTGACAGGACGGATCATCGATGCAGAATATAATATGCCATTGGAATTCGCCACTGTTTCAGTCTATAATAGCGAAGCAGTATTGATCACTGGAGCTAGCACAGATAGTACGGGAATGTTTTTAATTCGCTTAGCTAAAGGTCAGTACAAAATTCAATTTGAGTTTATTGGTTATGGAACGGTAGATACAACTTTAGAACTCAGCACTAATTATGATTTGGGTGAAATGAAAATGACAAGTTCCGCAATTTTAATTGAAGGAGCCACTGTGACAGCGGAGCGAAGCCGCATGACCCTAAAGCTGGATAAACAAATTTTTGATGTTGGAGCAGATATTATTTCGCAAGGAGGCACAGCTAATGAGGTGCTCGATAATGTTCCCATGGTGAATGTCTCTCAAGATGGTGCTGTCAGTTTACGTGGCAATGCCTCAGTCAAAGTATTAATAGATGGTAAGCCATCTGCACTTGCTGATAACAATGCGCTACAAGGTATACCAGCATCTAATATTGCAAAAGTAGAAATTATGACAAACCCGTCGGCACGCTATGAAGCATCTGGTAATGCGGGAATTATTAACATCATTCTGAAAGATAAAAGTGTTGAAGTTTGGGGAGGACAGGTGAGTGCTTCAGTGGGTACTCCTAAAGACTATAGATTAAATGGAAGTTTCTCAAGGACTGTAAACAAGCTCACCTATTTTGGAAATGGAGGTCTGCGCTATTCTGATTATTTCAGTACGGGAGAAGCAGAACGAATTAGCCAATTGCCCGATGGGGTTCAAATACTGCAAGAAGATTTAGTCCAAGACCGTAATGATCGAGCGGGTAATTTATTTTTCGGCTTGGATTTTCGCCCTAAGGAAAAAACAACACTTAGTGCCTCATATTCCCTATATCATCAAACTAACGATGATCTGTCTTCTGTGAGATATACTTACAGCGATGTTGCAGAAAATTTACAACGAGATTGGTTACAGAGTTACGATTACCTCGAACCGGAAACCTACCACCAAATTGAAGCCTCGTGGGCACAGGATTTTTCTACAGAAGGCAGTCAATTTTTTCTGTTATTCCAAAATGATTTTTGGAATAATGATGAGCAGGAATTAACCATTATCAGTGAGCAATTTCCAACTATGTCTGAGGCTCTAAGTCTGAGGACTCGTAGTATCGAAACGAGTAATGACTATCTACTGCAAGGGGACTATGAGCAAAAACTAGGAGAACACGGAAAGCTAGAAATCGGACTTCGGGGAGAGATGCGTATCATTTCTAGTGATTATATCGCAGAAGAAAAACAAGCAGATATTTTTGAGGTCTATCGAGACCTAGAAAATCTTGTAGACTATTATGAGCGTATAGCTGCAGTCTATGTGCAATATGCTTTAGAAAAAGATAAATGGGGTGTCCAATTAGGCTTGCGTAGTGAATATACTAATGTTAGAGTTGAAGAAGCTAGAGAAGAAATTAAAGACATTGTCAAGTCATATAATTGGGTATTTCCTTCAGCGACTATTAGTTATAAATTTTCTGAAAAAATCAATGCCAGTATCGGATATAGTAAGCGAATCCAACGACCAAGGTTTGGTCAATTAAATCCATTTGGAGGTATTGAAAATCCGAATGAATTAAGATTTGGCAATCCAGATTTAGACCCTAGTTTTAGAGATCTTATCGAATTAAAAGTCTTATATAATAGTGATAAGCTTACTGTATCACCATTTTTTAATGCACACTATATTGATGGCTTTTACGATACTCAAGTCCTTCAAGACAGCAGTGGCTTGGTCACTTATTTTCCCATCAACTTAGATCAGGAACGCATTCTTCAAGCAGGTTTAATTTTGACTTATGAGCCATTCAAAGGCTGGCAGTTGACAGGCGAAGCTAGAGCTGCAGAGTTCAAGCAAAGAGGAATGTATGAAGGTGTTGACTTTGGAAATTCCTTTAATACTTACAGCAGTGAAATAGGGCTTCGTGGTAAACTACCAAAGGACATTCGTATCCAGTTTAATTTCTATTATTATGGAGGTCAACGTTATTTACAATCGTATCGCGATCCTTTTTATGGTATTAATGCTGGTATCAGTCGCAAGTTCTTAAGCGATCGATTGCAAGTCTCGTTAAATGTGCGAAATCTTTTTGAACTGTCAGTTTATAAAGGAGGAGCTACCCTTCCTACATTTACAAATCGTTATTCTCGCAGATGGCAGCAACAAAGAATTGGACTAACTGCGGCTTGGGATATTGGAGCGGATGTACGCGCACGGCGGGCGAGAGGAAGTATCAGATAGCGTGCCAATAAAGTTTCAAAAACGACTGTTATTGAGTATCCTTTTAAGGTAATTTATTGCCTTGCGAACTTAATATTAGTATCTAACTTGTTGAATAAGTGCAATCTCATTTACACATATCTTGTAAAATCATCAAAATAATATTGAAGTTTATAAGTTTGCAAAAACGACTTTTCTACAATACCAATTGATCTTTTTGTAACAAAGCATTCTGCCTGAGCGCATCCATAAAGTCTTCTTTAGGAATAACTGCCGCTCCGAAAGAGGCCATATATGCTGTCTCTTGCTGACAATCAATTAATGCAAATTCTTTTTGTAGCAATGTCTGACATAAAGTAATGAAGCCCATTTTGGAAGCATTCGGAACATGATGAAACATGGATTCACCGTAGAAAATTTTACCTAATGCTATCCCATAAAGACCTCCTACAATTGAGTTATCTTCCCAGACTTCTACAGAGTGTGCATATCCAAGTTTATATAATTGATTATATGCTTTTCGCATTGCTGGAGTTATCCAAGTGCCTCCTTGACCATGTCTTTTTATCGTTTGACATTGACTGACTACATAATCAAATTCTTGATTGAAGCTCACTCGAAATTGTTCTTTTCTGATAATAGACTTCATTGACTTCGATACCTTAAGATCCTCAGGTTTGAGGACCATTCTCGGGTAAGGGGTCCACCATAGCAGAGGTTCTCCTTCATTGTACCATGGAAAAATTCCAAATTGGTATGCCAATAACAGTCTCTCTGGACTGAGATCTCCACCTATACACAGGAGGCCATCTGGAGCACAATGAAATGGATGTGGGAATATAATTTCGTCCCGTGGCAATACACGCAGACGCATAGGCTATTTGTCTTCTTTCACAGATTCAATCACAGCAGATAGTCCTCTCTCAATCAAAGAATCCTTCATAGGTTTTAAAGTGTCGAAACCGGCAGTTTTAACTATTGCTTTACCCTTATAATGAACGATCAAAGATAACTGCTCTGATTGCTCAAAGCTATGACTACAGACTTCCATGAAACATTTAATCACCCAGTCAAAGGTATTAAAATCGTCATTATAGACGATTAGTTGAGAGTGCAATCCAACATCAGTTGTAGACTCTAGAAGGATATCTTCTAATACATCAGTATCGAATACGTGGCTCATAAGAATTTGATGTTATAATGTTTTTAAGGCCTCTTTTATCTTGTCAAAATCAGGTAGATCGCCTGCGCTTTCTAATACTTCCGCATATCGAATGGTTCCGTTTTGATCAATCAAAAATGCAGACCGTTTAGCCACTCCTTTCATTCCTAATACGAAATCTTCATATAGAGTACCATAGGCGCGAGCGACATCCTTATTGAAATCAGATAACATCGGGAAGTTGTAATTCTGATCTTTTTTAAACTTTTCAAGTGTAAATAATGAATCAACTGATATCGCTAGAACATCAACATTTAAAGCATCATACTCTAATTTTTCATCACGAATACTACACAATTCATCGGTACAAACACCAGTAAAAGCCAGTGGAAAAAAGAGAATTAATACATTTTTTCCTCTGTAATCGCCCAATGCTATTTCAGCCTTTTCGGTATCTCTGAGTGTGAAATTGGGCGCTTTGTCTCCTACTTTTAATGTCATGGTTTACTTTTTTCAAACAACAAAGATATGATTTTTTATGTACAAGAACAGAGAAATTGATGGTAGTAAAAAGATGCTTTTTTTAGACATATGTGTACTTTGTCCGCCATAACTATTTAGACTTATCAATCGGATTAAACAAGCATATATTGAACTGCATATAGCGGTTTTGTTTTGGGGATTTGCTGCAATACTCGGAGACCTGATACAATTATCTTGGTACATGATTACTTTATGGCGCGTACTTTTGGCCTCGATTAGTTTAATGATTTTAATTCGACTAGGCAGCATTAAGTGGAATGTCAAACAGAAAGATGTTTTTGCATATTCAATGATTGGAATTGTAATCGCGGGCCATTGGTTGACTTTTTTTGGATCAATCAAGTTCGCAAACGCTTCAGTAGCACTCGTGACTTTTGCATCAGTCTCATTTATGATATCAATATTAGAACCCTTACTGATTAAGTCTAAGTTTAGCTATATAGAATTGGGTTTGGGTATTTTAATTATTCCAGCCATGGCATTGATTGTCAATACCCTTGACACATCAATGCATACAGGATTTTATCTAGGCATCGTCTCTGCATTTTTAGCAGTGCTCTTTGGAGTGATGAACAAGAAACTGATTTCTAATGCAGATCCTTTGGTGATTACATGTATAGAAATGATTGCAGCCACAATTTTTTTACTGGTCTGTCTTCCAGTTTGGTTACACTTTGTACCACATGATATACTAATACCTATGCGGAATGACTGGTATTATCTAGCAGCATTGGTACTCGGCTGTACCACATATGCTTTTTATGTAAGCGTCAGGTCACTAAGATATCTGACAGTTTTTTCCCAATCAATGGTGATGAATTTAGAACCAGTGTATGGTATCTTTTTCGCCGTTATCATCTTGGGTGAGAATCGTGAATTAGGGTATCATTTTTACGTTGGAGTTTGCGTCATTCTGCTAACCGTATTTTTACACCCTATTTTAAAAAGGAAATTAAGTGAAGTACCCAGTTGATCATACACATAAGTATTGTTCGGATTTATCGAGTCCAAATACGGAATTACTAAATACGATTGAGAAAAATACTTTTTTACATACGATAGATCCATTTAATTACTCGGGACATTTGCAGGGGCGAATATTGAGTATGTTTTCAAAAATGATTCAACCAAATAGAATTTTGGAGGTAGGTACATTTACAGGATTTGCGACAATTTGTTTAGCCGAAGGCTTGTCGCCAAATGGAAAGCTAATTAGTATAGAAATTAATCCTGAAATGTCTTTTTTAAATGAACAACACATTGCTTCATCTCCAAAAGCAGAACAAATTAAGTTGATCGTTGGCGATGCATTTGAAGTCATGCCAACATTAAAGCCAGGATTTGATCTCATTTTTATGGATGGAGCAAAACGCCAATATGAAGATTATTATGAGAATGGGATGAGCTTATTAAATAAAGGTGCGTACCTAATAATTGACAATGTGCTGTGGAAAGGCAAAATTATTGAAGGGAAAACTGATCCTCGAACCAAAGCCATGCAAGCATTTAATGAATTAATTCTTCAAGATGATAGAGTTGAAAATGTTGTTCTTCCTTTATGTGATGGGATGCAGATAGTCAGGAAGAAATGAGATAGAACCATAGTAATTCATTAATTTGTTTAAAACAAACTCATAAAACATGACAAAGACCAACTTCAGTTCCTCTAGATTGTTTTCCTTAGACGTGTTTCGTGGCATTACTATGTTTTTATTGATGGCGGAAGCGGCTCAGGTTTACAATGCATTGACTGCTTATTTTCCAACTGGATTTGGACATGCGATTGTCGAACAATTCCATCATCATCCTTGGAACGGCTTGAGATTTTGGGATTTGATCCAACCATTTTTCATGTTCATAGTTGGTGTCGCCATGCCTCTTTCATTGCGAAGTCGATTAAAAAAAGGAGAGAGTTGGAATGACGCTTTTAGACATATTTTGTTTCGCTGCATGATGCTGTTTATATTAGGGACAGGTTTGCATCATATATATTCTGGGAAATTAGTGTGGGAATTATGGAATGTTTTGACGCAGCTTTCGTTCACCATTCTTGTTACTTTTTTGTTATTAAACATGTCTTGGAAAAAGCAACTAAGTGTTTCTCTTATTTTCTTGCTGCTCACTGAAATATTTTATCGAATATATGACCCAAGCGCTCCATTTGTAAAAGACCAAAATTTTGGCTCTTGGATGGACATAGTATTGATGGGAAAAATAAATGATGGAGGAGGATGGGTAACAATTAATTGTCTGCCGACCGCAGCGCATACCATCTGGGGAGCAATGTGTGGCAAGCTACTGTTAGAAAATAAACTTCCTGCTGAAAAATTAAAGTTATTAGCGATCTCTGGCATAACATGTTTGGTCATTGGATATGGCCTAGATCTTGTCAATATCACGCCAATCGTCAAACGAATATCTACCTCTTCTTTTGTCTTAGCTTCTGGTGGTTGGTGTTTATTGGTATTGGCATTCTTGTATTGGTTTGTCGACATAAAAGGCTACAGGAAATGGACTATCTTTTTTGCCATCGTCGGGATGAACTCCATTTTTATTTATATTTTCGGAGAAACGATTGGAGTTCAATGGTTGGGAGGTTTTGGAAAAATATTCTCTCATGGAATTTTTGGAGCACTGGGCTTTTCAGTACCCATGCTAAATATTATAAATGGCTTTTTTGTTTTAGGGATCATGTGGTACCTCTGTTATTTTTTATATAAAAAGAAAATATTTATTCGGATTTAAAATCAAAAGGATAAAAAAAGGAATCGCACAACTGCACGACTCCTCCAATTTATTTTAAAGAATTATTTCTATTACGGATATAATTCGCTTTTTACCCATTTTATTCCATCCACATAGTAAAGACCAAAACGCTCTCCGTCAACCGAGTAAACTGTTAAGTATGCGACTTCTTGTCCTTTTGCAGGGGTCATCTCGATGATTACTTTTTTGTCATTAAACGTGATTTTACTTTTTGGAAATAATCCATTACTCTTCCATTCATTGTTTTCTAAATAGAATAATTCAAATTCTCCTGAATTTCTAGAGTAAACAAATAGTCCAGCATATTGTAAGTTGGTGCCTGGGATAAAATCCATTCGATAATCTCCGCCTTTGATAGATAATTTTGGCTGCGGAATAAATTTATTTTTCACCCATTCTCCATTCTCGACAAAGTACTGATTATATTCTCCCGTTGTCGTGGAGTAAACATTTAAACCCGCATAGTGATTGTCTGTTGCAGGAAAGAATTGCATTCTTGTATCAGATTGTGCAGTCATAAAAGCAGCCGTGCATAAAAGTGCCACACAGGCTACGACATGCTTCGAGTAATAACGCATTGTATTCATTGTCTAAGTTTAATTTGGTTAACGACTCATTGTTTAGAGTCAATTGTCAATAATAATCTCATTTATTTCTCTGACAACATTTTTCATTCATAGATTAAAAATAAGAATGTCGAGAGTTTGCCTAAATGTAGACGTATTAATCAAGGATAAGTCATAAGCTGTGAATATACTTTTGAATGCAAATTTTTAAGATATGTACATTGACCTATATCAATCATTGCAAAAAGTGGACGTATTGTCTTTACTAAAGTCTACCTTTACACTGTTTTAGTGATTGTCTAAACACAATGTAAAAGGGAATCCGATGAAAATTCGGAGCAGTCACCGCTGCTGTAAGCTCTAAAAACGCTTTTGATCATAAAGCCACTGCCCCCAAACTTTCGGGGTGGGAAGGCATTAAAAGCCGGAGTAAGCCAGAAGACCTACTAAAATGATTGTCAGCCTTTGGCTGGATTTACATACGATTGACTTTCGGATGAAAGGTTAGCGATAGATTGTCTGCAAATAGAAGGCAGACATGTTTGTATACACAGACTTCCTATCCAGCTTTTTTCCATTTCAATCATAATTTTTATCATATTGAAATACTTCGGTATTATATCATTTTGTTGTGTCCATCTTCTGACTAATGTAAGCGCTCAGATGGATACTTCTGTGGTGCTTGATGAATATGTAATCCTAGCAGAAAGTATTAGGCAATCTACAATCGGTAGTCTCACGATTGATTTTACAGAAGAAGACATTTCAAATAAGGAAAATCAAGATATTTCTGATGTCTTGTCAGAAGAAGCAGGTATCTATATTAAAGGTTATGGTCTAGGTAGTTTGTCGACATCTTCTATTCGAGGAGGAAGTGCTGGTCATACACTGGTCTTATGGAATGGAGTACCGCTTCAGAGCCCACTGCTAGGTTTACTTGATCTCTCTTTACTGTCTACGAATTCTTTTGAAGAAATTAAAATTAGTAAAGGTGGACAATCTGCAATGTGGGGCAGTGGTGCGATTGGCGGAGTTATCTCACTGAAGAATCGACAAGATCAAAATGATATGTCTCTTCATATTCATAGTCGCTTTGGTTCTTTTGGTCAGCGTGATTTTGACTCGTCAATTGGATTCAGAACAGGTAAATTCGTTTCGCGAACGTCATTCAATATTAAGGCAGCAGAGAATGATTTCACCTATCTCTTATCTGATGGCATTTCTGAAAGAGAACAAAGCAATGCTCAACTCAAAAAACTTGACTTACAACAAGATTTATACTTTACTCTTAATCCTGAAAATCAAATATCAATTCATTATTGGCATCAAAATACTCATCGACATATTCCTCCGACGACAGTACAAACTTTTAGCGAGGCATTTCAAGATGACAAAGCACATCGATTGATTGCGACTTGGCAAAGAGCGACAGCAAATAATTCTTTTCAGTTTAGAGTCGCACGCATTCAGGAAGAATTAAACTACTTCGATCCTTCAATAAATCTCATTTCACCGAGTGAGTTTTTAAATATCATAATTGATACAGATTACCTATGGAAGTCAGCAATAGGCACGATTGGAATAGGTGCAAGTCAGTTTTATACAACAGCGAATGCTGCCGGATTTATGGAAGACATTGATGAACGTAAATCTGCACTATTTTTATCTTATTTATTTAGTACCGATAAGATCCAATTACAGACCAGTGTCAGACAAGAATGGCTTGATGGTGATCAGGTACCATTCATTCCGTCAGTTGGAGTGAACATAGATCTTGCAAAAACATGGGAGGCGAATGTAAAAATAAGTCGCAACTATCGACTCCCTACACTCAATGATCGCTTTTGGAGACCAGGAGGAAATACAACTTTGCAAGCCGAATCTGGTTGGAGTCAAGAAGCAAGCCTTATATATAATAATGATGATGACAATCCATTTCAATTTTCTGTAACTGGATTTTCAAGACAAATTGAAGATTGGATATTATGGGCATTGGTCGAAGAACAATCTTATTTTTCTGCGAATAATATTTCAAAAGTTTGGAGTCGAGGATCAGAAGTTCGCAGCTCTTACACGTATTATTTTGGCGAAACATATTTACAATTAAAAGCGGGATATGATTTTACAAAATCAACGAATGAGATTTTGATAGATCAGCCAGCTTTAGAAAAAGGAGAGCAACTTTTATACACTCCTTTACATCAAGGTTTTTTACAAGCAGAAATCCAATGGAACAGTTTTAATCTAAACTATCATCATCGGTTCATTGGAGATGCTATAGGAATAAATGAAGACATTAAGCGGTTTCATGTTAGCAATATTCGCTTACAAACGAATATTAATATAGACCAAGTCGATAGCATGGATCTAAAAGCAAAAGTATACGTATCAATACACAATTTATTTAATCGAAATTATAGAGTCATAGAAAGAAGGCCAATGCCAGGACGGTATTTGTCTGTAGGAATAAAAGTTGATTTACAAAAATAAAAAAATAATGATTAGAATTCTATTTACACTAGTATCCCTATTTAGCTTATCCATTGTTCAAGGGCAAACAATTGATTTTGAAGAATTTGAAATTTCCCTTGATACGTTTTTGAATGGAAGTGACGCTAATGGTCAATTTCAGTCCCAAAATCTTAGTTTGCCAAATAATTTTGATCCAGAATTTCAGAGTTGGCTAGGCTGGTCCATCTCAAGTGTGCGCGATAGCATGACACCGGGCTTTGGAAATCAATATGCAGCTATTCCTGCTTCTGGATTTGAAGGATCTCGGAATTATGCAGTCTCATTTCAGTTTGGAGAAAATGGACTTCAGTTTGAGAATGGTAACAGTGGAATCGAAGGACTCTACGTCACTAATAATACCTATGCTTATTTAAGCATGAGAGATGGTGATGCATTTGCAAAAAAGTTTGGTGGTGAAATTGGAGATGATCCTGATTTTTTTCTACTTACAGTTTTAGGCTATACTGATGGTGAACAAGTCGCTGATACTGTCCAATTTTATTTGGCAGATTATCGATTTGAAGACAACAGTGAAGACTACTTGATATCTGAATGGACTTATGTAGATCTCAGCTCTCTTGGTGGTATTGATAGTCTTGGATTTAGCTTAAGTTCTAGTGACAATGGTCAATTTGGTATGAATACTCCTGCCTATTTTTGCATTGATCAAATTACATTAATGGAGAATACAAGGACTACTGTAGATGACGTTTTTGTCAAAAATGCATTTCAAGTATATCCGAATCCAGTCTTTGAGAACCTGTCTTTGTCTCATGATATATCAGGAGAAGTATCTGTGCAGATATATAATATGTTAGGTAAGCTAGTTTATGAAAGCCAAGATTTCAAAACTAAAAACATCAACGTATCTACATTGGAATCTGGAAGCTATATCCTTCAACTTTTTGGAGGACAACGCAGATCTAGCCGCCTTTTTGTGAAACAATAGCCACGAGGGATGTATCCGGTGGCAGATGGGTTTTAGTAAAGCCAAATTTGGCTCTATTTCATGAAGCATAAGTAATTGCTACAAGTGTCGCTAAAATTGAGTAATATTGTTACTCAATATCATGTTAGAAACTCTTATATCATCTAAAACACGCGTCAAGTTATTGCTAAAATTTTTTCTCAATAGCAATAGCACATCTTATCTCCGTGGACTTGAATCTGAATTTGGAGAATCCACAAATGGAATTCGAGTAGAACTGAATCGCTTTGAAAAAGCAGGTATGCTTAAGTCTTCAATGAAAGGAAATAAGAAGTTTTTTCGAGCAAATACGGAGCACCCTTTATATAAAGAAGTCCATAACATCCTATTAAAATATGTTGGATTTGATACCATAATAGAGAATGTTGTCAATCGAATGGGAGATGTATCAGAGGTGTTTGTCATTGGAGATTATTCTAATGGGATAGATAGCCAAATCATTGATCTATTATTTATTGGAAATATTGATAAGACTTATCTGATCCAATTAATCGATAAAGCTGAAAAGCTAATCAAGCGAAAAATCAGATATGTTATTTATAAACCTGAAGAAAAGCAAGAGGTAGATTGGGAGAAGTTTAATCCAGAGCCACTCTTACTTTGGGAAAAACCATTAGCATGAAAACCATTCATCCATCGGCCCATATTGATGACGGTGCACTTATAGGAGAAGGCACATTTATCTGGCATAATTGTCATGTCATGAGTAAAGCAACCATTGGTAAAAACTGCTCATTAGGTCAAAATGTCTTTATTGCAAATCATGTAAGTATTGGCAACGAAGTCAAAATTCAGAATAACATTTCTGTGTATGAAGGTGTGATTTGTGAAGATCAAGTTTTTCTAGGACCATCTATGACATTTACGAATGTAATCAATCCGAGAAGTGGTATCAATCGCAAGAATGAGTTTAAAAAGACGATCATCAGAAAAGGAGCAACAATTGGCGCACAAGCTTGTATTATTTGTGGAATAGAAATTGGTACATATTCCTTTATTGGTGCTGGTGCAACTGTGGTTAAGGATGTGAAGCCTTATGAACTTATTGTTGGAAATCCAGGCAGAGTCATTGGATGGATGAGCATGTCAGGGCAAAGATTATCATTTAACAATGAAGGAATTGCAATCTGTAGTGATACAAATCAAAATTATTTATTTAAAAATGGAGAGGTTAAGCCAGCATAATACATGATTGAGGCATTAAAAAATAAAGAAAAGAAGATAGCAGTTGTTGGCTTAGGCTATGTGGGTTTGCCATTAGCTCTAGAGTTTGGTCGGCACTTTTCAGTTATTGCTTATGATATCAATGAAGTGCGAGTAGATCTCATGAAGAGAGATATAGACCCATCAGCAGAGTTGGAGGCGACAGCATTTGAAGGAGTAGATGTAGAATTCACTGCAGCGTCAGAATTGTTAGCTGGAGCTCACATCTATATCATAGCCGTACCTACACCTGTTGACGAACATAAAGTACCTAATCTTGGGCCATTATTATCTGCGACCAAAGCTGTGGCTAAACATCTGAAAGAAAGAGATTATGTCATTTTTGAGAGTACGGTATACCCTGGATGTACAGAAGAGGATTGCTTGCCGATTTTAGAAACGATTTCAGGCTTGACTTGTGGGACGCAATTTAAAATTGGCTATTCACCAGAAAGAATTAACCCAGGAGATAAGATTCGGACTTTGACAAAAATTATAAAAATTGTGTCTGGTTCTGATGAAGAAGCGTTGGAGACTATTGCTGCGCTTTATGAGACGATCATTGAACCTGGAGTGCATAGGGCACCGACGATAAAGGTCGCAGAAGCTGCTAAGATTATTGAAAACACACAAAGAGATCTAAATATTTCTTTGATGAATGAGCTGTCTATCATTTTCGATAAGATGGATATTGATACGAAGTCAGTACTTGAAGCAGCAGGGACGAAATGGAATTTTCTCAAGTTTTATCCTGGCCTTGTAGGAGGACACTGTATAGGTGTAGATCCATATTATTTATTGCATAAGTCGCGAGAGATTGGCTACGATCCACAAGTTATATTGAGTGGAAGACGAGTAAATGATAGTATGCCAAGTTTTGTAGCAAAAAAGCTAACTCAATTACTTATTCAAAAACAAAAAAATCCGAAAGATTGCAAGGCTTTAATCATGGGGATCACCTTCAAGGAGAACGTCAGTGATATTAGGAATTCTAAAATTTCTGAATTGGTAAAAGAATTACATGAGTTCTCAATCCAAACAGAGGTATATGATCCATACGCTTCCGCGGAAGAAGTCAAAGAAGAATATAATATTGAATTAGTCGAGTCATTATCTTCTGATTATGATGCAATCATTATCGCTGTTAATCACGATCGGTTTGAAGCATATACTATGGAAAAATTTGTCCAGCTTATGAGTAAGAGTCCGATTATTATGGATCTTAAAGGGATGTATGAAAGACCATCTAATGAATCAGGAATCAGTTATTGGAGATTATAGAGATGAGAGAGAAGAAGCAATTAGATATAATCAATCATTTAGAAAAAGAAAAGAAAAGATGGTTCGCTGTCAAGGCTAAATATAAGGCTGAAAAACAAGTCGTTCTGCAATTACAAAAGAAAAATATTGATGCATATATTCCATTAGTGAATCGCATAAAAAGGAATGGTAAAAAGGTAAAGTCTTATGAGCTACCATTAATTTATAACTATGTTTTCGTGTGTATCAATAAGTCGGAATATTTAACTGTATTGGAGCAGCAATATGTATACGAGTTTGTTAAACAAGGAAAGCATTTGATTAGCATACCACAGCTTGAGATGGACCTGTTGAAGATCATAGTAGGAGATGAATATAAAGCGACATTAATAAATACTCATTTTACAATAGGCGATACCGTCGAAGTGATTGGTGGAAACTTGACAGGATTGACAGGAAGCTTGATTGCAAATAACGGCAAACAGAATATGCTCGTAGAGCTAGACAATATAGGCTATCAATTCCAAATAGAAATTGATACAAAATTGTTGATGAAGAAGGATAGTCCAGTTAGGGCTTAAGAGGAGAAATAATATTGAAAATTACATGGCTTTAAGTCTAGAACTTATTGACGGCGAAGCCATAATATTTATAAAGAAATATGACAGACTCAACACAACCACAAGTAGAATCTCACCTAAGAAGTGTTATCAAAGGTTTGACGTGGAGAGTGATAGCAACAACCACTATTTTTATCATCACTTATTTGACAACAGGTGAAGTAAAAACTGCATTCACTATTGCAGGAATCGAATTTCCAGTAAAATTATTTATTTATTATCTCCACGAAAGAGCTTGGCTCAAGGTCCCTCGAGGAAATGTCAGAAAATTAAACCCATTCAAATAAATTATGACAGATCATATCCACCCTATTTTTGAAAGGCTTGTCAGTCGTAATGAAAAGGAAAACTTTCTAAATCAGAAAGCATCGGTCTTTTGGTTTACAGGTATGTCTGGTTCAGGCAAAAGCACTATTGCAGAAGCAGTAGAGCGAAAACTGTTTAATGAGGGACATTTAGTTCAAGTTTTAGATGGTGACAATATTCGTTCTGGAATTTGTAACAATTTAAGTTTTAGCATTGAAGACAGAACAGAGAATATCAGACGGATTTCTGAAGTCTCAAAGTTAATGGTGAGTGCCGGAGTGATTGCTTTAAATAGTTTTGTGAGTCCGACTAATGAGATCAGAGAATTTGCAAGACAGATCATTGGAGAAGATGATTTTCACCTTATATATGTCAAGGCAACACTAGAAACTTGTGAAAAAAGAGACGTTAAAGGACTATACAAAAAAGCAAGAGCTGGCATCATTAAGGGATTTACAGGGATAGATAGTCCATTTGACGAACCAAACAAACTCAATCTTATTTTGGATACGGAGTCAGAATCCAAAGAAGAATCTGTAGATAAAGCAGTCGCATACATTAAAAAGTACATATAATAACTAAGTTGTTATCATAAGCTATAATTCCTTTTTTTTTCCCACTTTTGCACTTCATTTGAACAAAGCTGATGGATTATAACATTAATCACCTCAAGGAACTCGAATCAGAGTCCATATATGTGTTGCGAGAAGTAGCAGCACAATTTGAAAAACCTGTCATTCTCTTTTCAGGGGGAAAGGACAGTATACTGATGACTTACTTAGCAGTGAAAGCATTTCGACCTGCTCGAGTGCCGTTTCCTTTATTGCATGTAGACACGGGTCACAATTTTCCAGAGACATTGAAGTTTAGAGATAAATTAGTAGAAGAATATGGCTTGAAGCTAAATGTGGGTTACGTTCAAGATGCAATCAATGCAGGACATGTCACAGAAGAGACTGGTTTCAACTCTAGTCGAAATGGTCTTCAGATATATACGCTCCTAGATGAATTAGAGAAAGGGAAGTATGATGCAGCCATGGGCGGAGGACGTAGAGATGAAGAAAAAGCAAGAGCGAAAGAACGATTTTTTTCACATAGAGATGAGTTTGGACAATGGGATCCAAAAAATCAAAGGCCAGAGCTGTGGAATCTTTTTAATGGAAAGAAAAACTTTGGTGAGCATTTTAGAGTTTTTCCAATTTCGAATTGGACAGAGCTTGATGTCTGGCAATATTTAGCAATGGAGGAAGTGCCATTACCTCACTTATATATGGCGCATGAAAGAGATGTTATCGAGAGAGATGGCGTCCTTCTTGCAGATAATGAATACTTAGTCAAAAAACCAGAAGAGAAAGTGTTTAAAGAAAAAGTGAGGTGTCGGACGATCGGTGATATGACTTGTACAGGTGTGTGGAAATCAGACGCAGATACAGTAGACGGTATCATCCAAGAAATCGCAACCACAAGGATGACAGAAAGAGGTGGTCGGACTGATGACAAGAGGAGTGAAACCAGTATGGAAGACAGAAAAAAGGAAGGATACTTTTAGAGGTCAAACAATCAAGATAAACATGGATAAAGTATATAAATACGAAGAGTCAGAATTATTAAGATTTACAACAGCAGGATCTGTCGATGACGGAAAATCTACCTTAATAGGTCGCATGCTGTATGATAGTAAATCAATTTTCCAAGATCAATATGAGCAGCTTAAAGAGACGACGCAAAGGAGAGGAGAGGAAGGTGTAAATCTTGCATTGCTCACAGATGGCCTCAAGGCTGAGAGAGAGCAAGGGATCACAATTGATGTAGCATATCGATATTTTTCCACTCCGAAAAGGAAGTTTATCATTGCGGATACACCAGGTCATATTCAATATACGCGAAATATGGTGACTGGAGCTTCGACTGCCAATGTTGCATTGATCCTAATTGATGCAAGACACGGAGTGGTTGAGCAAACTAGACGTCATGCCATTATAGCAAGCTTACTTCAAATACCTCATGTTGTTGTTTGTATTAATAAGATGGATCTTGTCGATTTTGATCAAGAGAAGTACAATGAGATTCAAGATGACTTTGAGAAGTTTGCGGCTAAATTAGATGTGAGTGATATTCACTTTGTTCCGATTTCAGCTTTGTTAGGTGATAATGTTGTGAACCGATCAGAGAAGACACCTTGGTATGATGGTCCTACATTAATGTACTTTTTAGAGAATGTACATATTGCGAGTGATCATAATTTTATCGATGTTAGATTTCCTGTTCAGTTTGTCATCAGACCAAATACAGATGAGCATCATGACTACAGAGGTTATGCTGGACGAGTTGCAGGAGGAGTATTGAAAAAAGGTGATGAAGTAATGTTATTACCGACGGGCTTTGTAACAAAAATTGCAAAGATCATGGGACCTGATGGAGAGCAAAATGAGGCACACCCGCCAGAGTCAGTGACAATTCTAATTGAGGACAATATGGACTTGAGTAGAGGTGATATGATCGTTAGAGAACACAATAAACCAGATATTTCTCAAGATATTGAAGCGATGATTTGCTGGTTTGATAATACAAAACCATTGCAGGCAAACGGAAAATACTCTATCAGACATACGACCCAAGATGCTAGGTGTATTGTCAAAGAAATTAGATACAAATTAGATATCAACTCTCTACACAGAGAATTAGAAGATACAGAAATCAGAATGAATGATATGGCGAGAGTTGTTCTTCGAACGACCAAACCATTATTCACCGACTCGTATCGGAATAACCGTATTACAGGAAGCATCATCCTTATAGATGAAGGGACAAATAGTACGGTTGCTGCGGGTATGATTATTTAGCGAATAGATTAACCAGAACCTCTATTTAAAAAGCTGAAAAAGTATCGTATGTATCCTATTTGAGAAGGTCAGGAGGTAGACTTTATAAAACTAATGTAAAGGGAATAAATACTCCATCCTATTATTCCTTCAAAAGGAAATTCTGAATTAATAATATATGACAACATTATAAATCACTGATTGTCAATGGCTTTTTTTAATGGTAGTTATCTATGGTTTAAGAAAAGTAAAATAAGAATAGCCCTGTCAATTTTGTGGGTGTGGGAGCCAGCATTGTGAGTATGTATTAAAATTGACTAGATTTTTGCTGACTTTTTATCATGTAAAAGTTAGAATAAAATAAGTAGCTACAACTAAATAGGATGAGATTCTGAATCGCGTTCAGAATGACGAACATTAACTTCATCTTCAAATAACATATAACTTATATTAATCATTGTCTAATTTAAAAGACAGATCAGTCATTGCGGTACTCTGGAATAGCGCTGGAGGCCTATTGATGATTGGCATTAGTTTAATTTTCTCGATCATATTAGCTAGGCTTTTAGATCCAGCGGATTTTGGAGTGATTGCGATTATCATGGTCGTGTATATTCTATCTCAAGAAATTATCCGCTTTGGATTAGAAACAGCAATAATTCAAAAAGATGAGGTGAGTGATGAAGAATATTCAATCAGTTTTTTTATCATGTTTACTTTGAGTACAGTGTTTGCCTTACTCTTATATGTTAGTTCAGATTGGCTTGCTGATTTTTATGATGCAGAGAGTCTAGCGACAATTTCTAAGATATTTTGTTGTCTTTATTTTATAGATGCTATTATGCATATTCAACGAATTAAGTTGAAAAAAAGACTTGATTTCAAGCGACTAAATATATTCGAAATAGTAGCCAAAATTACTGGAGGTGTCATTGCTGTTGTCATGGCTTTGAATGGTTTTGGTTTGATGTCATTAGTTGCCCAAAATTTAATTATCGCTGTGATACAGACTCTTTGTATCTGCTATTATGTGAATTGGTGGCCTTCTTTTAATATTAAATTATCTGCGATTACTGACTTGTTTCATTTTGGAAAGTTTGTGTTGGTTTCAGATTTTGTCTACCATATTTCTCAGCGATTTGATTCACTAATTGTAGGGAAGTATTTTGACATGAATTTATTAGGCCTGTACGATAAAGGAAAAAATTTAAGCGAAATGGGTCAAAGACTTCCAGCAAACATGATGATGAAACCCTTGTTTACATCATTGTCTTCACTTCAAAATGATACCGAAGCCTTGGAGCGAATGATGAATAGAATCTATACGTCATTGTCCTTCATTTTTATCCCTTTTCTATTATTTTTGGTCTTTAATGGAGAGCCGTTGATCCGATTTGTATATGGAGAAAAATGGGTAGAGGCTGCACCTTACTTTAGTTTGTTTTGTGTACTTGGTGTGTTTTATTTGATTAGAATTCCAACGAATTATTTATTGTTAGCAATTGGTAAAGTGAAAATCACTTTCAGAATTGAAATGTTTGTCAATGTTTTAAAAATCATCACTATTTTGTTACTAGCACCGATAAACTTGGTGTGGATGATTTATGTTTTAATTCTTATTAGAATTCTGGAAGGTATTATATACTTTATTTACTGTGATAGACACTTGCAATTTAAAGCGAAACAATACCTGAAAATCATTCTAAGCTATTTGACCCTGTCACTTGCCTTATTAGAAATCATCTTTTATACAATAAGTCAAATGAATATCCTGAATGACTTTATGTATATCATGGTTTATGCAGTCATATTTTCAAGTTTATATTTATTGCTGAATTATATTTTAAAATTGGAAGGCTTACAGTTTCACTGGAACCTAGCTAAGCGATATTTAATAAAAAGACATGCATAGTCTTTACCTCGGACTCGCCAAACTTTTTGTGCACAAAAGAATAGACTATATAAACTTCTGTTCTTTTTTACTGATCCTCATTATTTTTGGGAATTTGAATGGCATGTTTAATTACATGTTTGATATTGTCGCTCCATTATCTCCAATTATTCTTGTCTTGTCTGTAATAATTATTGCGCGTTTAGTGTATAAAAACTATGAAAAAGAAAGTTTGCTTTTTTGGAGCTTTACAGCATTCTATCTAATCTACTTATATATATCAAGTATATCCTATCTTTTATATAATGACCTAATTTTTTCGGGAAATAATTTTTTAATTACAGTAAGAGGTTATCTATCATCTATTATAATTCTATTAAGTTTTTATAAGTTGACGACTTGGGCATTGGCTAATCAAGATTTTTATTCTTTACTCAGTAGGATGTATATTTTCTTACTCTTAGGTGTAGCTGTCATATTTTTTAGTTCAGTAATTGGATTTAATATTGGTTTGGATATGGATCGTGCTAGTGGTTTTTTTGCAAATCCAAATACCGCAGCAGGCTTCATTTTATATTGTTTGTGCTTAACCTTATGTTTTGCAATTAGTGAAAAAAAGATCTTTGGCTTTATGTATTTGTTATTGGTCCCTGCATTATTTTATACAATGTTTATTACATTCTCAAAAGCAGGACTAATTACATTTCCAATAGTGGTATTTGCCTTTTTAGGCATGTGTTTGTTGAGATATCGCAAATTATTAAAGTCAAAACGTAAAATATTTATCTGGTTATTTTTAAGTTTAATTTTAGCGATAGGAGTGATGAGTTATTATTTTTCTGCTATTGTAGATCAACTAAGCTGGGGACAATTTTTAAGGTTACAAAGGACTTTGGCATTTCTTTCTGGGGAGTTTACTGAAGCGACGACTTCCGAACGATCCACTTTGTTTAACATCGGATTTCAACTTATTGGAGAACATCCTATTTTAGGTAACGGATTAACCTCTTTTCACGCCTATGATATTCCTGTAAATGGAAAACATATTGGAGTCCACAATACATTTCTATTGATTTTAGGAGAATCAGGAATTTTACCTTTTATCATGTATTCTGTACTAATATTAATCCTGATCATAAAATCGTGGCGATTAAAAAACTTAGCAATAAGCTTTTTATTTGTTTCAATTATGCTCGTTTATGTGATCAATATAGCTGGGACTGGACACAATGGTCTTGATGATAGAGTGAGCAATTGTTTGTTCGGTGTGATGATAGGATATTTTGCTTACGTAGATAGAGATAAAATTGACAATACAAAAGACTAGAAAATCTATTCTTCTAAATGATGTATAAGACATGTGTGGTATAAACGGTGTCATTGACTTTGCTAAGAGATGCGAGAAAGAAGAATTGCAGAGCATGACTGAAAGTATCTATCATAGAGGTCCTGATAGTGGAGGAACAGAATGGTTTGAAACTGAACAATGTACTGTGGGCCTTGGTCATCGGCGCTTGTCAATATTGGATTTATCTGATGCTGGACATCAACCTATGTACAAGCATGGTAATTGGATAAGTTATAATGGAGAAATTTATAATTATAGAGATATCCAAAAAAGATTGATAGAAAGAGGTTATCAGTTTAAGTCTAATAGTGATACAGAAGTTCTACTCAGTGCTTACCAAGAATGGGGAATACAGTGTCTGCAGCAGCTTGAAGGTATGTTTGCGTTCGCTATCTATGATAATGAAGAAGGCATACTTTTTTTAGCACGAGATAGAGCTGGGATGAAGCCACTTTACTATTATTATTATAATGATCTTTTTCTTTTTGCTTCAGAATTAAAGGCCCTCCATAAAATAAATGGTTTTCAAAAAGAGATATGTCCAAAGGGGCTTAGTGCCTTTTTTCAAAATGGTTATATTCCATCACCACTTAGTATTTTTAAGCATACAAATAAATTACAACAAGGGGAATATTGTGTTTTACATATCAGATCTAAGGATCTTCACTGCAAAAATTATTGGACGATAAATCAGAAACTTACAAAGGAAGCGAAAGCGGTTGATCTTATAGACGCCATCGATCATACAGAAGAATTGTTAACTAATTCTTGTATCTCACATATGATTTCGGATGTACCCGTTGGTATGTTTTTAAGTGGTGGCTATGATAGTTCCACAGTAGCTGCAATGATTCAGAAGTACAGCGACACTAAACTTAAAACCTTCACAATTGGATTTGATGACAGCAAATATAACGAAGCACCTCACGCAAAGAAAGTAGCTGAATATTTACAAACAGATCATACAGAATTAACCTGTAGATTGGATGAAGCAAAAAAAATTATACCTGATCTAGCAGAAATATATGATGAACCTTTCTCAGATTACTCTGCAATTCCCACATATTTATTAAGTGAGCTCACAAGAGAACATGTAAAAGTTGTGATTTCGGCAGATGGTGGAGATGAATTATTTGTTGGTTATCGACGTTTTTTAAATTCTATAAAACTAGCCAAGGTGATTAATAGAACACCCAAATCTATTTCTAATGTTTCTGCTAAAATCCTTAAGGCAATAAATAGAGAATCATTTGGTGAAAACTATGTAAAGCGAAAACTCAGCCACAGCTTAAGGGATGGTAATATTTCATCTATTCCTATTTATCAAAACCAAAAATTATTATCTGAAGATATCCAAGATTTACTTTTAAATGCAGATATTCCGGACTATGACCATTATCACACATTAGGAGATATGAATGATATTTTTAGAATTGAATACCAACAATATCTTCAAGATGAAATACTTGTGAAGATAGATAGAGCATCGATGGCAGTGGGGCTAGAAGCGAGAGAGCCATTATTAAATCACAAGGTAGTCGAGTGGGCAATGAATCTACCTCTCTCTATCAAACAAAAGGATGGACAATTAAAATTCATCCTAAAAGAAATTGCCCATAAATATGTACCAAAAGAATTATTGGATAGGCCAAAACAGGGTTTTAATATTCCAATCATGAAATGGATTCGCGAAGACATGAATTGGCTTATTGAAGACTTACTCAATCTCGATAAAATACGAAAACAAGGCATTTTTAATTCTCTAACAATTATGCTAATTGTTAGAGAATTTAATAAAGGAGAAAATAGCTTTTACGATAAAATTATTTGGCAATTAATTGTTTTTCAAATGTGGTATCGAAAATGGATGACTTAGGACTATGAAGTATTTAATTACAGGAGGTGCAGGATTTATAGGAAGTCATTTGAGCGCAAAGCTTTTAGAGCATGGGCACTCAATTGATATTATCGACAACTTTGATCCTTATTATAATAGAGAGGTTAAAGAGAAAAACATTAAGAATATATTAGCAAATGAACATGTCAATCTATTTGAAATTGATATTCAACAATCTGCCGAAATAAACACCTATTGTGGATCATCTCAATATGATGGGATCATACACTTAGCAGCTAAAGCTGGAGTGAGACCATCTATTATTAATCCTATAGAATATCAAAATGTAAATGTAGGAGGCACGCAAAATTTATTGGAATTTGCAAGAGAAAAAAAGATCCAACAATTTATTTATGGTTCGTCAAGCAGTGTATATGGCATCAATCCAAATACGCCGTGGTCGGAGGCAGACAATGTATTATTACCCATAAGCCCTTATGCGAGTTCGAAAGTTTCTGGAGAATTATTAGGACATGTATACAGCCAATTGTTCGGCGTTCGATTTGTGGCGTTACGATTTTTCACAGTTTATGGTCCAAGACAACGACCTGATTTAGCGATTCATAAGTTTGCAAAAAGAATTTTAAATCACGAATCTATTCCTGTCTATGGAGATGGTACCACTTCAAGAGATTACACCTATGTGGATGATATCGTTAATGGAATTATTTCAGCTATAGGATATACTGATTCCATGTATGAAGTATTTAATTTGGGCAATAGTCAGCCATTAAGTTTAAGTAAATTGATAAGCAATATCGAAACAGCGATTGGTCATAAAGCCATTATTGATAGGCAGCCAATGCAGGCTGGAGATGTAAATACAACTTTTGCTGATATTAGTAAAGCACAAAAACTACTTGACTATTCGCCACAGACGAAAATGCAGCAAGGATTAGCAAAATTCGTAGATTGGTTAAAAGAAAATGAAAGGTAAACTATTATTTGTCATTGATAATCTGGGCTCTGGTGGAGCACAAAACCAAATGACTCTTTTGGCTAGCTTGTTAAAAAGAGAAGGATATGATATTGAATTTTTTATTTACCATCCTGGCGACTTCTTTAAATATAGATTGGAAGAATTAAATATTCGGATTCATAAGTTTGAGAAAAGTACGAAATTAGGACTCGCTACAATTAGACAATTATATACCTTGATTCACCAAAAATCTTATGATGCTGTTATTTCATTTTTGCAGACACCTTCGTTTTATACTGCACTAGTCAAACATTTTGGCAAAAGCAATTTCCCATTATTGATCTCAGAACGATTTATCACATTCGAAAAGAAGAACTCGTTAAAATATTATTTGAAGAAGTTTAGTCATCGAAAAGCATCTTTTGTAACGACTAATTCTAATCACGAAAAAGAGCGATTAATAGGTCAAGGCATTACGTCTAAAGACAAAATAAAAACCATTTATAATGTGGTTGATTTAGACCATTTTAAACCTTCAAGCCATCACAAAATACACCAAAAGCTACTTTGTGTGGCGAGTGTAAGTCAATATAAAAATGGACTTTGCGTCATCGAAGCGATGAATATTTTGAAGACTCAAGATAAATTAAATGTAAGCATAACATGGGTCGGAAAGAAAGTTTTCTCCATTCCAGAAAGAGCTGATTACATCAAACTGATGGAAGATAAAATTCAAGACTATAATTTGATGGATCATTGGAGTTGGGTCGAACCGACCCAAAACATTAAAGAGTATTATCACTACCATGATGCATTGGTTCATCCATCATACAGAGAAGGTTTACCTAATGTCGTCTGTGAATCTTTAGCTTCTGGGCTTCCTGTAATCCTAAGCGATATTTTGGATCATCCTATTTTAGCAGATCAAGGAACAAATGGATTCTTATTTAAATACTCAGAGCCTAAAGAATTGGCAGAAGCGATTTTACAGTTTTATAAACTGGAATCATTAGAGCTAAGAGAAATGCAACTAAAATGTAGAACCTTCGCTGAGGCCAATTTTTCAGCAAAGCGCTTTGCTTCTGAGTATCTACAAATTATTGATAAAATTATTTTACGTGTTTAGTCGACTTGTTATTTATTATACAAAGTTAAGAAGAAGGATTAAAATGTTTTTTCTTAGGCCTGCGTTTAAGTCTTATGGAGCAGGATTAATTTTTGATCCGTATTCCACATTTACATACCATAACATTGTCATAGGCGATGATGTGTTTATAGGAGAAGGTGCACATTTTTCAGCTACAAACAGTTTAATCACGATTGGAGATAAGGTGATGTTTGGTCCTAAAGTAACGATGATGACTGGTGACCATAATAGTTCGGTAATAGGAAAATATATGAAGGATGTGACTGAAAAGCAAGCTGGGGATGATCAGGAAATCATCATTAAAAGAGATGTTTGGATAGGTACTGGAGCTATCATATTAAAAGGTGTAACGATAGAAGAAGGAAGCATTATTGCCGCTGGAGCTCTTGTGAAGGATCATGTTCCGCCACATACTATCGTGGCTGGTGTGCCTGCAAGAATCATTAAAAAACGCTTTACATCAGATGACTTAGTTAAACACAAAGAATTATTGAAAGCACCCTACTTATCTAAACTTTCTATAATCCTTCTTTTATTTTTCTCTTATTCATTAAGTATGACAGCGAAAGATATATATATTTCACCTGGCTCGTCAGAAATTCAAAAAGCAATAAAACAAGCGAATTCAGGTGATGTGATTTATCTAGAATCAGGTATTTATTTTGAATCCGTTGTGATCCAAAAAAGCAATCTCACAATTAAGGCAGCACAAGGAGCTAATGCAATCATTACCTCTGCGTATCCAGAATATTATAACCATAAAATAAAGTGGACAAAAACAGAAGAAATAACTCATCAAAGAACAGAAAAGAAATATTCTATATATACGGCTCCTTATCCTAGTTATGCAAAATTTAAGAAGTCTATGACATATCCATCATATGCTTATATCGCAGATGAGGATGATAACTTATATTTTACATATAGAGATGCAACATCGTTTAAATATCAATTTGCTGCTCAAAATGAAGTAAGAGGGGTTTTCTTCGATCGAGATAAAATATACATTGCGACAGAAAATAATCCGAATAATGAAAAACTTTTTGTGACTAACCGACGTATTATTGAACTGTATAAAGCGTCTAACATTGTTATAGACGGAGGACCAAAAAAATCGATTACTTTAAAAAATGGTGGGCGATTTGGTATTATCATTAATCAATTAAAAGGAAAGATAACGGAAATAAAAAACTTAAAAATAATTAATTCCCATTCTGGAATATTTATAAATCAAGTTTCATCTGGGACGCTTTCTATTCATGGAAATATATGTGTGCAACAATTAGAGGAATTACCATGGAACTTTCAAAAATATGGCGCGACTAAAGACATAGGCATTAAATCTGGAGATTTAACAAAAATAAAATCTGCTGAAGCGTTATCAGTCACGCATATGGAATCTTCAGGAATATGTGTTTCTGTAAATTCAGGAGGGAAAGTTATTATCGATAATAATAGAATTTATGGATATTTTAATGGTATAGTTAGCACTACCAATGACGTTGAAATTAGTAATAATATATTAAGTGATATTAGAGATGATGCAATCGAAATAGAAGGTGACACACCAAATAATATAATCAGAGGGAATGAAGTAAACTGCTCTTTTGTAGGCATAAGCTTGACGCCAATCAGAAAAGGTCCAGTTTATATTTATAATAATAAAATAACAATGAACTATTCCGAAATAGTTTGGAATCAGAATTATCGCACAGGAGAATTAAGCTATAAAAAAGTAAAGACACTGAAATTTACTGGACTCACCGAAACTGATAAAACACGGGATGTACACATCTATAATAATACATTCTTTAGTATAGATGATGTGTTGAATATCGGCAGTGAATCTAAGCCTAAATTTAATCCACAGTTAAGTACTTTCTATAATAATCTTTTCATAAGCGGTGGAAAATTATCGAGCTCTTTTGGACAAGCTAGTGATGGAATAGTTTATATGGGTAATATTTTTCATTCTAAAAATACTACACGCCAAGATGATTTTATTCCAAAGGCCCGTCATTGGGAGAATACGATCATCATGAACTCGACAAGGCCCAAAAAGAAATTAGAAATGGCTGTAAAATTACCTGCGCATTTTCATGATTCAAAAAACTTAAATCAAGTCCAACGAGTTGGATCAAACAAGTTTAAATAAATCTTTAGTAATAGCTATTGCTGGAACATTACCTCCACCAATAGGAGGAGTGACGATTCATATAAATAGATTAATTGAGCATCTAGAAGATCATCATATTCAATACTCATTTTATAGTCGATCTGTAAAAGACTTACTGAGCTTACTATTTAATAAAGGGACGCCTGATATTGTTCATATTCATCATTCAAACGCTTTTATCAGATGGTTAATCATCAGAATTTTAAGTATTAGGAAGAAAAAGACAATTATTACAATCCATAGAGACTTAAAAAGAGAAAAAGGAATACGCAGATATTTTACGAATAGAGCTATTCATTTAACAACAGTTCCTATAGTATTAAATACCGATTCATTATATAGGGCGAAAATGATTAATGATAATTCGAGAATAATATCTTCTTTTCTACCGCCACAAATAAAAGCAAATGAGGCATATCTGAAATTGGCAGCATTTATAAAGAACAGTCAGACAATTTTTTGTACAAACGCTTACGATTTGGCCTATGATAAATCAAATCAAGAAATTTATCAAATCAGCCAATTAGTGGATATCTTTTCTCAGTTAGACAAAACAATTAAATTAATTATTTCTGATCCATCTGGAAATAACTATAATTGTATTTCTAAGAAGCGAGTAATATCAGAGAATATTCTATTTATTTCTCATGCACATGATTTTGTGGACGTCATCAAAGAATCAGATTGCTTAATTCGTGCGACCACAACTGATGGTGATTCTGTATCAATAAAGGAAGCTCTTTATTTTGGGGTAAATGTGATCGCGAGCGATTGTGTGGATAGGCCAAGTTCATGTACTATATATCAAACAAACAATGTAGACGAGCTTAAAGATAAAATCGTTCTATTTAATGAATATCCTGTTGTCAAACCTGAGAATGCCTTTCCAGAAATCCTCGATTTGTATCAAACTATTTCACAACTAAGTATATAAGATGAAACAACTCATCCAAGATTTAAAATCAGGGTCAACTTATTTGGAAGAGGTACCGATCCCAGTAATTAGACCAGGACATATTTTAATAAAATCTCATTCGTCCCTTGTTTCTCCAGGAACTGAAAAAATGCTAGTTGCCTTTGGAAAAGCAAACTATATTCAGAAAGCTAGACAACAACCAGAGAAAGTAAAACAAGTCATACACAAAATAAAAAGTGATGGACTTAAACCAACTGTCGATGCTGTTTTTAGAAAATTAAATCAACCACTTCCTTTAGGATATAGTAATGCAGGAGAAGTGATCGCTGTTGGAGAAGGAATAAGCACATTTAAAGTAGGAGATAGAGTTATTAGCAATGGCCATCATGCTGACTTTGTTTGTATTCCAGAAAATCTTTGTGCTAAGATTCCAGAGTCCGTGTCCTACGATGATGCTTGCTTTACCGTTTTAAGTGCTATTGCTTTACAGGGAATTCGATTGCTTGAACCGCAGCTTGGACAGTGCGTCGTTGTCACTGGTTTGGGTTTGATCGGTATGCTAGCTTGCCAAATTTTAGAAGCGAATGGCGTGCATGTTATAGGTGTAGATATAGATGAGTCTAGAGTTGCGAAAGCTAACGAGATGGGTATTCAAGCATTTAATACCTCTTCTCCAGTTAAATTAGTAACGGAGCAGAGTGGTGGAATCGGAGTAGATGCGATTCTAATCACAGCATCGTCTAGTAGTGACCAGATCATTTCTCAGGCTGCACAAATGTGTCGTCAAAGAGGAAAGATAGTTTTGCTAGGTGTCGTTGGTCTTGATCTGAATCGAGCAGATTTCTATGAAAAAGAAATAAGCTTTCAGGTGTCTTGTTCTTATGGTCCAGGAAGATATGATCGACAATATGAGGAGAAGGGATTAGACTATCCAATCGGTTTTGTTCGCTGGACAGAAAAAAGAAACTTTGAAGCTATTCTTGATTTAATGAGTGCTGGAAAACTCCGACTCAAGGAATTAATTTCTAATCAAGTAGACTTAGAGGCTTACCAAATAATTTATGATGATCTGGATAAATCAATTGCATCTATTATTAATTATAGTACAAGTGATGATGTTCATATAAACACTATTAAGTTGCAACAAAAATCCTTTTCAAATGCAAAAGGTGTAATGGCGATTGTTGGAGCAGGCAATTTCACAAATGCAGTAGTTTGTCCTATTTTAAATGAGTTAAAAGCAAAGCTTAAATATATTGTCAGTGCAGATGGATTGAATGCGACTAGATTGGCGAAGAAGTACAAAATTGCAAACGCTTCTAGTTCTTATGAGGCTGTTCTTCAAGACGCTGAAGTCGATGCCGTTGTCATCACAACTCGTCATAATCTTCATGCTTCACAAATATTAGAAGCTTTCCATCACAACACACATGTCTTCGTAGAAAAACCTCTCTGTTTAACAAAGGAAGAGCTGGGAGCCATCCAAAATGCGTATCAAGAAAAAAACAGTTCTCTAATTGTTGGTTTTAATAGACGGTTTGCACCATTCATACAAGAATTAAAATCTGTGATCAATACTGGACCAATGACGAGCATTATGACCATCAATGCTGGCGAAATTCCACTATCCCATTGGACACAGGACTCTGAAGTAGGAGGTGGGAGAATTATTGGAGAGCTTTGCCATTTTATTGACCTAATGATTTATTTACACGATGATTTAGTCCAAGAAGTTTTTATGTTTGAAGGACATACCAAAGATACTGTATGTGTAAGTCTTCAATTTCAGAATGGATCTGCAGGCACCATCCATTATTTTCCAAATGGACATAAATCACTAGCTAAAGAAAGAATCGACATTCATCAGTATGGAAATTCTGCTGTCTTAGAAAATTTTAAGACCCTGAAGTACTACGGATATAATAAAAGCAATAAATCAAGAACGCAGGATAAAGGACATAGGATACAATTTAAAAAGTATAAAGAAATGATTGAACAAGGTGGTCCTCCGATCATTCCTTTCGAAGACATTATTCACAGTACAAAAGTGATTTTTGGAGCTATACAATCTGCAAGGGAAAAACAATGGATCAAGCTTGACTAACATCCTATTATATTGGAGAACAATAAAGCACTTGAAGCGAAAGCAATTGTCAAATCGTATGACAAGGATAATAAAAAAGCACCTTCAACTTTCCGCTAAGTATACAGTATTGGATCCAGCACCAGGTGTTAAGTTGATACAGTTTCCGAAGACTAAAAACACGCAGAACAAACAATCGTTTACTTTTTTAAATAAGGAAAAATCGTTTACAAACGAGATTGATTGGAATTTTAGTGAGTATGGAAAACTATGGACATATCATTTGAATTATCTAGAGTGTTTAATTCAAAAAGATATTACCCCTAACAAGGCGATTGATTTATTATTAAACTATATCAAGGAAGAAGATCAACTGATCGATGGTTGTGAACCATATCCGACATCTCTTCGATTAATGAATTGCATAAAATTTTTATCTCAACAAAAAATAAAAGATAGTCATATAGATTCTTGGATTGGAAAGCAGGCAATCTTATTACAAAATAACTTAGAGTACCATTTACTCGGAAATCATTTATTAGAAAATGGATTTGCATTATTATTTGCAGCATTTCATTTGAGAGATATCAGTTTATATCAGACAGCGTCCAAGATTGTTTTGCAAGAGTTAGACGAACAAATATTAACTGACGGGGCACATTTTGAATTGAGTCCGATGTACCACATGATTATTTTTTCAAGGGTGTTGGATGCCATTAATCTTGTATCATCTAATGATTCATTTGATGACTCATTACTACAGACACTCAAAGATAAAGCAGTATTGATGTTGACTTGGTTAGAAAACATGATGGTCTATGGCAAACTGCCAATGGTAAATGATAGTTATGATGTAAGTGAGCATGACATTCAAGAGAATATCAGTTATGCGAATGACTTAGGTATTTTTCGATATGATGTTCCATTGGGAAATTCAGGATATAGAATGATTCGAAAATCAGATTATACCTTATTGTTTGATATTGGAAATATTGGTCCTGATTATATTCCAGGTCATGCACATGCTGATAGTTTACAGTTTTTACTTTGGGCAAGACAAAAGGAGATTGTGGTAGATACAGGCGTATCGACCTACGAGAGAAATGAACATCGCCATGATGAGCGGTCAACAAGTGCTCATAATACTGTTGTTGTTGAGGGATTAAATAGTTCTGAGGTTTGGGCATCATTTAGAGTTGGGTCTAGAGCAAAGGTCTTTGATGTAATCGAAACTAAAGACTCTATAGAAGCGAGTCATGATGGGTATGAATATATGGGAATAATCCATCAAAGGAGTCTTAGACATCTTGATCGTGAGATAAATATTATAGACGAAATAGTTTCTAGCCAGAAACATCATTCAAAATCATATTTGCACTTTCATCCAAATGTTAGACCGATATTAAAAAACAATAGAATATGGACAGAAGAATGTGTGATTTCATTTGATGATGCACAGCAAATTAAATTAGTGCCTTATCAATATGCTTCGTCTTTTAATACTACGATTCCTGCAATAAAAGCGATCATTTCTTTTAGTCATACTTTAAGTACTAAAATTAGAATTCACTAAAGAGGAAGAGTGAAGATTTTATTTTTGACAGATAATTTTCCACCAGAAGTCAATGCACCAGCAATTCGGACGTTTGAGCACTGTAGAGAATGGGTGCTTCAAGGACATGAAGTTACAGTATTGACATGTGCGCCAAATTTTCCGAAAGGTAAACTATTCGAAGGCTATAAAAATAAATTATCCCAAACCGAATTGATTGATGGAATTAAGGTTATTAGGGTCTGGAGTTATATGTCTGCCAATACTGGGACGATCAAAAGAATTATAGATTATCTCAGTTATGCTTGGATGGCATTTTGGCGAGGTTTATTTTTAAAAACAGATGTGATTATAGGAACGTCTCCGCAATTTTTTACGATTAATGCTGCTTATTTATTATCAGTTTGTAAGCGGAAAAAATGGTTTTTGGAAGTAAGAGATTTATGGCCAGAATCTATAAAGGCTGTTGGAGCGATAAAAAATAAAAAAGCAATTCAAATTTTAGAGACTGTAGAATTGTTTCTATATCGAAAAGCAACTAGAATCATTGTCGTTACTGATAGCTTTAAAAAGAATATTGTCGACAGAGGTATACTAGAGACAAAAATTGATATCATTAAAAACGGGATAATCAAAGAAAAATTTAAAACTAAATCAGAGAATAAAAACTTGAAAGAGGCCCTCGGAATTCCTGAGGATAAGATTGTCGTAGGCTACGTTGGCACCCATGGACTATCTCATCGTCTAGATTTTATCATTAGATCTGCAGTTTATTTTAAGGAGAAGTATGTCTTCTTGTTCATAGGAGATGGTGCAGACAAAGAATCTTTAGTTAATTTAAAACAATCAATTGCTGCAGAAAACGTTTTGATGCTTGATAGCTTATCACAAAAAGAAATATTACCCTACTTACAGATACTTACTATTTCACTTGTTAACCTTAAGAAATCAGACACTTTTAAAACAGTTATTCCCTCTAAGATTTTTGAAGCTGCTGCTTGTCGAAAACCAATTTTGTTAGGTGTAGAAGGAGAAGCAAAAGAATTAATAAATACATATCAAGCAGGACTTGCTTTTGAACCCGAAAATCTGGAAGATTTCATCAGACAACTAAATAGACTATCTACTGATCAAAAACTATATGATAATTGTCAAAAGGGATGTGATCAGCTTGTCGAGGATTTTGACAGGAGAAAACTTGCCTCTACTATGTTAGATATAATAAAAAAAGAAAATCATGCAAAATAAAAACTACTTCGTAGTAATCATGGCGGGTGGTGTTGGCTCAAGATTCTGGCCTGCCTCGAGAGAAGAAATGCCAAAACAATTTTTGGATATTCTGAATATTGGTAAGTCCTTGATCAGATTGACCTTTGAAAGAGCGATAAAGGTTGTACCAGTAGAGAATATTCTCATCGCAACAAATAAGCATTATAAAGAGCTTGTCCTAGAGCATCTACCAGAATTGAATGCAGATCAAGTTTTATTAGAGCCCAGCCGTAATAATACAGCACCTTGTATTGCATATGCAGCATTACGAATACAAGCGATGAATCCTGACGGTGTTTTTGCAGTCTTACCTTCGGATGCTGTAATTTTGTATGAAGATGTTTTTGTCTCGAAGATATTACAAGCATTTGATTTTGCTTCTAATAAAAAGGCAATTGTCACATTAGGCATCAAGCCAAGTAGACCTGATACAGGTTATGGATACATCAAAAAACAAGAAGGAAAAGATGCAGCTATAGAATCTGAAGGAATTTTTGAAGTTGTGCGATTCACAGAAAAGCCAAATCTAGAGACAGCAAAAGAATATGTGTCTTCAGGCGAGTATGTTTGGAATGCAGGTATTTTCATTTGGAGTGTGAATACAGTCTTGCAGAGTTTTGATGACAATGCACCAGACATCATAAAAGTTTTAACTCAACAACCAGAAAAATTTAATAGTCCAGAAGAGCAAGATTATATTGATTTAGTTTACCCCATGACAGAAAGTATTTCTGTCGATTATGCTCTTTTAGAAAGATCCGACTGTGTGTATACCATCCCAGCTGAATTAGGGTGGTCAGATTTGGGAACATGGAATTCACTCCATGATTATCTTGAAAAAGACGAACATGGAAATGTTATTCAGGCGAATAAACACTTTATTGAAAATGTCTCTGATTCTTTGATCCGTGCGACGGAGGAGCGGACTATCGTCATAAAAGGACTAGAGAATTATATCGTCGTAGATGAGCCTGGTGCCTTATTAATTTATCCTAAAGGTCAAGAGCAAGAAATTAAAGCTGTTGTGAAGAAATTGAAGGAAACAAATTAAAATTGGATAACATCCATCAATCTATTTTATTCGTGAAATACATGGTTCAGAACTATAAATATTTCTCAAGTGATATTCATGCTTGAACATCACCACTATATCATACACAAACCCTTTGGCTATTTGTCTCAGTTTGTAAATAATCAGAACAAACGAAGAAATAAAAAACTGCTCGGTGCATTGAGTATATTTCCAGAAGGCACGATGTCTATTGGTCGTTTAGACGAACATTCAGAAGGACTATTATTGTTGACGACAGATGGCCAAGTGAGTGAGCAAGTCAGGAGTAAAAAGGTAGAAAAAGAATATTTTGTACAAGTTGATGGTGAGGTGACAACTAGTGCAATAGAACAATTAAGAGAAGGTGTAGAAATCGCATTGAGGCATGATCGCTATAAAACCTTGCCATGTAAAATTCACAAATTAGATCCAGCTCCAGCCTTCAAACCGCGAAGTAAAAAAATAAGAGACGATAGACACGGACCTACAAGTTGGTTGTCTATCACGCTAAGAGAAGGGAAGTTTAGACAGGTCAGAAAAATGACTGCGGCTGTGGGATTTCCAACCTTACGATTAATCCGCGTAAGAATTGGGAATATTAAACTCAATAATATGCAGTCCGGAGACATTATTAAAGTGGATAAGTTTCAGTTATCAGATCCTAAGGAAACTACATAAAGAAGGGTTAATTGTAATTATGATAATCTTCTAATGTCGGATGGTATCAATTAATCCAGCACTAAACAAATCTTGCAGACTACAAAAACAATAGCTTTAGTAGCCAATACCACTTGGAACATTTATAATTTTCGTTTAAATGTTATCCGTAAGTTCATTGCTGAAGGCTACTCCGTTATTGTCTTTTCGCCCATTGATGAATTTATTCATTACAAAAAAGAATTTTCTAATGTCCAGCATGTTTCTATAAATTCACTAGACAGAGATGGTACTAACCCTTTAAAGGATTTGGCATTAGTTTTAGAACTTAAAAGACTTTATCAAAAGTATCAGCCTGATTTAATTTTACATTATACCATTAAGCCGAATATATATGGAGCAGTTGCTGCACGACTTGTACGGATTCCTTCGGTCGGAATTGTCACAGGACTTGGGTATTCATTTTTACATAAAGGTTTAATTAGTTCTATTTCTAGATGGCTTTATCAGATCAGCTTGCGGTATCATAAAAAAGTCATTTTTGAAAATCAAGACGATAGAATGTTGTTTATCGAACAAGGAATAACGAAAGAAGAAAATAGTATTTCTATTAAAGGCTGTGGTGTGAATACGAAACACTATATACCATTATCTAGTGAGAAATCGAGAAAAACGATCTTTAGTTTTTTAGGTCGTTTACTATATGACAAAGGCATTCAAGAATTTGCAGAAGCTGCAGAGATTGTGAAACGGGATTATGATGATGTAGAATTTTGGCTTGTCGGGGATATAGATGACCAAAATCCTGCATCTGTCAAAAAGGAAGATATCCTTGCATGGGTAAAGCAAGGCATTGTCTTGTATCACGGATCGACGACAGATGTCCGGACGTTTATTTCTGAATCAAGTTGCATTGTTTTGCCTTCTTACAGAGAAGCTATTGCGAGATCATTGACGGAGGCGATGGCTATGGAGCGGCCAGTGATTGCGACTGATGTGGCAGGCTGTAGAGAAGCGATAAAAGAAGGATGCAATGGATATTTAGTAAAAGTTAAGGATGCAAATAGTCTAGCTGAAGCCTTTGTGTCATTCATCCATTTGACTCATGATGAGAGAGCGGAAATGGGAAAGAATGGACGACAAATGGTGCTAGAAGAATTTGATGACCGCTTGATAGCAAAAGACATTTACAACATTTGTAGAGATATTTTAAATCCAATACAGAGACATTGATTCAGCAAGTATCTAGTAGTGAACACTAAACAAAACAATCCTAATTTCGTTTTAGATCAAAAGACAGCATTAGAGTGACAACTACGGAAAGGTCATTTCTAATCATCCTATACTATAAATAGAGTTCTCATGTATTATCAATTATTGCATTCATGCAGTTTGTTTTTAAAACATCGAGTCGAAATATTCGTTAACTTGAGATAAAAATCATTTGAAGTGAATAAAGTGCTTTCAGTTTTATGTATTTGTTTGTGTGTTCAACTTAGCGCACAAATGCCTGCGCATAAAATCAATCGGATAAGTGAATCTTATCAGGGAAAAATAATTGAATTAGGCCCTCTTCAGATCGCTCAGATTCGCTCTAATGATAAGAATGGAGATCGTGGCGGCTATCAATTTGCCGAAAGGAGAGATGTTAACTTGACTCCTTTTAATAGTGGCGAGTGGCGCATGTCAGGCGACTTTCATGAATGGACATTGAGTATCCATTCTAAAAATGCACTATCTCTAAATCTTGGCTTTACAGAATATCAATTGCCAGGAGATGCATCTTTATCAATCATTTCTGATTCTGGAGAAATTATAGGCCCATTTACACAAGCAGATAATAAAGAGCATTTACAATTATGGACACCTATTGTATCAGGAGATAAATTGACAATCATATTACGAATTGCTGATAAAGATATGTCTGCTCTAGAGTTAAGGTTAAGTGCAGTAAATCACGGATACCGTTTTGCTGAGACAAGGTCTGTGTCGGGATCGTGTAATATTGATATACTCTGCCGTAACGAAGAAGCTTTTTCACTGATTGAAAAATATCAAGATCAAATTAACTCAGTAGGAGTGGTCCAAGTCAATGGCAATTTATTATGTAGTGGATTTTTGATTAATAATGCAAAGAATGATTTTACACCATATTTTATAACGGCGGCTCATTGCAAAATAGATGAAAGGAATGCTTCTTCAGTTGTTGTCTATTGGAATTATGAAAATTCTTTTTGTAGAACACCGAATTCATTTTTGAGTAGTGAAACAGGCGATGGGATGCTAAATAAATTTAATACAGGGGCGGAACTCATCTCTTCAGCCGTCAGTGGAGAGATCAATAGTCTCTCAGTTGATTTTACATTGATAAAATTAAATAATCCTGTTGACCCGAATCACTTTCCATATTTTGCAGGATGGGATCTAAGTTCAGGCTTTACTGATACCACTTTTACGGTGCACCATCCGAATGCTGAAGAGAAAAGAATCAGTTTTGACTTCGGAAAACCTAGATTTTCTCCAATGTTAGAAGATTCTGTTATTGTAGGTGGTGACTTTATAGAAGATTCTATTTTTGTAAGGGTTTTGAATTGGGAATTAGGAACAACAGAATTTGGATCATCCGGATCACCATTATTTAATAGAGAAGGTAAAGCAATTGGACTACTTAGTGGAGGTAAAGCATCATGTGTTCAACAAGATATGTATGATGAATACGGGTGGATTGGCTTGGCTTGGGAAAATGAAGGGACACCAGAGACAAGGCTTAAAGACTGGTTAGATCCCAATGCAGCAGGTATCAGATCGTTGGATGGTCTTAATGGATCATTTTCATTGTTAGCAGATGAATCATTTAGAACCCTGTGTGGGGTGCAGTCGGATTCTATCGAGATAGATATTCAGATCGATAAGAACTTTAAAAACACTGTCGATATTTCTGTCAATAATTTACCAAGCGGTGTCACGGCATCATTTTCTAATGCTTCCGTCACACCCGGAGGATCAAGCATCTTAATATTAAGAAATATATCAACACTTAATACTGGAATTTATCAAATTCAATATGAAGGGACTGATGGTACAAACATTGGAGAAAATACCATCACACTGGATATTACTTCCAATGTACCTGATAAACTGGGTATTGAATTTCCTCAGTCAGGCAACACGGTTGATGGTCTCGCTAGATTTAATTGGTCAGGTAATGCAGATATGTATGAAATTGAGATTTCGGATAATATATCTTTTTCGAATCCAATCATTGCTGACAATTCTATAAGTCGACAGTTGTTTTCAACTAGTGCTTTACCTCAGAATAATGAATTCTTTTGGAGGGTAAGAGGTTTGAATTTGTGTGGTAATTCAGCATGGACTGAGCCTACCTTATTTCGAACATCGAGTTTGAATTGTACTCAAATAGATGAAACGGATCTGGATATTCAAATAGCAGACACAAGATTTGATACAATAGTTAGTCTGATTAATGTTGATAAATCCGAACCGATTCATAGCGTCTCGGTTCCCTTAATTGAAGGGACTCATACATATAGCAGTGATTTGATTTTTAATTTAATTAGTCCTCAAGGCACAAAAGTAAATTTAGCCAACAATATTTGCGAAGGAGGTATTCCTTTTATGGATTTCAAAATAGGCTTTAATGATCAGGGTTTTCCCCTTGAAGAAGTTCCGTGTCCATTCACTGATGGTAAAACATATGCACCAGAGAGAGCATTAGAAAATTTCGCAGGAGAAGAACCACAAGGGATATGGACTCTTGAAGTTATTGATCAAGTTGAATTTGATGCTGGAGCATTACAGAATTGGTCCTTACAAATTTGCAGTGAAGAAACCTCTTCATTGTTTTCTGAATTCCCTGAACAAACGATTAATGCATGCGGCTTATCAAGTGTAAATTCATCGGTGAATTTAAGTCAAGATTTTAATGGACCAGTGACCATAACCGCAGTGCCGAGCAAAGACGTATTAGATATTGACCTATCTACAAATGTTGCAGATCCTGGAGACAATATTTCATTTACGATTAATAATATTGGTAATTTAAATGATGAACCGGTATCAATAAGATTTATTACTTCTGATGGAAACCAATCAAGCGAGTCAGTTTTTATCATAGATTTTGAATCAAACTTTGAAGATATTTCTATTAGCAATCCACAAAATAATACGATCATAAAGACTGGCGACATCATTGATTTTGACTGGAATGATATTGCTGGAGCCTCAGGATATACATTACAAGTATCAAAAGATCCTTTATTCATCGATCTCGATAAAGATTTATCGACGATTGAAAGTCGTCAAGATGTTGCGTTAGATTTTGTAAAGCAAGGAGAGGTGATTACTGTGTATTGGAGAGTCATAGCAGAAGGATCAGATTGTTCTAAAATATCAGAAGTTTTTTCATTTGAGGCAGATTTTACAGATGCAGTGATTCAATTAGAAAATACGGAATTGAATATTTATCCTAATCCGACAAGAGATCAGATTTTCATAGAATCAATCGGAGTTGTTAATAGTCCAATAGTTCTAGAATTATTTGACATTTCTGGAAAGCGGTTACAAACGATAAATATTGAAAAGGGAATTGTTCAAGAAACAATGACTGTAGCAAGCTACCCGCAAGGCATCTATTTCCTCAAAATTAAATCAGATCTAGAGTCAAAGATCACAAAAATTATAAAACAGTAATGTGAGATTATAAATTAAAGGAAGTAATCTCCTTAAATTTATTCAGCCTTTCTTTGATTAAATCTTCATTCAAGGTTTTGATTTTTCCAAGGCTAAACTCTTCCACGCAGAAAGACGCCATTGTAGAGCCATGGATTATGCCTGTCTTCACAGCTTCAAAGTCAACCGTCTCACAAGAAGCTAAATAACCACACAAACCTCCAGCAAAACTATCACCTGCTCCTGTTGGGTCCATTACCTGAGCAATTGGTAATGCTGGTGCAGAAAATATTTTACCTTCAGAAAAGAGTAATGCTCCGTGTTCTCCTTTTTTAATAATTAGAAATTTAGGACCCATTTTATTGATCACTGCAGCAGCTTTGACTAATGAGTATTCACCTGAGAGCTGGCGAGCTTCTTCATCATTAATTGTCAAAATATCAACTCGACTGATTGCTTCTTTCAAACTATCTAATGCGATATCCATCCAAAAATTCATCGTGTCTAATACGATCAGTTTTGGACGTTTGGTCATTTGATCCATCACCTTGATTTGGATTTCAGGAGTCAAATTACCGAGCATTAATATATCATCATCTTTGTAACTGTCTGGTAATACTGGGTCAAAATCTGCGAGCACATTTAAGTCCGTAGTTATAGTATCACGACTATTCATATTGTCATGATATTTCCCAGCCCAGAAGAATGACTTTTTATCTTCTACAATTTCTATACCTGTCGTGTCTACACCACGATCATTCATCATAGCTAGTTCCTCTTTAGGAAAATCTCCACCGACGATTGAGACTAAATTGATAGAAGGGTGTAAATATGAACTTGACCACGCGATATAAGTTCCTGCACCACCAATTACCATTTTTGCTCTTCCGAATGGTGTTTCAATATCATCAAACGCGACTGTACCAACGACTAAAATGCTCATTAAGATATATTTTATGCAAATGTAACTTTATAAAATTGAACTGACAAAAAGGAAGATGAAAGGAGTGATAACAAATTGCATTTCAAATAGATAAATCCAGCTAGGATTGAATATCCTTTCGAGTAATTTATTGCCTTGTAAGCCATGTTAAAGTATAGCTATATCGAGATATGTACGGTCGAAAAGAGTTTAGAATTTTTCAAGAATTGTCAAATTTGAGTCGAAGACGCCTACAAAGCCGAGTTATCACTATTCTAATTGGCTATTAGCTACACAAACTCATAGATACGTTCTTTTTCATCATGAACACTATGTGTAAACATATATAAAGCCCCCGTCACAGCTCCTAAGATAGGTGCGACGATCATCCCAACAATTGGAATCAAGAATAAGAAATAGGCAACCGCCCCAATCGCGATAGCGGCACCAGCATGAGTTCGAATATGCCTGAAACTTTCTTTTACGGTCAATCCGAACTGTTCATTATAATTATCTAAAAATAGATGCCCGATAAAATAAAATTGTATGATAAACTCTGAGAATTTTTTGATCATATTTAGTCCAAGTATTGACAGAATTAGACCGATTGCAAAACTGACAATTATTTCCATTATCCAGGCAGTTAAACTGACGATAATCATTCGCTTCTCTGCATTTATAAAGTCTTTGAATTTAGGTCTTTGTTTTTTACCAGATAGTATATTTATTGTTGTTACCGTGCAATGAAAGATGATCACTTCAGCAAAAATGAAAATGAGATATTTCACACCTCCTGATACAAAAACTTCATTGCCAAATAATTGAATGCTATTAAACATATTGTTGCTCGCAAGAAAAGCAGACTCTTCTTGTTGTTGACCCATTAGAATCACGCGTATCCATTCAAAAAAGACAGATATAAAGTGAAATGAAAAGATGATTGAAAAAATAATCGCCGTCCAAAAAACCCATTTCATTTTAAATAAACCTTTCCATAATTTGTTGGTCTTTATAAAATCATTGGCTTTGAGATGGAGAGGAAGCACTTTTGCAAATTGTGCAAAAAGTCCTGGTATGTCCTTAGTTCTGTTAATCAATGTCTTCAGTTTTGTATTAAATCTGCTTATCGGCCGAGATAAGCTATAATATTTTACTTGATATTCCAAATGCAGTATTATTTCTCAGCTAAGAAAACACTTCTTTTAACACGTCAAGGCTTTTAATTTGTCCAAAATTATCAATATGAATTCTATAAAAATTCACTAATTGATTTATAATTTGTTGACGAATATCTTTAGAAATTTTAAACTGATTAGAAATACCATATTCTTCAAATAGTAAACTAAATAAGTATTGACTTGTCTCAGGATCTAATGTATAGTCCGACGGATTATTGATAGAAACAAACTGACCTTGCTGTATATTAAATACTTCTCTCTGCTCTGAATAATTGTCAGCAGGTGAAAATCCAAGTTCTTTTGATAACTTGATTAAAAATATAATGGGGAATAAGGTGATTGACTGTTGAGCTCGATCTAAATAAAGATAACTCTCGTATAGTAAATTAAATAATGAATCGCTTTGTTCATCTTGTGTGATACTCCTTCGGGTCACTTCTGTAATAAAAAGACCTACGGAAGACTTAGATATTTCAAAAGGTAGACTTTGATATAATTTATCTGCTTTAATTTCTTTTATTCTATTCAAGGAATTTGAGGATTTGTGATACGCGACTAGAGAGACTAGTGCCATCGTTTGTAACAGTCCAGCTTTGTTTCCCTTTTTCTTATTTCTAACACCACTCACGATATACGATCGTAAGCCGAAATCTTCTGTATAAATATCTAGGATAAGGCTTGACTCACCATACTTTAGTGTTTTCAGAATGATACCTCTTGTTTTACTGATCATGATAGCGAGGTATTTGAGTTTCGTTTAGCATGATGGTTTAATGCAGCACATGTAAATAGGGCATGAACACTTACGAACACGTATTCATCTAGAGGTTTTTCTACTAAGCCATACACGAATAATGTTAAGATCAAACTAAATAAAAGTGTTTGATCGTTTATGCTAAATCCTAGCAATGGAGAGAAAAGGCACAACAAAAAAAATATAAGCCCAAATATGCCATAACTCGCCCAAGCCAATATAAATTGATTATGAGGTAAAATCTTTTTTTGACTATCGGGAAACCAATCAGCATAGTACTCATGACTCGCATCACGAATGTCCCCGATTCCAATACCGAAAACTGGATTTTTCTTAATCATATCTACACCTATCTGTAAGGATCTAACTCTTTCACCATCAGAATAATTGGCAGTTTGTCCTCTTTGTATCATGTTTAAATCGTGCTTGACATAGTGGACTTTCTGATACATACTTGGTATTGTATAATAAGCGAAGATGGGACCTAGTATCAAAATACATATTGCCAAAGTGAAATGCTTGACATGATTCCGATGCCATAAATGATGTAATAATAAGAGTCCTCCAACAAGGTATAATACTACTAGACCAGATCTGACTGCAAGAATATGAATCGTGATAATAAGAAATATAGCAACAGATAAGAGGATGGTCTTTTTACTTTTTATATGTCGGGATAAGATAACAGATGATATCGCTGCTATGGCAAGCAGAACACTAAACTTCACATGGCTCAATGGTGTTTGAAGAGACTTGCCATATTTAATTGAATCTGTGATTGCCGTATGGTCCAAAAAATAATTCCCTAATACAAAAACAGAACATATTGTCATTGCTGTGA
>ENA-ORXT01000885-ORXT01000885.1-marine-metagenome-genome-assembly--contig:-NODE-885-length-43702-cov-9.053662_pt1 | contig 43702 bp, 40 predicted proteins | sample MGYA00237868_ERZ511482 | MGnify/ENA metagenome assembly ERZ511482
GAAACAGCACTTCGCCAATGATCCCATGCGATCAGACCTGGCTTTGGATGTCTAGACGTTCTTAAATGAACGCTAACGTTTTAGCGGCAGCTGCACCGGTCGCTGACATTCTTGCCAACTACACTATCGCAGCGTTTGACGATTGTGGTGGGCACATTAATCCCAATGCAGGCTACCATTATCATGCTTCCACAGACTGCAATACCACTGGTGAGCAACCGGATAATCATGCGTCACTTATGGCGTACGCAATGGATGGCTATGGGATTTACGGTCAGTTAGATGACGATGGCAATGAGCATACTGACCTTGATGAATGCAGAGGTGCAACTGACGATACTCGTGGATACCACTATCACGCTGCTTCTGCATGGGAAAATGCCTTCATTGGATGTTTCAGTGGACAGATAGAAGGCGAAGCTGCTGGAGTCGGCAATCGACCGCCACTGAATAGATAAGCGCGATGTTAAAAATTGATTGGAGTAACAATAGTATTGGCATTGCAAAACAGTGGTTTTCTGTTTTAATTTTAACGACGGTCGTATTTTCGCAATCGCTATTGGCTCACACAGCAAACATTAATAAAGTTGCTTGGCAGGCTTGTGATGCAAAAGACGTTTCACAAGCCTGTGCTTTTGAAAATGCCAATGGCGATGTATATCGTGGGTCTTGTCTGTTAATGTCAGATTCACTCATGTGTGTTCGTAGTCAAGCGATTGAAAAGGCGGCTGCAGCGACTAACGATGCAGTGGCAACTATTGAAAAAGAACAACTTCACGAAGTTGAACATCTATTTCAAGGAGCCACCGTTGTTGCTGGACCATCAATGGTTGACTGCATTTTATCTGGTGGTACTAGTACGCGTTGCTTTTCAATAACCGTAAAGGCCGAGCCGACCGATACGGTTGAAAGTTGCGCGGCTGCCGCTCGTCCAAATGTTGACCCTGCTTATCAGAATTATTGTGTTCAGTGCTTACCTGAGTACATGGATGAAGACGCCTCAGTAACCTATACGATTCCAGTTAATTCTTTTCCACTAGTGGATAACACTCAGGCAACAAGAGACTCAGGGTCGGGCATTGCCTTCAATGGTGTTCGGTTAGACGGTCCGGCACCCGTCGAAGATATATTAAGTGACTATACGTTAGCGCCATTTGATGATTGTGGCGGGCATACTTTGCTTGATGGCGATTATCACTACCATGCAGGCGAGCAGGGTTCTAATGCCATTCTGACCTGTATGACGGCCGAAGTGGGCTGCGTGTCTAACAGTATGGATGAAGAGTGCGATGCATCTAGCAGCGCTAGACGAGGCGAGAAAGGCCAAGCTGGAGGTGGTAGACCAGGTTTTACTGAAGCGGCTAAATCCTTAGGTGTCAGTGAAGCGGTTTTGATTGAAGCTTTAGGTGGTCCGCCACCTAACATTGAAAAGGCTGCTGAAATATTACAGATTGATGTAAACGATCTTGAAGCTTTATTGCCTAAACCGAGTCAATAACCTGAGCCGTTTTGAATAAGCAAAAAATAGCTGCTGACGGTGGTTCGAAATACAGGCGCCGGGTTTGCTTGTTTGCGAACTTCAAGCAATAGATAACCTTCAATGCCTGAGGCTTTGATGTCGACAGCACTCACTGGTAATATTATTTTATCTTTACGCCCTTCGAAATTTGTCTAAGACACATCCTATGATAAGTGGAATATCACCCCAGCAGCCCTGGATTAATACACTCACGGGCACCCACATTCGTATAAAGACACCCGGTTGCGATACCGACAACCGTGTCACGATAATCGAGTATATTGAGCCGCCACGCAGTTCACCACCTATTTTTACACGACATGAATTTGTCGAGGTGTTTTGCGTACAAAGTGGAGTGCTTTCATTCGAGTTTCTTGATGAACCTCGTTTCAATGTATCAGCAGGTCAGACGATAACGTGCCCAAGCTGGAAGCCACATTCGTTTTGGAATGAAACAGATGAGCCGGTAACGGTTTTATTGGTTTGCACGCCATCTGGGCTCGATCAATTTTTTATCGAATCCAATAGGCTACTCAGTAGCTCGAACCTTGATGTTGGGGATGGTGCTTTAGAGGAGTCGATGAGGGAGCTGAGATCTCAATACGGTCTTGAGCATGTAGGTACTCCGCCTATTTTATAATACGTGGGGGGGAGTGCGGCCTTTAAATCAAACCAACTAGTCGGCGACCCTCATCCGTTTTAATAGAGAAGTCAGTACCCGAATATGCTGAAGCTGCGTCTGTACATAACCAAGCAATAGCTTTCGCAGGCCATTCAGGTGGAATATGATCAGACATATCAAGCTCACTGACAGGGTTGATGCCTGAAGCTTTGATAGACACTTGCATATCGGTTGCAACGGTGCCAGGGCTCATGCCGACAACTCGAATGCCCATATCGCCAAACTCTTCATGAGCACATTTGGTTAGAGATAAAACAGCGGCTTTGGTTGCACAATAGTGACTCCAGCCCTCTAGAGCGCCTGATGCAGCGCCAGAACTCACGTTGACGATAACACCGCTGCCTTGTTCCTTCATCAGCGGCAGAGCGGCACGTAGACCGTGGTAGACGCCTTTTAAATTCACGTCAACGACATTTGCCCATTGAATGGGGTCTGAATCTTCGAGCCTAGCGATCGGGTCGATAAGTCCTGCGTTGTTTACTAATATATCGATTTTGCCATATTGCGCAACACACTCAGTAACGGCGTTCGCTACTTCATCGTATTCACTGACATCACATTCAACTGCGCAAGCAGTGCCGCCATTGTCTTTTATGCGAGTGACAATATCGTCCAGAGCGTTTTTACTACGTGCAGCGAGAACAACGCTTGCGCCCTGTAAGGCCATCTCAATCGCCGTAGCCTCACCAATGCCGCGACTAGCTCCGGTAATAACAGCCGCTTTATTTCTTAACATAATTGCCTAACATGGTGGCCTTGTGCGCTCCTACGCAGGCGAGATGCCACGCAGCTTTTCAGAGCGTCTGCGCAGTATTTCAACAGTGGTTAGTAACAGGATTGAAAAGATAACCAAAATGGTTGCAACCGCCAAGATGGTTGGAGAAATTTGCTCGCGTATGCCATTCCACATTTGTCGAGGTATGGTTTGTTGGTGGAAGTCTGCAACGAAAAGTACCACGACGACTTCGTCAAATGAGGTCACGAATGCGAATAGTGCTCCAGATATAACACCCGGTAAGATAAGCGGTAAGGTTATTTCTCTGAACACCGTCATTGGTGATGCACCCAAATTCAACGCCGCACGCGATAACGAATGATCAAATCCAACCATCGTAGCTGTGACGGTAATGATGACGAAAGGAATGCCCAAAGTTGCGTGCGCCATGATCACACCGACATAGGTATGCGCAAGGCCAGTTTTAGAATAGAAAAAGAACAAACCAGTAGCCGTAATGATTAAAGGCACAATCATCGGTGAGATAAGCAACCCCATAATGGCACGACGGAAAGGCATCTCTGGTCGGGAGAGCCCCATCGCAGCAACAGTACCTAGCACCGTTGCAAGAATGGTCGACGAGACACCAATAATCACCGAGTTCTTAGCTGCGTGAAGCCATTGTCCATTGCTCCACGCATCCTTCCACCATTCCCAACCGCGGGATATGTCTGGGTTAGCCATACCGTGAGTCAATATGCGATCGTACCAGCGCATTGAGTAACCCGCAGGATCAAAGCTCAGCATTTTGCTGGTGAACGTAAAGTACGGTTCGGCATTAAACGACAGTGGCATGACCAATAAAATGGGTGCCACTAAAAATAGAAAAATGAGCCCGCAAATGAACAAGTAGGTGTAGTGCCAAACCCGTCCACCAAATGATGTATACGCTGGTAACTTGGCCATGTGCTTATCCTAACTTCATGTTGTCTACACCGATAAGCTTATCGAACAGCCAGTATAGAATGATGATGATAAACAGCAATATGCCACCCAATGCTGCGGCAAGCGACCAGTTCAGAGACTGCAACATATGACGTGCAATTTCATTTGAGATGAGCTGGCCAGACGATCCACCTACCAATGCTGGCGTGATGTAGAAACCGATCGACAATATAAACACCAGCAAAATACCTGCAGCAATACCGGGAACAGTTTGCGGGAAATAGACTTTCCAGAATGCCGTCCACGATGATGCACCCAGTGAGCGTGCGGCTCGAACGTAAGTTGGTGGTATTGATTTCATAACAGAGTAGAGCGGTAGAATCATGAATGGCAGCAAGATGTGCGTCATCGCGATAACGGTGCCCCATTGGTTGTACATGAGTTGCACTCGGTTTTCGTCAGCAAGAACATGTGCACCCACTAACACATCGTTCAATACACCTTGGCTTTGTAACAGTGCTATCCACGCAGTTGTTCTTACAAGTAATGAGGTCCAAAACGGCAGTAGGACGAAAATCATTAAAAGATTTGAGTACCTTAGTGGCAAGGTTGCTAGCAAGTGTGCAACCGGGAATGCCAGAATGAAGCACAGACAGCTAATAACCGCAGACATTGCCAAGGTCCGCAGAAAAAGACGGACATAAATCCGTTTTTTACTGTCTGCACGAACAGCTTTGCCCGTTTCGTCGTATTTCATGTCGACGGCAGCTAAGTAGAATCCTGCACTGATTGGATTGGATGCACGCTGCATGACATTCCAAAGGTGCGGGTCCCCCCAGTCTTTATCGATCTTTATCAGCGCTTCTTTGAACGGAGGTTCAAGTTTCTGTGCTTTGCGTGCACCACCGGTGAACTGGCTTCGAGCACCAGGTAGCTCGTAGTTGACTCGGGTCGCAACGACGCCAATAGTTTTGTTTGATCTGGCATGCACCAGGTCTGCGACTAGTGCGGCATAGGCCTCTTCGCCTGGTACGCCAGTAACTTCATTGTTCTTAAAGTATTCGCCTAAATTCGGCATATTTGCAGAAAAGGCTGTGTTATTCACGCTGCGATACAGCATTTGGCCAATCGGTATGGCAAAGGTGACTATGATAAATATCAACAACGGCGCGACCAAAGCAAATGCACGCCATTTGGCACGCCTCGTTGCTCGTGCTAGCGCAACTCGCAAAGGAGTGCCGTCAGCAGCGGTCAGAATTTCGTCGTTCTGTACAGTAGTTGCAGGTTGCATTTGAGGCTAAGTTCAGAACTGTTAGTTAACGGGTGATACGAAGAAAATAAGATCGGCAGCTGAACGCTAGATAAAGCATTCAACCGCCGACCTATCTCTACAAACTAGGCACGACTAATTTGAATCAGTCAAATTAGTTAGCAAGTAACCAAGCATTGAATTGCTCGCTTAGCTCATCATTTCGGTCAGCCCAAAACTCAAAGTTATTAACCAGAGCAGTCGTCATGTTCTCTGGAGCCGTTGGCATGTGTGGAGCCATGTCAGTCTTACCATCTTTGTACTTACCAACCAATGCGGCAGAAGAGGCACGAGCAGGACCGTATGAAATCCAAGACGCTTGAGCGGCTAAAGGCTCAGTGCCTGTTGCGAACTTGATGAATTCCATTGCCAATTCTTTGTTTGGCGCACCTTTTGGAATAACGTATAGATCGAAATCAAGAATCTGACCGTCCCAAACGATTTCAAATGGCTTACCTTCGCCTACAGCTGCACCGAAAATACGGCCGTTGTATGCAGTAGTCATTAGTACTTCACCATCAGCAAGTAGCTGTGGAGGCTGTGCGCCAGCTTCCCACCAGATGATGTCATCTTTGATAGTCGCCATTTTAGCAAGTGCTTGCGCAACACCTTCATCTGTTTCCAGAGTCGAGTAAACGTCAGCTGGAGCAACGCCATCGGCAATTAACGCCATTTCCATATTGGCTTTAGCTGATTTACGCATGCCACGCTTGCCAGGAAATTTAGTTGTGTCGAAAAAGTCAGCTAGCGAAGAAGGCTTTTCACCTTCAATCTTAGAGCTGTCATAAGCGAAGATAGTTGACCAAACGATGTTGGCAACAGCGCAGTCAGTTAGTGCGCCTTCGATGAAATCGTCTACCGCTGGAGTGCCGTCTGGCGCTGCAGGTAAAGTTGATGCATCAATTTCTTCAAGTAGGCCTTCGTCGCAGTAACGAATAGCATCTGAGTATTCAACGTCAGCAATATCAATCGATACATTGCCAGCTTCTACTTGAGCTTTGATTGGAGCTGCTGGGTTGTCAGAATCAACAGAGTTGATTTTGTGGCCAGTGGCTGCCTGCCAAGGCTTGTAATAAGCTTCAGTTTGGCTAACGGTGTAAGCACCGCCCCAAGACATAATAGTTAGTTCGCCAGCGTTTGCAGCGGAGACGAACATCGCCGCAGTTACCGCTGTTGATGTCAATAGCAATTTGAACTTCATAAAGATCACTCCCAAAGGATTCTTGTAAAATCGTCCTTACAATCCGACGATATGTTTTTAGTATCACGTGCTTTTGCATGTTGCTCGCTACCGGGCACGTGAACGGTATTCGATCAGTTTGAAATCTCGTCAAGCGCGCGACAGTCTTCTGGACTCCAGCCGACGGTTGTTTGCTGACCAGCTTCCAAGTACTTTCTACCGGTTCTGTTGCGCACTTTAACGATAAATTCGCTAGTGCCGGCAACGGACATTCGTACTCGAATGTGATCACCGAGGTAGATGAGTTCTTCAATTTTTCCGGGAATAGTGACCGGAACCGACCCAGCTTCAGGGTCGAGCTCTATGCGCTCTGGGCGGATAGATAGTGTTGTTCGAGTGCCAACTTCACCTGCAACAATCTTTTCTGCCGTGACGTGTTCACCGCTGTCTAGTTGCACGGTGCACACTCCACCGTTAATTTCAGTTATCTGTCCATTGATACGATTGTTCTCGCCAATGAATTGTGCAACAAACGAATTGTCAGGCTTTTCATACAGGTCGTTAGGAGACGAAAGTTGTTGAATAACACCGTCTTCGAATACCGCAATGCGATCAGACATTGTTAGCGCTTCTGATTGATCGTGTGTTACATAGACAACCGTGACGCCTAAGCGTTCGTGTATGTGTTTAATTTCGTACTGCATTTGTTCGCGCAGCTGCTTATCCAAAGCGCCAAGGGGTTCATCCATCAGAACTAATTCTGGTTCAAACACCAATGCGCGGGCTACTGCCACGCGTTGCTGTTGACCACCAGAAAGTTGCGCTGGACGGCGTTGTCCGAATTCGGGCAATTCAACGAGTTCAAGTATATTTTTGACTTTTTGGTCAACTTCGCTCGGATTGACGTTTCGCACCCTTAAAGGAAACGCTAAGTTTTCAGCCACGGTCATATGAGGGAATAGGGCGTAGTTTTGGAATACCATGCCGATGCCACGTTTATTGGGTGGCACATTGTTGATTGGATTACCGTTTAAGTAAATTTCGCCATGCGTCGCAGGTTCGAACCCCGCAAGCATCATCAAACTGGTGGTTTTACCCGAGCCAGAGGGCCCAAGCATAGTCAGGAATTCGCCTTTAGCGATATCAACATCAAGGTTTTTGACCACCAACGTTTTGCCATCGTAGCTTTTTTGCACGTTGTCAAAACGGACCATCGGATTGTCTACAGACACGCCTTGTTTATTCCTGTTTTGTCTTGCACAAAGCGATGAACAGCCCTGCTTTAAGACTTGATTGGTATCCGACCCGTGTTGTCCATGCAGACTAGCGTTGCAAGGTGTACGGGGATTAATAGCCCCATGCTACAAGGCTTTATAGAGTCTCGTCAATTTCACAATGAGAAAATGAGTAATGGAAAATTGAACTCCGAGACCAGTTCACAAGCTTATTATACCTTGTTCACAGGCTACCAGTACTTAAGTGTCACAGGTCGCAAATTATGTGTCGTAGTTGGTTCTCAACATGCCTATGATAACGCGCGCTATTTGCTCGAAGGTGCTCGTCGTGGCGAAACTAAATTCGCGCGGTGAGTTTATTTGTAAAACAATGCAATATGGAGCTTGAATTTGTACACATTATGTGCAAAGGCGGAGTGCACTAGCTGGGATGGGATTGTTTTTTTATGATGAGACTGGTTTAGCGGTCAGATGATTAAGCGGCTTTATTCTTTTTTATTTGGGATTCTAAGTAAGAGTGCTCTGCGTGATCTTGATGGCTATCATTTTCTAGCCAATGTGTCACTTCATCTGCAGGAAGTGGCTTGGAATATAAATATCCTTGTACCTGATCGCAATCTAGTGAGTTTATAAACTCATGTTGTGCTTCTGTTTCTATCCCCTCGGCAATTAACCTAAATCCCATATTTTTTCCCAGCGCAACAACTGAGCGAACGATGGCTGCGTCGGCCGAATCGCCGCCATCACATTCATTGATATCGATGATAAAAGAGCGGTCAATTTTGAGGTTATGGACTGGGAGTCTTTTCAGATAATTCAATGATGAGTAGCCGGTGCCAAAATCATCAATAGATATTTCAATACCGGCCTCTTTGATCTTACTCAGTTTTATTATATTTTCTTCGACATCAGTCATCGCGGCACTCTCTGTTATCTCAATTTCTAATAGTGCTGGGTCGAGTTGATGTATCGCGACTGCATTCATGATGGTCTCAACAAAATTCTCTTGCTGAAGTTGATTAACCGAGACATTGACCGAAATTTGTAACGGTGTGCCGTCTTTGGCCCATTGAGCGGCTTGCTTACAACAATAATGCAGAGCGTAGGTATCGAGTTGACTGATCACACCAATTTTTTCAGCTAAAGCAATAAATACGTCTGGATAGCTGCGCACAACAAGGCCGTCTTGTGAGGGAATCAGCCATCTCATTAACGCCTCTACTGCCCGTATTTTTCCTGTTCTAAGATCGATGCGAGGTTGGTAGAACATACACAGCACATCGTTTGCAAGAGCATGGCGTAGCTCTTGTGCCATCTTCAACTCTTGGGTGTCAACGTTGATCATGTAGGGACTGAACAATGCAATGTTATTTTTTCCATTATTTTTTGCATGATACATGGCTATATCGGCGTATTTAACGAGCGTCTCGGTATCGCTGGAATTGTCCGGGTACAACGCATAACCAATGCTGGCCGAGATGGAAACTTCATTTTCATAAAGTAAATATGGACTAGCAAGCTGACTGAGTAACTGTTGGCTTATAGTGGCAATAGAACAGTTATCGTTTTTTGGATGCAGAATGACGGTAAATTCATCCCCGCCAAGACGCGAAATAAATCCATCGTACTCTGCAGACGCAGACACACAATCGAGTAGACGTTGTGCAACGAGTTTTAATAACTCGTCGCCCATGCTGTGGCCGAGGGTGTCGTTCACTAATTTAAAACCGTCCAAATCTATAAATAGCAGTGCAAGAGGGCAAACATCCCCAGTCCATTCTTCGGTGCAGCTGTGCAGGTAATGCTGAAACTGCAAACGATTGGATAGCCCTGTTAGCGCATCAAAGTTTGCGAGTTGCTCAAGCTCTGCATTGACAGACAATAAACTGTCTTTCTGAAAGTGTAATGCTTTTATATGATGGTGCGTACGCATCGCATTGCCAATGCTCTGTGCAGCTGCATCAATATAGGCGAGATGCATATCCCGCGGGTCGATCAGTAAATATCCAAACAACATGTTGTTGGAATAGACAGGAGAAAATACTAGCAAGCCATGAGTAAGCTCGCTAGTCATATCAGCCGGTAGAACAAGGTTTGAATCGAAAAAATGGGTTGCTGGACTCTCAGAGATACCATCTTTGGACACATGTATCAGTTGAGCTTGAGCGGCTGGTTTGTCATCAACGTCTTTGTAGCACACCAAGAAACACCGACTCGGTTTGATCTGCGCAAGCCACCCATCCATGGCTGACAATATATCCGCTAAGTTGTTGCAAGAGCTCATTTCAAGCTGCATATCTGCTCGTACATTTTGTAGTCGACTGGACTCGAACTTTCTGTCCATTTCGAGTGCCCAGATTCGTTCTTTTACTCTCGCTATTGCAGAGCTCACTAACGCGATATGAGCAACTTTGTAACGACGTTCGATAAGTTGTTCGCTGATAGCTTCAATTTGATCGGATAAATTGAGCCACCAATGCGCATGTTGAAAAATAATGGTGTCGCTGAGCTCTGCAGCAATTGCGATGATATCAATTGAGCCGTTTTGGATTGTGTTCCACAAGGGGGCAGATATTTGCTGCATGGTTAACTGCTCTGGTGTCTCTAAACCATGCATAGAATCGATCAGTAACTGTTTGAGTGACTCTTCGTTAAATGAGTCATTTAGTTTTAATTCGGAGTCTGTCGGGTTGGTTGATCCGCGGACAATGAGTTCTGAATTTATTGTGGTTGAGTTGACTGTGGATAGAGTGTTAACACTCGACGGTGTGTTGGTACAGATTTTAAGGCGTTCAATTTGTTGTAATAGTAAAGCCACACTGTCTCTGGCCATTTTTCTCGCTGGCTGCCGCACGGTTGTCAGTGCCGGTGAGTGCCGAGTGGCGTCGCTAGAATCGTCAAAGCCACTAATAGCGATATCTTTTGGAATAGTGAGCCCGTGCGCTTTTGCGGCACGTGCAGCGCTTGCCGCCATGACATCGTTTGCTGCAACGATACAATCAATCTGTTGATGCTTGCAGAGTAGGTCAGTCACTGCCTGATAAGTGGTGAAGGGATTGTAATCACCTTCAAGATAAAAGATATTATTTGATGTATGCCCAGCCGATGTTAGTGCTTCATAGAAGATTTTTTCCCGGCCGATTGAAAATGGATCGTTGAGATGACCACGTACAAACGCGAAACTACTTCGCGAGCCGCTGTTGAGTAAATGATCCATCAGATTGCTCATACCTTCGGTTTCTTCGAAATACACACTGGTTATACCAGGTAGGTTTATTCCAAGGCTAACTTTGGGTACTTGGTATTTACTCATAAAACGGATGACAGTGTCCGAATCGACTCCATGTCCAAGCGTGCCGGATAGTGTGATCAAGCCTTGAATACCAAACGACTCGATTTGCTGATAGATAGTATTGCATACAGCATGCTCGTGGGTTGAGCTACCAGCCGCTTGGAGTTCCTTTGCTGTTATGCACAAAATGCCAAATCCAGCTGTGTTGAGTTCAGACGCAATGTGCTCTACCAATTCCGCTTGGTACTGATAATACCTGTCGGTTAAGACAGCTATGATAGGCCGTTGCCGTTCCATAGTTAGCGGTGCACGATACTCGAGAGCTTAATGGGTAGTCTGAGATAGTTATCGGCACGTTAAGTGGCTATATGATGCAAGAGTCGGCTTAGTTGCAATTTGAGGTGTTACATCTGAATACTAATGTGGACGGTTCGAAAAAACGCTGTGATTTACTTGTGTTGTTTCACAGAAAGCGCTACATCAAGCTCACAAAACTTAAGCTACTGCAAATAGTGTGTTCACCCACTGTTTACTAGTAGAGCTACATCAGGATTCGGTCGCGTGAATATAGTTTTATGGCCACCAGCAGCAACAGAGCGGCGCAAAGTAACGTGCCCGCAACCGAAAGCAAAATATACAGCGACGGCACAACATCGCCTAGTACAATACGTTCAAGCAGCTGGTATTGGCTCATCATTGGGATAAACATGCTTTGTGCTTCAGAGCGTATAGTCACGAATTGCAGAATGAAAAAAGGTGCCATGGGGATAACCATCAACACACCTAAATAAGTTTGCGCCTCCTTCGAACTGCGAGTGAACGCTGAAACAGTGATTAGTACAGCTGATATAAATGCAATGAGGGGAGATGCTACAAGAAACGCTTTTGTGATAGTCCGACCGTCGAAATTCAACCCACCTCCCAACACATCGGTGGGAAAGAATTTGAACAAAAAGAATACGCTAACTGATGTAAGAATACTGGACAAAGCCACGAAGCAAAGTGTTGCACCAAATTTACCCAGTACCAGTTCGGAGCGATTTAACGGCAAACTTAACAGCGGTTCAAGTGATTGCCTTTCGCGCTCACCAGCAGTCGTATCAATGGCGAGATAGAATCCTCCCATAACCATTGATATGATCAATAAGAAAGGCAACAAGGATGCAATCAGCTGACCACCTGCGCCATCGAGCGATACGTCTTGACGGGTAATGTCGAGCGAATTAAAGACGTTTGGGTCAATGCCTCGATGTTGCAACCTTAACGCGTTAATGGTGCGTTCATAAGCTTGCAGAAGGGCGACGACTTTACGAGCTTGCTTTGAAGAGTTTTTATCACCATCGTTGACGAACACAGTCAATGGGGCAGGTTGGCCATCTCGCAACGCCTCGTTAAAACTTGGCATCACCTTTAGTACGATCGGTGCATCACCGCGGCGTACAGCTTTTTCGGGATCGTCGTCTGCTTCAGTGATATCTATATTGTTACTGTAGAGGAACTCCATTAAGTTTGGAGCACTCTCACTGTTAACAACGCTTAAGGTAGTGACTTGATCAAAGTTAATAGACAGTTGTTTTAAGCTGCCGATTATAGACCCGCCAAGTATCAGTGGCATGAGTATAGGCCCGAAAAGCAGGGCATAGAACACGGTTTGTTTGTCGCGTAGGTTATCTTGAATCTCTTTGAACATCACCACAAGAAATCTCATGGCGTCTCTCCGATAGCACGAACAAATGCATCTTCTAGGTCATCTTCACCGGTTCGAGATTTGATGCCGTCAAGGCTATCGGCGATAGCGATTTTGCCATCAGAAATAATCGCAATATGATCACATAATGCTGACACTTCTTGCATGATGTGACTTGAAAATAAGACACAATGACCTGCCTTGGCAAGATCACGAATGATCTCCCTCAAGCCTCTTGTACCCATCACATCCAATCCGTTGGTGGGTTCATCGAGCATGAGCGTTTGTGGGCGATGGGCTAGTGCACGTGCCAGCGCCACCTTCGTTCGTTGGCCTTGCGAGAAGCCAGCTGAGCGTCGGTTCGCATAGCTCTGCATGCCGAGTTGTTCTATTAGCTCGTCTACCCGCTTAGCTGAGTCACGTCGGCTCATACCGCACAAACGTGCGTAATAGCTTATGTTTTCACTGGCTGTAAGACGAGGGTAAATTCCTGCGTTATGCGGCATGAAGCCGAGTTGTTTTCGTACTGAAAGTACATCGTCTCTAATATCAAAACCGTCAATACTGGCTGAACCTGCATCTGATTTTATAAGCGTTGCGAGCATACGCAGCGTTGTTGATTTACCAGCACCATTGGGTCCGAGTAGGCCGGTTACCTGACCATCGGCAGCTTTAAAGGTTACGTTACTTACCGCTAGTACGGGTTCGCTTTTTTTTGAAGCGCCCGGTTTTGCGAATGCTTTTCTAAGATCGTGTGCGTCGATCATGGAAGTGGCCCGTTAGCGTCAACAAAAAACGCGGGTGCTCGTAGACGATCAAGGCAATCAAGCGGTAACTCTTCAGTTGACGCTGTATTTATGAATTCTGCCATTAACAATGGAACGCAGCCAAGAGCTGCTTGCATATGGCTTTGGTTTTCGTTGACGATGTGCAGTGAGCGGCTTAAGTGTTTTACAATGCGTTCGCCGTACGCAGGTGGTGTGACCGGGTCATCACTGCCCGACATAACGAGCGCTGGTTTATCAGATATGACGGGCTGTTTGAAATCTTCGTCAAGCACGCCTTTGTTCCATGCATGGCAGTTGCTATGCATGGCGTCTAAAAGTTCTGATCCAAGGTATGTCTCTTCAAGTGCAGTCCGATCAAAATCCTTTGCAATGAAGGGAGTGTCTTCTGTGCAGATCACTGCGTTATACATACCACCCGCAAGAGCGTCATCAAGTCCAGATATCTGTAGCTGTGCTTGTCGTGCGAGGGATGCAAAATTGTTTTTGTCGATGGCGTCGTACAACATGGATGGCAAAATCGCGTTTCCATGGGCGCTGTAGGACATCAACCGCATGGTAATAGCTAAGTGTCGGTCGGTGAAGCTGATGTCACGTAGTTCGCCGGTATTGATATCTTCGTACTGTATAGCTTCAGGTGTGGTCTTTAATCTTGCGAGTAAGTCGAGTGTGCCATTACGAAGATTCGGAAATGATTCATTACAGCCTACATTGTTCTCGCATCGATCAAAAAGACGCAGTAGTGAGCGTTGCGCCGCTAATGCAATTTCAGGTCCCAATATAATTTCTGGTGGTACCACAGCATCTAAGATAATGGTGCGAACGCTGTCGGGATAACGTCGAAGGTAGTGCAGTCCAAATCGAGTACCGTAGGATACGCCGTACAAATTCCATTGTTCAATGTCGAGTGCTTGGCGAAGCAGTTCAAGATCTTTAACAGCAACACTGGTCGAAAAAAAGCGTGGGTCGTCATCAAGTTGATCATGACAAAGCTTCGAGTCTGCTTCTGTCTTAAGTTTGTCGAACAATAATGAGTGTTCTTCGGATTCAACTTTCGGACATTCAAGCTTGTTGGATTGACCTGTACCACGTTGGTCGAGCAAGATAATGTCGCGGTCGCGGCGAATGTGTCTAAATGCATAAGCCACTGATGGGAATGATTCTGTAGCGGATTGTCCTGGGCCACCAGCAATAAGCGTAAAGGCGTCAGGTTCTGGTTTGTTCGTTTGTGCAGTTAGCCGGGCTACCCGTAGCTCGATAGATTTTCCATCCGGAGTATCGTGGTCCAAAGGTACGGTAAACGTTGCGCATGACGCATCGATCAGGCCCGCTTTGTTGCCAATAGTGCAGTCTGTAAAGTCGGATAAGTTTCCACCGGCAAATGCGAGATTAGCCGCCATAAGGCCAACCAATAGCAGAAGTGCGCTACTCAGTTTCGGTTTAATCCAACCAGAGTTTTGTAAATTATTGAACACGATGTTAGCGCTTTTTAGGTACGTTTGCCGATGACTGACCAGATAGGCTGATGTTGCAATCCTTGCGCCAGTCACCGGTTGAGTATCTATTGATTGCGCTGGAATCAGCGCATTGTTACCTATTAGAGATTCTCGAGCACTTCTTCAAGTTGAGAGCGAGCACCACCGACCCAATTATCACGTTCAATCCTGCCGGGAAAGATCTGCAGAGCATCAGCGATTTTCTCAATATCGTGCTGTTTTAGCTCAGCTAGTTGCGAATAGGCAGTAATTCCAAGCTTGTTAAGGGTTTTTTCGGTTACCGGTCCGATGCCGAATATCTGCTTTAAATCATCGTGCTGCGCAACGGTATCGAACAGGGGTTCAAGATGAGCATCATCAACCGTTGTTTCGCTAAGATTGTACCTGCGATCATTCGATTGAGAATGCTTTGCGAAAGTGGTTTCTTTTAGCGGAATATCCTCAGCCAATTGATCGCGCAACAGTTTTAATTCAATTTCGGTTTCAGCAGCCGTTGGAACTACCACATCATTTTTCTTGTGATCAGCATTGGTAGAGCTATTGTGACCATTGATGCTTTCGCTAGCTTGAACGTTTTTGTCGTCTGAAGCATGGTAAGCGTGTGAATCAGACTTGATATCTATTTCAGCGTTTGGTGGTAGCTCAGATTGTGATTCAATTGCAGGTGATGAAATTTCGGTTACAACCGATTTAGTGTCTGCAGTGTCGTCCGATTCTTGCGCGTCTGCGGACTCGCTGATGATCGATTGGTTGCGTCGTCTTTCAATATCAAGTTCGGCCTGTAATTTGGTGAACGCTTGTTCGCGATCGTTGACCAATTTTGCTTTCGCTGTCAATTTCTCGTTCTCTAAAACCAGCTCCGCTGATTCGGCTTTGTGCTGTTGCATAAGCTGGCGCACCAGCAACTGACTTTTTTCTAAATTCTGATTTAGCGCTGGGATTTTTTGATTATCTAGTTTAAGTGTCGAGATTTCAGCTTCTGAATGTTGCTTTAGATCGTCGAAATCACCGGTTAGTAAGCTGACTTGAGTCTGAGCTTCACTAACTTGTTGCTGTTGACGAGAAATGAGCGAACCAAGTTGGGTTATTTGCTTCGTGGCTCGTGCGCGGTGCGCAAGCCAACCAGCGGCACCACCAACGATTGCCGCAAGTGCAAGACTGATTGCTATTTGTGAAAAAAGGTATATCACGCCAATCTCCGGAGCTTGTTGGGGCTAGTTGACATAGTTGATTTCTATACGCCGATTTGCAGCGCGTCCTGCTTCTGTACTGTTGTCTGCAATTGGGCGTGTGGCTCCATATCCTTGAGCAATAATTTGATTCGGATTTATGTTGTTATCAACGAGGAAGTCTGCGACTGAGCTGGACCGTTGTCGACTGATACGTAGGTTAACCTCGGCACGACCGGTATTGTCGGTATGTCCAGAAACTCGTACTCGATATTGTGGATAGGCTTTTAGAACCTGCGCAAGTTGTAGCAAAGCTGATCGGCTATTGGCAGTGAGTGATGCGCTACCGCGTTCAAACGCAACTTGAGCGAAATCTATTCCAGCCAATGCTTGTTTGAAGCCCGAAAGCTCCAGACGTGCCTTTTCCGCTGGGTCAAACTCTTTCATGTCATCGACCACAATGCGCATGCCATCGATGTTGCTTAATCGTTGAACCAATGGGTCGCGCGCAATTCCTGCGTTTAAGGTCCCGCTCAACGCAAGATCACGCCCGTCGACTTTCAAGTCTATGTCAGAGGCGCCTAACGACTCAGCTATCATATGAGCTTGTCGACTTAAAGATCGCGGAATGTCGTGCAGATTGGAGCGCACAGAGACGCTGAGTAATATGAGTGCGACCGCCCCAATGACCCAAGGCCAAATACCTGGAGTGTCGTATTCGTGCAGTTCAATTGGCGGTGCAGCGTTTTGCATGTTGCGGATGATAACAGGTTGAACGGGTTTGCAAAATTGGCTTATGTTGCCTGAAGCAAATATCGGTTTAAGATTGGCCAAAAATTGACGTGCACTGCGCCGGAAAGATGCAATATAATTCTTAGTAACGACCTCAAGGTAAAGATGTTACTGAGTCTACGCTCTACTCTTCGTTGCTGGAGCGCATGCGAGTAAAGCGAGCAGAATCTCGGTTGGATACGCGCATAATGGCATCTTGCTGTGTTTCAGGTGGGTGCTGGTCAACTACTTGCACGGCGACGGCGACAGCCTGACCGTATGATTTAGGTGGTGGTGCGTTAATAGTCTGTTTTGGTGGCAGCTGTTTTTCAATTTGTTTCAGATGATGGGTCGCTTTGGCAGCGATCGTTGTTGCTCTGCGCGCTTTTTCAGAAGCGTGACTAGCGAGTAGGCGCAGTCGCGATGTTTTTATGTAGTGTTGCTTTTCGATATGCCCGAGTCGTTTTTGCAGCAATTTTGTATGCTGATTGGCGTCTTTGAGCTGTTTAAGTGTCAGCTTAAGGAGTCTATCTTTTCGCTGAGATTGACCGAGAAATTTGCTCAGTTTGGCGTGTTCGGACTTAACATCGAGCATATCCAAGCTCTGTTGGTTATAGTCGCGCAGCATCTCTCTTTGCTGTTTTCTCGAGTGGCGAGAACCGACAAAATAGCCAATCAGTAAAGCAACTGCAATGTAGAGAGCTAGCCAAAGCAGATTGTTGGGAATCAGTGAATCCATGTTGTTATTTAACGTAACTTCCTGTGGCGGACTTTTTCGAACCAGCTAAACGTTCAGTATCGGTGCCATAATACAAAAACGCACTACCTGACGAAATCAGAACGGTTATAATTGTGCAGTAATTCACATGATTTAACGTTACCGCGAGACCACGTGCACAAAATTTGTGCGAAATCGTCAATTTGGCTTTGCAAAAATAGCGGTATAAGCTACACCGCCCCTGCTTTCGATGGAATATATTCTTGGATAACAACGATTTACTGCGGCGATTACGATACGCATTGCGCTGTGACGACTCTAATACCTCTCGGCTCATACAGCTTGGTGATGGCGATGCGTCGACCGCGCAGGTCGCTCGTTGGCGCGCGAAAGAAGATGCTGAGGATTTCGAGCCTTGCAACAGTAAAGCTATCGAGTTTTTTCTGGCTGGGCTGATAATCGAGAATCGTGGACCGCGTGATGTACCAGCTCCGAGCCCTTGGCCTGATCGTACGAAGAAAGCACAGACAGATCCTGCCAAAGTTAATCCCTATGGGAAATTGGACAGCGCTTTGGAAAAAACAACTGATTCTGAAAAGCCTGATCAATTAGATAACAACATTGTGCTCAAGCAATTGCGCATCGCTCTATCTTTGCGTTCTGAAGATGTGCACAGCATTTTGCAGGCGGGTGGCAGTGCCTTGTCTGCATCGGAGGCGGGCGCTTTGTTTCGTAAACCGGATGCTCGCAACTATCGGCGATGTGGCGATCAAGTGTTGAGACAGTTTATAGCAGGGCTCGTGAAGCGGCGTGAAAACGAATCTGCAGGTGAATCTTAATGTCTGGTCAATCGAGCGAGCCCCCGCTGTTAATTGATGACCACGTCGTTGTATCGATGAGCTACCGCCTTGAAAATGGTGATGGTGAGTTAGTTGATTCCTCTCAAGGTCAGCTTCCATTGGTTTATATGCACAATACAAACGCTATTTTAGTGGCTCTTGAGCGTGAAATTACTGGAAAACAAAAAGGCAATGCGTTCGACGTTGTTATCTATCCTGAAGACGGATACGGGTACTCCAAAGAGGAGCTTGTTCAAGAGGTTCCGTTAGACCGGTTCGAAGGAATCGATCTTGCCGTCGGTTTGCGTGTTAAAGCGTCTAAGAAAGAAAGCAGCGATACGGAAATGATGACAGTGACACAGATCAATGAAGACTCGGTCATCGTGGATACTAATCATCCTTTAGCAGGGCAAATCCTGCTTTTTAAAATTGTCATTGTCGATGTACGAGAACCCACAAACGCTGAGCTTGAGCAAGGATTTGCGGTTCACACCAATGCCGAGCAATAGCTAAAGGCAATAACTATAGGCAATAACTACGAGGCAATAGCGTGAGAAGCTATGATGCCTTTTTCCATTCGTCTGGCTTTTGCTTTATCGTAAGTTGGTCTGCAAGCTGTGTAAGCGCTTGGGGTTTACACAAACCGAAGCCTTGCGCGTAGTCCACACCCATTTCTCGCAAGTGCTGTAATGTTGCCTCGTCTTCAACAAATTCGGCAATGGTTTGCGCGCCAACAGTGTGACCGATCTTGTTAATCGCTTTCACCATTTCTCGATCAATACTGTCAGTAGCTAAATTCTTGACCAACGAGCCATCAATTTTAAGATAGTCGATCGGTAGCTTTTTCAAATAGGCGAAGGTTGAGAAGCCCGAACCAAAGTCGTCTAGTGCAAAACTACTTCCTAGCTCACGAATTCGATCGATAAAAACATTGGCTTTATCCATGTTATCAACGGCTGCAGTTTCAGTGATTTCAAATGCCAGTCGTTTTGGATCAACGTCGCGGGTTTGTAACTGTCCTACGACGAACTCCAGAAAATCATCGTCTATGAACGATAGTCCTGACAGGTTAATAAGGAGCCGAGGCGTTTCATACTCATGTTGATGAGCGACAATCCAATCGAGAACATGTGAGAAAACCCAACGATCGATTTCCGTCATGATGTTGTACTTTTCTGCAATCGGTATAAATTCTGCCGGTGAAAATAGCTCGCCAGTTTCACTTTTAATGCGCAGCAGGATTTCGCAATGCGCCATTTCCACACCGTCGGGTAGAATTTCGTAAACCGGTTGATAAAACAAAGCTAGGCGTTCTTCTGCAAGTGCGGTACGTATGTTTTGCATGCCGGCGATGTCATTTCGATATTTGACAATTTCAGCGTCGTTTTCCTGAGTGACATGCACGCGGTTTCGCCCTAACTGTTTTGCCACATAGCAAGCTGAATCTACATCGCTAAGGATGGATTCGATATCGGTTTTTTCTCCATCAAGTGGAATAACACCGATACTTAAACTGATGTTAAACGTTTGCTCTGCATAACGAAAAGTAAAGTCGTTGACTAGTTTGCGAAGATCTTCAGCCAAGTTAGTCACTTGTTCGAATGAATCCGCGCGTGCAATCACGGCAAATTCATCTCCACCCAAACGTGCGAGCATGTCGCCACGACGCAAACGAGACTGAATCATCGCAGTCAATTGAATAAGTAGCTGGTCTCCTGCGTGGTGACCACAGGTATCATTAATTATTTTAAAACGATCAAGATCAACAAACATCAAACCATAGGCATCGTTACTGCGTGGTGCAATGTCGATTACGTGTGATAGTTGTGCCTCAAACGAACGTCGATTGTTTAAGCCGGTTAAATCATCGTGGCTAGCAAGGTGCGCAATTCGTCGGTTAGCGCGAGCAACCCGTCTAACAACGAAACCTGAAATCAATATCGAGGTGCCGAACGCTGCGAGCAACGAAGTGAGTAGGACGCCTTGAATTTTTTTATAGCGTGACTGATTGCCAGCAAGTGTCTCCTCAGCCAGTGTTTTTTCAAGCTTGACCAAATCGTTCAAGTGATTGAGCAAAACGAATTCTTGCAACTGCACTTCAGAAAGTACAGACTTCAACATGTCTGGTGTGCTGTTCATGTTGTAAATTCTGTCATTAGCTTTGTCGTAGACTTCGGCCACGCGCTGGTCAGCTTCTTCAACTTTGATGAGAATTTCTGTTTCGCGCTCGTTCGCACCCAGTGCTTCTAGCGACTGCCGACTGTTTACATACGATTCGGTACTGCTAATCAACCGGTCAAACACTTTCTCACGTTCGTCAGGTTCGTTAATCTGCAACAATGATTTCATTGCTCCAGAGCGCAAGCGGATGACATCACGCATCTGATAAGCGAGGCTGGTTTTTTCCGCGTTGTCTTCGATCAGCGCAGACATTTCCTCGTTCGCAGAGTTGAGCGTTACCATGGATAAGCCCATGGCCAACCCCATTAGCGAGAACACAGCTAGAAAACCGATGGTAATAACGGTTTTAGTATTGTCTTTTTTGAGTGCCTCAACCATGGCGGGGACCCGTCGAGTTAACAGGCACGGTCAAGCTTGGAGCACTAGTGGCTACAAAGTTATGCTGGCTGCGGTTACGCTTGAGTAGGGGTGCGGCTAACACCCTGTCTACAACGTTTTCCAGCGCTCGTTTTTTCGATAACACCAATGAATAATCCATTTGAGTGTCTGTTATTCCCTTTTCCAACTGGTTTGTAGGCCAGTGATGTTGCTTGGTCTTGCTAACTTGATGGAAATCCTTATTCCACCTGAGAGCTATCGGCGAAATAACGTATCCATTGACTGTCTTTTCGATCTAATTCACGGAAAACGGTTCAGATTTGGATTTTTGGTGTGATGTGTGTCGAAAATCCATTTAATATCAATTGGATAGGATTGCCTTAGAGAGATTTCGGTGGAGCTTAGGAAGTCTATTTTTGTGCGCTATGCACGGTTTTGGACGACTCTGGGTGCTAAGACTACCCGTTTAAGCACGGTATACAATTGCGATGTGAGTCACTGATTAGAGTCGTAGCGTGACTAAATCTGATGTGTGGCTGGCTTGTTAAGCGAAAATGCCGTGAATGTAGAGTGTCCCAGGCTGTTGTCGCAGTCTAAAGACCCAGTAGTAACTGCCTTTTTCATTGTGTGCAATACAGTAGTCGCGACGTACATCATCATTTCCCCACCAACCGTTTTCAATTCGCTCAGGGTGAGTCGCGAGTTGCAGGGCTTCGGTAGCTGGGCGTGGCTTGGGTAAGAGCCACAATGGTCGTGCAGGCCATTCGCTAGGTGGTTGTTTGGTTTCAAGCATGGCGGCAAGCCAAGCTTTTTCCGGGCGATGATCATCGTCAGGCAGTGCGGTATAAAGCGCATCTTTACCAAGGCGTGCCATCAGGTTGTCAAACACGTGTTGAATACTGGTTGGTTGGGCCTGACTTTTCTGAAACAGATCTTTGCCATCGCGTTCAATGTCGGCCAGCTCAGTTGCTTTGATTTTTACTCGGGTAACGGGCTCTGTCAGGGTGGTGTTGGATAGACGCTCTTTTGCCACTTTAAGCAGATGGGTATGGTCAGCTGTGGCACTCAGGAAGCGCAGTGCAACCACAGTGGGTTTGCAGCGATGGTGATACAAAATAATATCGAGCGACTTTACGCCATGATCTCCGGCTTTAAGATAACCACCCAACGCATTCAGCAAACGATTTAATGGGAACATTAATGCGTTGGTATCGGGTGCTTCGAGCGGTAAGTCGAGCGCTTGAGAGAAGGTGTCCGGGGCAATAAATGCAGGGCATGGGTCGGGCAGAGTGCCATTGATTTTATAAATGATGTCGGTGCATTGATGGCCAAAGCGTCTGGTTAGCGCTGCGGGTGGAATATCGATTAATTGCTGTAGAACACGTATGCCTGATTGCCTTAAACCGCGTTGAGTGAATTCGTCTAAGGTCAGATACTCCACAGGAACGTCATTGAGCATCGTTTGCATGGCCTTGATAGAGCGGGCAGGCTCATCAATACCAGCGTATGCAAACAGAGATGCAGCGGTTGAGGTTGGCGCTACGCCTACGATGATGCTCAGACCTTGGGCAGCTGCGTCTTCGTGAAGTTGCGCCAGTAATGAGTCCAGCCCGCCAAACAGTTTCAAGCTCGCTTTTACCTCTAGCAGAATGGATGCAGGCATACGCGGCGTTACCCATGATGAATAACGCAAAGCCCACAAAGCGAGTTGACGCAAATGTACTTTTTGTTCATCTTCAATGTATTCGTTTATTTGCAAGTTGGGTGCTATGGCGTAGGCACTGTTTAGTGTAAGGCCGCAGTGAATGCCGAGTTCGGTTGCAATGTGATTGCACGCCATAATTTGCTTGCGCGAACCGTGTTGGTGGATAACAGCCGTGGGGGTGTGATCAGTCTGTGTTGCACGCTGTCGATCAATGGGTAGCTGTGGAAAGTAAAGGCATGCCCAAAGCATGGTTAGCGCTTGAGTGAACTATGTGCAACAGGTGCAACAGGTGCAACAGGTGCAACAGGTGCAACAGGTGCAACAGGTGCAATTGAGCTGGCTGCTTGTCCCGTGTCGGTTTCTGGCGGCATAGCAGGCCACTCAACCCCTTGTGGGCGATCGAACTGGGTTGGTTTGATATAAACGCTATGCTGCTTGCCACCACGAGATTTAATGATATTAAGCGTCATGTGCGTAGGTGTAGCGCCGATGACAATACGTAACGCCGCAGGGGATGATTGGTCTTGTGCATTGGCTGGGCGATAAACGGTTGCCCAGGTTTTACCCAGCTCGGCTGCGAGTTGTAAGCGGCGTTGTTTTTGCGCGGTTGTGCGATTAACCCAAGCAACCACTGATGCAAAGATACCGGCGCGTAGCAATTGCTCGGTAGCCCACAAGGTATCTTGATCGTTATCGGTGTTAATGATGAGCAAGCGCTCAAGATTAATACCTGAATTTGCCAGTGCAGGTGCATAAGGCAAGTAGGGCGGGTTAACAAAAGCGGCCCATTGATTCTCGCTAGTGACTTGGCTTAAGGCTGGCAACAGTAAGCTGATTTCACCGATGCCGTGCTGTTCCAATAGCAGTTCAGTCAGGCAGCCGATTCCCCATCCACCTGAAGGCAGTACCTTGTCTAGTTGCGCATAACCCGTAGGCACTGCGGCATAGTCGTTGTATTGATCACGACCACGCCACAGAGCAGGTTGGGACTTGAGTAGCTCATCGAGTGCGCTATTCTTGATAGTGTTGTTGTGCGCGATGTTCATGGTAGTGGCTCGGCACAATTTCCATGCTAGTGTTCTAGACGCAGCACGCCAACATAGACGCCTTCTATCGAGAAGTCTTGCTCGCGAAGGTCAACTCTGATGGGCTCGAATTCTTCGTTCTCGGGTAGCAGAGTGACAATGTTGCCTCGCTGACGAAACCGCTTGACCGTTACTTCATCATCGACACGTGCGACCACAATCTGATTACTACTCACTTGAGTGGTTGCGTGTACCGCCAATAAATCGCCGTCGATAATACCGACATCGCGCATGCTCATGCCTTTAACGCGTAGAAGGTAGTCGGCATGAGGGTAGAAGAGGTCGGGTGTGACTTTTACATGGTCTTCGATGTGATCACTAGACATGATGGGTTCGCCAGCAGCGACGCGCCCAACCAGTGGCAGACCTTCATCTTGAATGTCTTCAACCACGCGGATGCCGCGTGAGGTGCCGGAAATAAGTTCAATAGCGCCTTTTTTCTCTAATGCCCGTAGATGATCTTCTGCAGCTGTCGGTGAACGAAAACCAAAGTACTCGCAAATATCGGTGCGCGTGGGGGGAAACCCGGTAGACACGATATGCGATTGGATCATTCGAAGAATTTCCTGCTGCCGTTTAGTTAGACCCTGCATTCTGACTCCTTGAGAAAATGGGAGTACTGAGTATATTTACAGTTGATGAATTTTGCAAGCAAGAGTGCTGAAAAAATCTACAGTACTCGGTAGCTAGTGCTCTGAATCAGGGCCTTTGTTCGCGTTTTCGATGTCACAGTGAGCGTCCCATTTGTTTGCCGCGCGTCCTTCGAGAACATTCCCTGCATACCACCACCCGATGTAGTGTCGGATATCTCGATCGGCTCTTCCTATACGAAATACAGTCTGCGCACAGAATTATGTGTTTGAGGTCCCAGATGACTAGACGCCTTGAACTTGCAAAATTTGCCCATCTGAAGCTGCGTGCCGAAATACCATTGCCGCTTGATAGTCAGGGTCGTTGTACCAATCCTGCAATGCTTGTTGCGACGGAAATTCGATGACGACAACCCGATCAGTGAACGCCTGACCTTCAAGTGTTTCAACTTCGCCGCCACGGACTAAGAATTTTCCACCGTGTTTTTCCAGAAGAGCTGGGGTTTTGTCAGCGTATTTTTTGTAGGTTTCAGGGTCTGTGATAGACACCTTGCCGATAATGTATGCGCTCATTGTGTGTTGATACCTTTGTTAAAATTAGCATTAACTTTGATACTGACATTAGTGAGCGTCTATAGCAATGAAGTGCCTGCCAATTCCTGAATTTGAATAACCTATTCCCAACGAAATAGTCTGGCACCAATAAAAACACACACCACAGAAAACAATACTAAATACAGCACATTCCAACCAACGTCTAACAAACCTGCACCGTCAATCATAATGGCACGAGCGGCATCCACAATATGTGTCAGCGGGAGTACTTGAGCAATGCTTTTCACCACAGGGTGCGCACCCTCCAGTGAAAACCAGACGCCAGACATCACCATCATTGGCCAGGTAAACAAGTTAAGTAATCCACCAGCGAGTTCTTCGCTAGCCGTTCTCGCAGCGACTAACAGGCCAAGTGTAATCAATGCGATCGCACCTATGGTAAGTACGAATATTAAACTCAAATAGCTGCCGTGCATTGTAAAGTCGAGTACAAAGTGTGTTCCGAAAAACACCGTTAGCGTAATAGCCATAACGAGCCATAATCGAGAAGCTACTTGTGCACTTAAAAATTCAATGGCTGCCAGTGGTGTGGCTTTAAGGCGTTTCAATACGCCGCTTTTTCGATATCGAACAATCACGTAGCCAACCCCGAACAAGCAGGCAAACATCATGTTCATACCAAGAATGCCGGGTAATACCCAGTCAACATAGCGAACTTCACGGCCAGTGACCTGTTCGCGAGTATATTTTTCGCCACCGCCGGCGAGCAAAAGACGCTCTGATATATAGCCGTTGGGGGAGGTGTCGTTAACCCAATAACGCATGGTTTGCGTGTCGAGCAGTAAGTCGAATTGATGCCGCTCGACACGAATGATGGCGTTGTCGAGTTCATTAACCTCAACGAACTGCATATGGCGTGTATCAAAAAACGATTCTGATTCGGTGACGGAAGGGTAAACCCCCACCTTGAATACAGCACGATTATCATTGCCAAACATAACCGCCAGGCCTGCGATTAACAAGATGGGAAAGAATATGTTCCAAGCCCAAGAAGATCGATCGCGAATAAACTCTCGGTTACGCGCCATGAACACCGCTTGAAAGTGTTTTAGAGAAATCACGCGCGAAGCTCCTGTCCAGTTAAATCGATAAACAAGTCTTCTAAGCTACGAGATCGCACTTCCATGCCAGACAAAGAGACGCCGTGCGCGGTTAAATGTTGAATGGTCTCATTTATATCGGTGGTTAGAAATTCAGCGCGTGTTTTAGTTCGAGTAAATTGATGGATTACCAATTCAGGTAAAGCATCTGGAACAGACTCTAATGGTAAGTCTAATAGCACGTCGTTGAATCGATTAGAGAGTAGTTCGGATGGGCTGCCTTGTGCAATAATTTTTCCGTGATCCATGAACACCAAATCGTCACAAAGCAGTTTCGCTTCTTCCATGTAATGCGTGGTTAACACAACCGTTTTACCTTTGGCTTTAATGTCGTCAACCAAAGCCCAAAAATTTCGGCGTGCCTGTGGGTCGAGTCCTGTGGTGGGTTCGTCAAGGAAGACTACATCTGGGTCATTAATTAGTGCAATGGCAAGCAGCAGTCGTTGCTTTTGACCACCGGATAATTTTCGTGTGTCGCGATCTACAAATTCTTGTAGTGAGCATTGTTCAATCAGTTGCTCTACTGGCACGGTATTTTCGTAGAAGCTGCCAAACATATTCAACGCCTCTATAACCGTCATGTAGTCCTGCAGAGCGGTGTTTTGAAACATGATGCCAGCGTCGCGCCGGAACGTGTCGCCAATAGGTTGGCCGCGGTACAAAATAGTCCCGGCTGTTGGTTCAACAATGGCTTCGAGCATTTCTACGGTAGTGGTTTTGCCAGCACCATTGGGGCCGAGTAATCCAAAGCATGTTCCCTCTTCAATGGAAAAACTGACGCCATCAACGGCTTTCACTAGTTCGTTTTTCTTCGGCTTAAAATGCTTAACTAATTCTTTTACTTGAATTACCGCTGTCACTGTTTCACCTGTTTGTGTTAGCTGTCGTCGGCTTGTACTCCATAATACTAGCGGTTAGATTACTTTGTTGGGTGGTTTTGCCAAAAAGCTGCGTACAGCTAACAAGGTGTGATGGTAAGCTTTTGCGATTCGCCCATTTGTGAAGAACGACTTGCTGGGCACGGTTTCAGATTTTGCGTATACAGGCATCCATCAAAATGAGTCAATCCAAAGAGCGTTACCCTGCGCCGTTGCTGGCATCGCTACCTGAAGATGTACAGGCAACGATAAGTAATGTCGCTGAAAAAGCCGGGTTTACCCCAAATGTGTTCTCTAAGCTTTCACGTCGACCAGATGAGTTTCGGGCGTTTTTTGCGTATCACGATGCTTTGATGGAACGAGACAGTGGCCTATCCAAAGGCGAGCGTGAAATGATTGTGGTTGCCACATCAGCTTTGAATCATTGTCTTTATTGTGTCGTCGCTCATGGTGCAATTGCACGAATTCGAGAAAAAAGTCCTAACCTTGCAGATCAACTTGCGACCGATTATAAGCGTGCCGATATTTCGCCCCGGCAAATCGCCATGCTCGATTTTGCGTGCAAAGTGGCTACTGACAGTAGCGACGTCAACGATACCGATTTTGAAGTGCTTCATCAACACGGATTCAGCGATGAGGATATTTGGGATATTGGTTCAATTACCGCGTTTTTCGCTATGTCGAATCGGATTGCCAGTGTCACTGGCATGATGCCAAATGATGAGTTTTATGGAATGGGCCGGTAATGAGCAACACACAATTCTCACTAGCACACGGGCGCGATCATCTAGCTATACCAGGCCCCTCTGTCATGCCAGAGCGCGTTTTGCGTGCGATGCATCGACCAGCGCCTAATATTTATCAAGGTGAGTTAGTTGATATCACTGGAAGCATTAAAGCTGACTTAAATACACTGGCAGGGAACAATGGTGAAGTTGGTTTGTATATCGGTAACGGCCACGCAGCTTGGGAAGCTTGCTTGTGTAATACATTCAGTCGTGGTGACAAGGTTTTATTTTTGTTTAATGGTCGTTTTGGATTGGCCTGGGCAGATGTTGCTAGAGCATTAGGAATAGATGTGCAGGTGCTTGATTTTGGTCACGACAGTGCGGTAGATGCAGCAGCAGTTGAAGAAGCGTTGGTCAACGATAAATCACATTCAATAAAAGCCGTGCTAACAGTACACACTGATACTGCATCGTCGTCCAGCAACAACCTTAAAGCCATTCGAAAGGCCATTGATGCCGCTGCCCATCCAGCTCTATACATCGTTGATAGTATTGCCTCGTTTGGTTGCGAACCATTTCATATGGACAACCTATCCGTTGATGTCATGATAACCGCAAGCCAAAAAGGCCTGATGACGCCGCCTGGCATGGCAATGATGTTTGTTAGCAATCGGTTTTGGGCCTATCAGGAAAAAGCGGATCTTGTAACCCCATACTGGAATGCCCGTACTCGAATCTATCCTAATATGTTTCCAGATAATTTCAATGGAACCCCTCCCACTCATCATTTGTATGCCTTACGTGAGGCACTCAATATATTAATGGAAGAGGGCATAGAGAACACGTGGCGTCGACATGAAATTATGGCGCGAGCCGTTTGGGCGGCGGTAGATGTTTGGGGGCAGGGTGGAAATTTTTCATGCAACATTACTGACGAGCACATGCGTTCGCGAGCGGTCACGATGATTCAAACCCCAACGGGTATAGGGCGTGAGTTGCAACAACTTTGTATAGAGCGCTTTGGTGTGGTGCTTGGTGTTGCGTTACATCCTAACCCTGGTGCCGCCATTCTTGATGATGCTTTTCGCATTGGCCATATGGGGCATTTGAACCCACCTATGCTGCTTGGAACGTTAGGCAGTGTAGAGGCTGGATTGAATGCGTTAAATGTGAGTCGAGGAAGTGGCGCCGTCGATGCTGCGGCTGCAGTAATGGCGAATCTAGAGACACTTGAATAACGAATAGCGCTTTAAAGGCTCGTATTAAGCCCAATACAAAACTAAAGGATTGTCTATAAGCAGTTTCGTTTGCAACGCCTCTGTTGGTGCTATAAGTGGAATTCGGTCCACCAGTAAGCCATCATCTGGTAGGTGGCTTTTCATATTGGGGTGTGGCCAATCGGTACCCCACAGGACGCGGTTAGGTGCGCGTTCAACCAATGCTTTGGCGAAGGGTGTGACGTCATCATACGGTGGGCCACTAATGGTGAGCCGTTCAGGGCATCCCACTTTAACCCAGAATTTTTCATCATCCATTAGTGATAAAAAATCGTTAAAGCCTTTACTTGAAGTGCCTGCCTTGATATCTGGGCGGCCCATGTGATCTATCACGACCGTGGTCGGCAATGACTTTAAAAATGGCACAAGCTCTTCGCGATCGGCTTCTTCGAAATACACCACCACATGCCACCCGAGTTCTGCGACTCGCTCTGCCATACGGGTGTAGACCGGTTTAGGTGCAGGGTCGACCAACCGTTTTAGGAAGTTAAAGCGCACAGCACGAACACCCGCTGTATGCATATCGGCGAGGTCGTTGTCGCTAATATCGGGGCTGACAACAGCCACGCCTCGAGCATCATCGCCAGCACCATGCAATGCATCTATCAGCGCTGAATTGTCTTTTCCGTGACAGCTCGCTTGCACTATGACATTTTTACTAAAGCCAAGATGATCGCGCAGGGCAAACAATTTCTCTTTTGGAGCATCTACCGGCGTGTACTTACGCTCTGGTGCATACGCAAATTTATCTGCCGGTCCAAACACGTGACAATGTGCATCGACCGCACCGTCAGGCACTTTAAAATCTGGTTTTTTTGGGTTCGGATGCCAAGTGGCATCGCCTGTTTTAATTTGACCTGTCTGATCGTTGCTCATGGGTATACAGTGCCTTGGAAAAGTTTACGTGCCGTACGTAGCATACCGGCGGATTGTATTTCACCATTATTATCGAGCTCTACAATGGTGGGTGTTGCGCCAAGTGGGTGCTCTACTGTTAACTGTCGGTTTTTCCCCGTTGAAGGTGTTGCTATTGGGTAGGCAATGGAGTCTTCGAGTATGCATCCTGTTGCAACACTGACTGCACAAAAAACACCGATAGTTGCATGACATCGATGAGGTATAAATGTTCGAGTCATGATTACACCAGAATTTATTGCGGGTGCAAGTAGAGTCATTTTAGGCACGGATTTATCACTTACATCACCTAAATTCATAAGGGGGCCAACTTGTAGTCGAATGCTTTCAAGTTTTTCTTTGAGCTGATCGTTAGCGTCAAGTGCTTCTCGAGTTTCGTAACCTGTGATGTCAAAATCAGTTGCGCGTAACAAGACCGTTGGCATGCCATTGTCTATTAGAGTTGTGGCAACACCATCGATGACATCCTGAGCATTACCCGTGGGAAGTAGCGCCCCACAATTAGCTCCCGCAATATCGCTGAACGATAGTGGAATAGGGGCTGCCGTACCTGGAACACCGTCAAGGGTTGCATCACCTGTGTAATCAACCACACCTTGAGGTGTTTTTATCTGCGCAACCGCTGCGTTGTTTGTATTGATCATATATATGCGCACCGGCGTTGTATCATTCGATGGCGTAACAAGTTTCTGCTCTATAGCAAAACCACCAACACCTGCGAGCATATTGCCGCAGCCCTGCGCATCGGTAACACGCGCTTCATCAACGAATACTTGTAAGAAGAGGTAGTCAACATCGATGTTTTCACGAGCTGATTTTGAAACGATAGCCACTTTAGATGTGAGTGGGTCGGCCCCGCCCATGCCATCGATTTGTCTGCTATCGGGTGAACCCATGATGCGCAGTAATAATTCATCTCGTTTTTTTTCGTCGCTGGGCAAATCGCGAGCTAGAAAGAAACCGCCTTTGGATGTGCCGCCACGCATCCACGTGCAGGCAATACCTTCAGACATATTTGAGTCCCTTGTCTGCCAAGCGTTGACGCATATCGTAAATATCGAGTCCTAGTTCGCCATTGGCCAGTCTTTCGCGTTTTGATTCTTCGTTGGCAAGACGCTGTAGCGATTTTTCGAGAACATCGGCTGCATCGGCACGGCGCACAACACATACGCCATCGTCGTCGGCAACAATGACATCACCAGGATTAACTAATTGACCTGCACAGATAATGGGTACGTTGACCGATCCAATTGTCTCTTTTACAGTGCCTTGCGCAAAGATAGCAGTAGACCAGACAGGCAGCTTCATTTTTTCAAGATCGACCGTATCTCGTACACCCGTATCGGTTACGAGGCCAACGCCGCCGTGTGCTTGTAGAGAAGTTGCAATTAGATCGCCAAAGTATCCGGCGTTCGATGGTGATGTGGGCGCTTGAACGAGTATATCGCCAGCTTTAACTTGTTCGATGGCTACATGCAACATCCAGTTATCACAAGGTGCTGCTGAAATAGTTAAAGCCGATGCTGCTAATTGCGCTCCTCGGTATATTGGTCTCATGTTGGCGGCAAGCAATCCAATTCTACCTTGGGCCTCATGAACGGTTGCCACACCACATTTCGCCAGTCCTGCAATGACTTCTGAATTGGCACGTTCTATATGTTGCACAACCACGTTCATAATTGAAGCTCGCTAATGATGGGGTGTTAGTTAATTTGTTTAATTTGTTTAATTCTGTAGTTCTTATAATTCGTCTACGGTACGGGGATAAACAGACTGAAAACCTTCTGCATACTGTGCAGGTCGACCACCAGCCATACCTCCAGAATTACGGCGGAAATGATTTCCACGATTCTGTGCAACGTTGGTGTAGTAATCCCAAAGATGTTCTTGGCCTTGCATACACTCAATAGCTGCACGCTTGTTGTCCCACACATCCGTTATGTCTAGAAACACGTCGGGCTTCCAACCCATCTGTTCGGTTTGATGTGGCTCGAACAAATAAAGCTGAGGAGCGCCAAGTACTTTTTCTTCCGGGTTGTGCCCCCATGCTTGGGCAATCATGCGGCACTCCATAGCCACCTTTGTTGCATAAGAATGATCTGTGTTATAGGGGTCGTAGTGCGAGTGACTCATCATGAATTGAGGTTGCACGGCACGAATGGTGTCAACCAGTTTGAACTTGGCATCACAGCCCATATCGAGGGGGTAATCGCCCAGATCAAAAAATTGAATATCATGGGCATTGAGCGCCTTCGCTGCATTCTCTGCCTCTTTACGGCGCTCAGTTTTAACCTTGTCGAGTGTCATATCCGGCAGCTTCCAAAGCTTGGCAGACTCTCCACGTTCACCATAAGACAGACAAACTACCGTCACTTCGTACCCGAGTCTAGCGTGGAGAGCGATAGCACCTCCGCAGCGCCACACGAAATCTGCTGAGTGCGCACTGATAATAAGAGCTGTTTTTGTTACAGACATAGTCTTTTTGCTCCGAAAAAACGGTCAATCGTGTGGTAGAAGGCTATAAACAGTATAGTAATACAAATAGCGTGTATTCGGTAAGCGGGGAGCCGCTAAATGCTCGATAACTGCCCCCTATGATGTCGGATAATGATCGGTAAAAAGTCAATGCTAAAAATAACGAACACGGTTGAAATCCCAGATAGTGAGATTGAATTTGAGGCTATACGTGCTCAGGGTGCGGGTGGGCAGCACGTTAATAAGGTGTCGTCGGCAATTCACTTAAGATTTGACATTGCAGGCTCCTCACTACCAGCGAGTTATAAGGAAAAGTTACTGGCATTTGCAGACCAGAGAATATCCAATGATGGTGTGATCATTATCAAGGCGCAGAAATTTCGTAGCCAGGATAAAAACCGAGACGATGCTTTAGTGCGATTAAAAGAACTGATTAAAAAGGCTACCGCGATACAAAAATCGCGAAGGCCAACTAAGCCATCACGCAACTCACAAAGGAGGCGGATGGATTCAAAGAACAAGCATGGACAACTTAAAAGCTTACGTAAAAAAATAGATCATTAACTAGCTGGAGAGTTATCGATGAAAAAATTATCAATCGCATTAATCGTTGTCATTGCGTTACTGCAAACCTACATCATGGTATTTGAAATGTTTTTTTGGGAAGCGCGTGGGCCCAAAGTATTCAGTAGCTTTCCGCTTGATCTATTTGCGCAAACAAAGCAGATGGCGGCTAATCAGGGTTTGTATAATGGATTTATAGCAGCTGGTTTAATTTGGTCATTGTTTATTTCAGATCCAGTTTGGAAGAAAAAAGTCGCGTTGTGTTTCTTGGGATTTGTGTTTGTTGCCGGAGTCTATGGTGCATTTACCGTGGAGCTGAAAGTTCTTTTCGTACAGGCCGTTCCTGCGACATTGGCCATTTTTAGTATCTTATTTTATAGTCGTCGTTCTTTGAGTTAGTTTTAGTTATTGATCAATAGATAGGATTTCCAATGCCTAAGTTTCTTTCTCAAGCGCAAATAAACGAATACCACGATCAAGGTTTCTTATCACCGATAGATCTAATGGCAGAAGCTGATGCTATTGAAATTCGAGAACGATTGGAAGAGGCCGAGAGGCTACACCCTGAGCACATCAATGCGGAGAATCGTAACAATGCGCATTTGGTGTTTGTTTTTTTGGATGACTTAGCATTTCATCCAACTATTTTAGATATAGCGGAAGATCTGCTTGGTCCGGATATCTCGCTTTGGGGTAGCGTGTTGTTTATCAAAGACCCTGGGACCAACCACTTTGTTAGTTGGCACCAGGATGCAACCTATATGGGTATGACTTCTAATAATTTTTTCACACCATGGATTGCATTGTCTGAGAGTAACCGCGAGACTGGTTGCATGAGCATGATCCCCGGTAGCCATAAAAATAATATCAAGCCACACGATGATACGTTTGCCGAAGACAATATTCTTACACGAGGGCAAGTTGTAAAAGATGTTGATGAGTCGACGGCGGTTGACCTGTTGCTAAAGCCGGGTCAAATGTCTATCCATCATGGCGAAATCGTACACGGCTCGCAGCCAAATCTTAGCAATGAAAGACGCATTGGGTATGCATTACAATCCTACATGTCTAATGATATCCAGCAGCATATCGGCAAGAATATGTGGCTCCCAGTGCGTGGGAAGATGCGTGATGATGCGAATACCATTTTGCTCAATAGACCTGCTACTAATATGGACGCTCATGCAGTATCACAGCGTCAATTAGTCGATCAGAATTTCGGCGACATTCTCTATCACGGGGCGAGTCAGCGACGAAAGTACTAATTTTGTAATTCAGTGCTTTTGGCGATTAAAGTTATTAAAAACAAAGAGATAGAATTAAATTCCACTGCTGTTGGGTAGAAATTGCTGAGATTCTCATTTAAGCATAAATATCGCTAGCCGCTGGAAGGATATACGGGTGAAAATGTTTAAAGAGCGATATGTCATTTGTGCGAATGTGGCTCTGCTACACGCTGCTTGCAATACTGCTTGTAGGCTGTGATCAGAACAACGAAAACAACTCCGTTGAACAGCTCTCAGGTGAGCAAAGTTCCGTAGAGCCAATCTCAGGCGAGCCAAACGTAAGCGAGCCAAACGTAAGCGAGCCTCCGCCGAGCGTTGGTGCAGCTAACGCACCGGTGCCGTTTAAAGAGAGGCGAGTTGCGATCGTTTATTCGCAAACCTCAGCGAAGCAATACTTCGATGAATTTGCCTATGGTCAGCTTTTTACTGTCATGCAGCATCAAGCAATGCAGGCCGGTATTCCATACGATCTAATAAAAGAAGTTGACCTTACAAGCTCCACTATTTTATCTAAATACGATGTGTTGATCATCCCCGTGATGAGTCATGTTGATCGCGCCGTTCGTGGCGACATTGTCAACACGCTATTAAATGCGCAAGAGAATGGATTAGCGATAGTCACTTCTTCAGAATTTATGACCTACGATCAGGATAATCAAGCGTATCCTAACGCCTATTCCGCGATGGTTGATGTGTTAGGTTTGACGCCAAAAACTTATCAAGTCGGCGTTGGCGCACTATTAAAAGTAACGCGTAGCGATCACCCTATAACTGCTCTCTATAACGTAAATGAGTTAATTGATGAATACCAGCAAACTTGGTTTGCAGACTACACACCAATTAATCCGAGTCAAGCGACAACACTGGTTGAAAGTAAAATTGGAGCGCAGTCACACGCAATACTGCAGGTACTAGAGCGGCCAAGTCGTGTAGTGCACTTCGCTAACGATGAGTTCATAGCTGATAGTAATCTACTTTGGAGTGCAATCCGTTGGGCGCTCTATAATGATACCGCAAAGGTGTCGTTATCACCATCACGTGCGCCAAGCTTATTCATCGCTCGCAATGACATGGATCAAGCGATGATCCCATCTGCACTTAAAGACAATACGGTGCCTTTGTTGGAAATAGTAAAAGACTTTAAGCGTGACTACAATTTTGTTGGTTCGTTTTACATTGATATCGGCAACAACCCTTTACAAGGGTTTTATACTGACTGGGGTGTTTCGGCACCTCTCTATCAAGATTATCTTGCACTAGGTAATGAATTTGGTACGCATTCATGGACACATCCGCACGACACCAGTAGCCTAACTGGTGCTGAACTCGAGTATGAATTCAATCAAAGTCGTTTAGAAATAAATACGCAGCTTGGCATTGAGGTTGTGGGTGGTGCAGTGCCTGGGAACCCCGAAAACCTTTCGGTTGTTGAAAATCTCAATCAATGGTTTAACTATTTCTCCGGACGATCTTTACCCGGCGCAACCGGGTATCGCAGTGGATTTGGTTTTCTGCACCCTGACCATGATATGCGCTATTTCAATTTGAATATGACACCGGACTTCCAATTAATTGATTATCTTAACTACTCACCGAACGAAGCTAAACTAATTTGGAAAAGTGAAATCGACGATATAGTCGCTAATGCAGCCATGCCTGTAATGCATTGGTTATGGCATGACTATGGGCCAACTGCTGAGGCGCAAGCGGGTCGTTATTCGAAAGACATGTTTGAAAATACCCTTAAAATTGCGCACCAATCTGGAGCTGAATTTACCACGCTTGCAGATTATCATTCGCGCCTAAACGCGCTTGAAGCTGCAAACTTCTACACGGGTATGAATGAAACTATTACAGCGCGCGTAAAGGGTGCTGGTCTTGGGCAGTTCTCTCTTAAGTTGGATGAGGGGCAGGGAATTGCCAGCGTCGATAACTGGTTTGCATACAATAAGCGGGCTGTTTATATCCCCGATAGTGGTGGTGAGTTCTCTATTAATCTAGGCGCACAGCAAGACAAGGTAACGCGGATTGTTGAACTACCAATGCGAGCTCGGTTGTTCAGTGTTGATGGCGACGCAGATGAATTGTTTTTTAGCTTCAGCGGGCAGGGTGAGGTAGTGGTTGAGTTAAGTGAAGCTATGGAGAACAACTACGGCGTTACAGGTGCTGATTCTTTCACAATAGTGGATGATCAGCTTGTTTTGAAGTTTTTAGAAACAGGTAACCATGTTGTGTCGATCACAGCCGTTAATGCTCTTGCGCAGTAACAATGGCGATGACTAAAAAATAGGCGAAAAAATGGCGCTATAAAGCGCCAATTATTTGAGGTTTCCACCACTAGGCAGGCGGTCAAGTATTAGAGTTGTTTTAGTAAGTTCGCCATTTCAATAGCGGCAAGTGCCGCCTCTTCACCTTTATTACCCGCTTTACAACCAGAACGCTCTATAGCTTGCTCAATCGTTTCAGTGGTGATCACACCAAGCGCACAAGGCACACCGCTGGAATTCGCCGCGCTCGAAATGCCTTTACTTGCCTCTGATGCGATAAGGTCAAAGTGGATAGTGCCACCGCGAATCAAAACACCTAGGCAAACCAGAGCGTCGTACTTCCCGCTATCGGCCATTTTTTTTGCCACTAATGAAATCTCAAAACAACCAGGCACAACAACAACCGTTATATCGTCATCAGAGACACCGTGTCTGTGCAATGCATCGGTTGCACCGGCAAGCATTTGTTTGCCCATGAAATCGTTCCAACGAGTGGCGACTATGCCGATTTTCAGGTCTGTGCCAATGAGATTGCCTTCGATAGTTGTTGCCATGATTGTGTGTCCGATAGAGTTGTAAGAGCGTGTTACTTGAGTGTGTGACCCATGCGTTTGGCCTTGGTTTGCAGATAGCGACTGTTATGTTCATGCATCTCAACTTGATGCGGAACTTGCTCAACAACCTTTATCCCCATGGACTCTAAACCAGATACTTTCTCTGGGTTGTTTGTCATTAGTCGTACCTCGGTGACATGTAGGTTTTGCAGCATATAAGCTGCTGTGTCGTACACACGAGCATCAGCTGGAAATCCGAGTTGGTGATTGGCATCAACGGTATCCATGCCAGAATCTTGTAGTTCGTATGCACGAATTTTATTACCAAGCCCAATGCCGCGACCTTCTTGACGAAGGTATACCAGAGCGCCGCATCCGTCCTGAGCAATACGGCTCAGAGCGATTTGCAGCTGTTCGCCACAGTCACACCGTAACGACCCAAACGCATCACCGGTAAGGCATTCAGAATGTAAGCGCACTAACGGTGTAGCAGCTGACACGTTGCCCATCGTTAAAAGGCTGTGCTCTTGACCTTGTTGATCTCGAAACACGGATATGTCAAACGTACCGTGTTCAGTGGGTAGTTTGCTTTTACCAATCAAGCTAATTGTTGGCTTATCAATGGTTTTGTTTGAGTCGATGTTTGGCGCATTAGCTTGGCGGTATTTTGCAATAGCATCTACCGATGTCACTAATATGTTGTGTTGCGCTGCAAACTTGCATATTTCGGGAAGGCGCATCATCTCACCGCCTTTATCCATAATTTCGCAAATGACCCCAGCCGGCGTTAACGATGCAAGAATGGATAAATCGACACTCGCTTCAGTTTGGCCACGACGCTCAAGAACACCGCCATCGGCGGCGCGCAGCGGAAACATATGTCCTGGTGTGGCTATGTCAGTTGGTTTGGAATTTGGGTCGATTAAGGTTTTTATGGTTTGCGCTCGATCAGGTGCCGAGATGCCAGTACTGACATTTTCAATCGCCTCGACTGACACAGTGAATGCCGTACCAAAACCACTTCGGTTTTGATCCTTTGGCGTCATCAAGGGTATTTGCAATCGATCTAGCAAGGCATGGGCCATGGCTATGCAAACAAGGCCTCGGCCTTCAGTCACCATAAAGTTAATTTTATCGGCCGTACAAAACTCAGCGGCTATAACAAGGTCACCTTCATTTTCACGGTCTTCGTCATCGACAACAATAACGAACTCGCCGCGCTTAATCGCTGCAACTGCCTGCTCGACTGGCGCAATAGGAATGTCAGTCATAGCCTTTCTCTTTTAAAAATTCAGCTGACAAGTTTGAACTTGCATCAGAGGATTGATTGGTTTGATGTGAAATTAAGCGTTCCACGTATTTGCCAAGCACATCAACTTCAACATTGACTAATTCGTCTGTCGATTTCGATGGCATAACAATATGTTGTTGAGTGTACGCAACCAGCGTGACGTTAAACCAATCAGCGCCCGTATCAACTACAGTAAGGCTCGTGCCATCGAGCGTAATGTAGCCCTTCGTTACGATGTATCGCATCAGCTCTGCAGGTACTTCGATGGTTACCCACAGCGCATCTTTATCTTTCTTAAAACTCTTGATGGTGCCGGTGGCATCGACATGACCCTGGACAAAGTGTCCACCCATACGCGTTGATGGTGTAACGGAGCGTTCAAGATTAACCGGCGCTCCAGTTTTTAAACTATCGAGGTTAGTACGACTGCGGGTCTCTGGAGCTAAACCTGCTGTGAAGCTAGATGGACTAAGTTCGGTAACAGTTAAGCACACACCGTTCACAGCAATGCTGTCGCCCAATTGTGTATCGCTTAATACCGTGTCGCATTTGACTGATAAATCAAACCCTGTCGCTGTTGGTCGGCACTCAAGTATCTGACCTAATTCTTCGACTATGCCAGTAAACATAGGTTAAAAAACTCCGTTGGATTTGTTTTTGACGAGAATGCCTTTGACGAGAATGTCTTCGTTAAGGTATTCAACTGTTACGTTCGTGAGTCTGGGTGCACTGGAAAGTTGATCGAATCCCAATCCGCCGATACTGGGTGCTGCATTGTTGCCGCCGATTAAAACCGGTGCAATGAACGCCCAGACTTCATCTATAAGTTCGTTGTCGAGAAAATCACCGATTACCGTGTTTCCGCCTTCAACTAGCACACTTTGAATCTTTCGCTTACCAAGCTGTTTTAACAGCTGTGTGATATCGGGATAATGAGTTTGCATCGAGATTGGTAGCTTTATGACCTCAATGTTCTGCTCTTTAAGTTTTGTCGCATGATCGTCAGGCATCGCATCAGTCGTGGCAACAACCGTGTTACCGGGTAGTGATTTATCGAACAGTGAGTTGCTTAGTGGCACACGACCTTTGCTGTCCATTAGAATGCGCAGCGGATGAGCAGGGTGTGTGTGTCTATGTGCATCTGGATTGCGTACAGTGAGTTGTGGTTGATCTGCAATAGCGGTTTGCGCACCGACAATAATTGCATCAACTGCTTGCCTGGCTACGTGTCCGTGTTTGCGTGCGTCGCTTCCAGTTATCCATTGACTGTTGCCCGTGCGAGTCGCTGTTCGACCATCAAGACTTGATGCAAACTTTGCAATAACAAAGGGTGTGGCGTGTTCTTGATAGTGAAAGAAAAATCGATTGACGTATCGTGCTTGTTCTTCACAAACACCACCTATTACTTCCAGTCCTGCATCTCTTAGACTTTCTGCACCGCCACTGGCATCAATGTTGGTGTCGGACGTTGCATACACAACGGTGCTTATCCCTGCATCTATAATTGCCTGTGTGCACGGTGGGGTTTTGCCATGGTGTGAGCACGGCTCTAGAGAGACATAGATAGTACTGTCTTTGGTTGTCTGGTCATCGGCTTTGGCATTCTGAATGGCGTCGACCTCAGCATGCGCCTTGCCAGCTTGCTTGTGCCACCCTTCAGCAAGCACTTTGTTGTCACGCACAATGACTGCGCCCACGAGCGGGTTCGGGCTAGTGTTGCCCCGGGCTCGTTCGGCCAGTTCAATGGCGCGTTGCATGTAATGTTCGTGTGTCGGCAAAAACCTGACCCCAACTATAAAATAAGGGGCGGTATGACACAGGGATGCGCGCATGGCCACGAGTTGTCGCTATGCAAGCCGAGCTGGCAGCTTTATGCATGCCGCACGGAAATAGACCTGTCCCAAACTTCTCTCATCCGGACTATGACCGTCGGCTCTGGAATTTGACCAGATCAGCCACAAACAGGTGAATGTTCGCAGCTCACGGGCTTGGTATGTCGAAACACACCCTACCGTCGGTGGGGAATTACGCCCCGCCCCGAAGCTTGTAACTGGAAATTACAGGAATTTGAGATTATTGGCAACGTCGCGGGGAAATGAGGCTGTGAAAGGGCAATGGGATGGGGGGATCTGCTGATTAAGTCCGTTTAGAGGGGGCTCAAGCTGTTTGTCGCTGTTCAGGTCAATTTCACCAATTCGTCGGTTCTAATGGTTTATTCATACTCGATTGATGAGTCTAAAAACGCCAGTACGACTGAGTCGGTTTTAACGCTGGTTAGTTGTGAACAAAGTCCTGATCGAAACTCAAATTCAACGCGTTTAGCTAACGTAAATCTAGATGAGCGAAAAGCATATCAACAGTTCAGGCACGTGATTTTGATAGAAGACCAGCCGGAATTATGTAGCAGTTGCACCTGTTAGATAATTCCGAGTCCAGCAGGTCCGATCAATGAAAAAGATAAGTTAATTTTCATTAGTTGTAACAAAGTTAGATCGGAAAAACAAAAGATTAATCGTTGTTATGCGACGTTAGATTCCTGCGTTTAAAGGCAAAAACTAGTCGAACGGTTAGGGCAGTAGAGATGGCTTTGTGCCGAAAAATGCGAAAACATGGAAAAGTGAATGCAATTCAGAGGTGGTTGAAAAACTATTTTCTATTTATTTCTGAAACATTTTTAATTTAAATACAAAGAGATAGACGAACACCAGCAAGATAATTCGTGAACCACTTCAAATTTCTTGTTGACTTAGTTTGCAAGGGGGATAATTATCCCACCTATGGATATTTTAAATAAATCAGCTCTTACGGACATGGCTGCGTCGGTTCTTCGACCCTTAATCAAGGTGTTAACGCGCAACGAATTTACCCACTCGGATTTAACCGAACTAGTGCGTCGCACTTATGTAGAAGTCGCCTACGATGGCTTTGCATTACCGAATAAGAAAATGACGTACTCACGAGCGGCGATCTTGACAGGTCTCAGTCGAAAGGAAGTTGTACGGTTGTATTCAGACATCTTACGTTGTGAGGCTGAACAAAAATCCCCTCGTCATCATATGCAAACTCAGGCGATGAGACTTATTCATGGATGGCTTGCCGATCTTGATTATATTGATGGCGATAAAAAGCCAATAGAAATTGCCATCGACAATAATGAAATTTCATTCTCCAACCTGGTTAACAAGCATTGTGAAAACATCAGCAGTAGCAAGCTGCTTGATGAGCTAAACCGTCTTGGTATTACATCGCAAACAAGCCTCGATACAATTAAGTTAGTGCGAACAGGTTTGGCTCATCAACATGATGAATTTGAAAAAATACGTGTTATGTCAGTGTGCGTATCTGATTTATTTACCACTGCTGTGCACAGTTCGGATGAACATGCCGGTGATATTCGATTCGAAAGGCAACTTGTATACAGTGGTATCGAAGAAAAGATAGCGCATAGATTTCATGAGGCTGGTAGTCAAAAAGCTATGGCTTTATTCGATACGCTAAATGATTTTCTTTCAACGGATAACGGAAGATCTGACTCTCTTGCTAACAAGTCTGGAAGACGTGTTGGGTTAGGCATCTATTACTTTGAAGGTGCTAGTCAGGTTAAAAGTGTAAAGATGATGAGTGAAGAGCATGCTTAAACGTATATCCATAAAAATTTCGCTAACGGTACTTTTCGTAGTTCAACTGACTCTACTATCGGGTTGTGGCACAGAGCCTGAAGATGATGGAAGCGAAGGTGGCGTCATTGGTTCGGGATTAATTTTACGAGGCACTGTGACAGATGTCAGAGCGTTTGCGAGCAATACGTTACTCATTAAAGCACGCAGTGGCGAGGTGAGCCGTGCAGTTATTGACGATACTGGACAATATCGAGCGCCTAATATCGTTGGTTCGCCACCTTTTCTCTTAAGAGCGGATTTAGGAAATAACGAGTTTCGTTATGGCATCGCGTTCAATCAGGAAATAGCGAATGTACATAGTTATACGGACGTCATTATGCGTAACTGGTTTGAGTCGGGTAATGGCGATATCGATTTTGAATTCGAGCAGCAGAAATTCACAACAAACCTGCCATCGCAATTGCAGTTTAAAAAGAACGCTAACGTATTCTTCTCTTATGTGCGTCTCGTGCTTGAATCCTATCAGCTCACAGGCGATCAGTTACTGTCCGGAGACTACGATACCAGCAACAACAATTCGGGCATTGATAGCTTTTTACGCAAAAACCCAATGTTTATTGAGAACGAAAAAGTCGCATTAGTGATCACTGACCCGGTAACAGATAACCAAAGTACAACAAGATTGGGGTTCTCCGTGTTTGAGTTAACCTCTGACGCAGACAACGAACCGCCAGAAGAGCCAAAATCGGTTAGAGCCTTACCGAGCGCTAGTAACGAAATCATTCTGATTTGGGAGCCTGCGTTGGATAATAAGGGGGTTGTTGGGTATGACGTGTATAGAGAGCGCGAGTTAATCGCTACAACGCCTTACCCGGTGTTCATAGATACCGCTTTAGAGTCAGATTTGCTGTACACGTACGAGGTTATTGCCTTCGATGCTAGTAACAACCGATCAGCCACATCTGTTCCAACGACCAGTGGGACTCTGGGTGAGCCAGATACGATGGCGCCACCTGCACCAGTACAACTTGCCGCTACGCCGAAGATAGGGCGAATGAACCTGTTGTGGGGGCAGTCCAATATAGGCGATGTTGTTGAATTTGATATCTATCGAGGGCTTAACAACAGCTCGCTGGATTTTCTAACCACGGTCACCGGTTCCATTCATTCAGACGTCACGGTGTCGAGCGGTGCTAAGTACTGTTATCAAGTTGTGGCAATTGATGCTTCGGGAAATGAGTCACCCAGAAGTATGGAAGCTTGCGAGATGGCTATAGGCGATGCAGTTGAACGTCTAACAGATGCGCCAGAGCCCACAGTCCCTCCATTGGCTGGGCTCAATGTTCCGGATACGCAGAATATGGTTTGCGAGGAACTCTGGAGCTCCTATGTCATTGATACTAGTGAGGTGATATCCGCTGGTTGTTATCAGGTTGAAGAGTCGATAGAAATAAACAACGGTGGCAATCTACGGTTGTCGCCAGGTGTAGTGCTTAAATTTTCAGCTGGTACTGGTGTTCTTGTCAGCGAAGGTGGCTCGTTTACGTCCGAAGGTACGAAAGCACTGCCGGTAGTCTTGACAGCGGAAGACCCCACTCCGGGGTATTGGAATGGAATCGGTTTTACGAATTCAAACAGCGCTCGAAATAAATTGATAAATAGTGTTGTTGAGTTCGCCGGCGGAGGTCGTGAGGCGGCGGCAGTATCAGTAATAGCGGTATCTACAGCGTTATCGCGGATCGAAATCTCTGGCAGCGTAATACGAAGTTGTTCTGGAGCCGGTGTAAAGGCACTAGACAAAAATGCAAAAATCGTAAAGCTCGACGGAACGGTTGTGACTGATTGTGACAG
>ENA-ORXT01000887-ORXT01000887.1-marine-metagenome-genome-assembly--contig:-NODE-887-length-43671-cov-196.508900_pt1 | contig 43671 bp, 40 predicted proteins | sample MGYA00237868_ERZ511482 | MGnify/ENA metagenome assembly ERZ511482
GGCTTGGCAGCAAAATTTAATATTGATAAGGTTTTTATAAGATTGGGTTTTATTGCACTAACTGTTTTTAATGGTGTTGGTATTTTATTATACCTTATTCTTTGGGCAATAATGCCAGCTGCCAATAACCGATTGCTGCTAAGCAATAGCTAAGTTGCTATTAAAATGATGTTGGATTTTTTATAGGTACGACGGAAAAATTTTCTACGGCTGAGCGAGACTTTTAAAATAGCCCTGATTGAAGTGGAAATCCTTTTTGTGGAGCGCAGCGGAACAAAAAGATTGGAACGGAGAGCAGGTCAGAAATTAGTGCGACTTAATTGGTTTCGCTTCCCTAAGTTTTTACGCTGCTGCACAAGTTTTTAAAATTTTTTGTAAGAAAAAAAACAAGAAAAACACTAATTAAACGAAAGCAATAATGAATAAAACCTTAACAATAAACCTGGGCGGACAGTTGTTTGAAATTGAAGAAAATGCCTATCACCAGTTGGATGTTTATATAAATTCGTTAAAAACATATTTTAAAAATGATGCTGATGGTGAAGAAATTGTAAACGACATTGAAGCCAGAATAGCAGAGCTTTTTATTGAACAGCAAACTAATGATTATAAAATAATTATTAAGGAGCAGGTAGCGTATGTGAAACTGAAAATGGGTACGGTAAAAGATTTTGAAGCCGTTGAAGAAGCAGCAGATGCAAATGGCACTATTGAACAGCACACAACAACTGATGCAACTATAACCAGATCTGATAAAAAGTTAATGCGCGATAATGACGACCGGGTATTGGGTGGCGTTTCTGCTGGTTTGGGTTACTATTTTGATGCTTCGCCTATTTTGATTAGGCTGTTATTTTTAATATTGTTTTTTGTTGGCCCAGGTTTTATTATTTACATATTATTTTGGATAATTGTACCCAAAGCAACTACTGCTGCCGATAAATTACTAATGAAAGGCTTACCGATAAACGTAAATACCTTGGCCGATAATGTTAAAACACGCACTTACAGTAACAATAAGTTAATTGATTTTGTGGGGCAATTAATCGCCTACCTTACCAAGTTTGCTATGGTTGTGGCAAAGCTATTATTAATAGTTATTGGTATGAGTTTGTTGTTCGGTTTAGTAGCTGCTTTCGTTGGCGTATTTTTTGCTTTTATAATGGGTGGTACCCTAACAAATTTGTTTGCAGTAGGCTCGGGTTTAGTATATTGGTTTATTAAATTGATGCTATTATTTAGTTTGGCAATACCAATAGTATTTATTTTTGTAGTAATGGTTTATTTGCTGTTTAATAGAAATTATTTTAAAGCCAATTATGTATTGCCATTGGCAGGTTTATGGTTAATTAGTATTTTTTGTGTAGGGCTTTATGGTAAAGCAATAGCTAATGATTTTGAAAATGAAAATATAGTAAAACAAACTACTACACTAAATCATTCGGTTGCAGATACGCTTTTTATTGCAGTTAAAGAAAGCGATGCAAATATTGAAACCAATAATTTTGTTGTTGATAAAGACGTTTTTAATTTTATTACGGCTACCTTATATCTTAATGAAGTTACATTGAAGCTACAGCCAAGTGCAACCAACAAACTAAACCTTACCGTAGAAAAATTTGCAAAAGGTAAAACCGCAACTGAAGCCGCCCAGCGAGCTACCTTAACTAATTATAGTTGGCAATTAAGTAAGGATACTTTATGGTTGCCTAACAATTTTGCGTTAGATAAAAAAACGAAATGGAGAAAACAAGAAGTTGATTTGTTATTGGAAATACCAGAAGGTAAAGTAATAAAACTTACTAAAGAAGCCGACGATATTTTAATAGATGATATTGAAAATTTACAAGGTATAAAAGGGTATAATATGAATGGCCGAACTTGGTTAATGACTGCCAATGGTTTAGATTGTTTAGATTGTAATGATGACTATGAAAAAATACCGCAAAACGTTGTAGGTAAGGATGTAAAGCAAATGGAAACCAAAGTTTTTGAGGCCATAGAAATTAGGGGAGTTGTTGAATTAAATTTGAAACAAGGCAATCATAAGGTGATAATTAGTGATAATGAACGTTACCTAAAACCATTTGAATATACTGTAAAAGATGGCCTGAGCATGTTGCAAATTACTACTAAAAATGATATTGACAATGTGCCAGAGTTAGACATTTGGCTACCAGATTTGAAGAAACTTTTACTAGAAGGAGCCAGCTCAATTGACTTAGAAAATTTTGAGTTAGATGAGTTTGTGCTTATAGCAGAAGGCGCGCATAGCATTGATATTGATAATATTGAGGTCAACTATTTTAAGTTAGAAGCCGAAGGTGCAGGCACTTATAAATTTGATGGCCTAGCCAAAGTTTTTGATTTGAATAGTGAAGGCTTAGCCAACATTAATGCCATAAAATTAAAAACTGAAAACACTACAGTAAATATTGAAGGTGCAGCAGTTGGCCAATTTTGGGTAACCGAAAATTTTGAAATTAACATAGAAGGCCCAGCATCCATAAAATATAAAGGTGATCCTAAGGTGAAAAAATCAATTTCAAGGTTGGCAAGTTTAAAACAAATAAAGTAACCTTAGTAAGTATGGCTTTGCCTTAATGTACTTAATTTCTTAATAGTCAGAAAAACTTAAATGTATTTTATTTAAACCAATTTACGATTTTTTACTCGCAACATAGCTCTTGTAAATTTTAACTTATTTACAGATTTCATAATGCGCAAGTCTTCCGTAAAACTGCTTGTACCATCAATAAACTTTAATAATTTAGGCAGCTTATTTTTTCTGTACAAATTAGAAAAAATAGTTAAGCCATAACTGTTGTCGGTTGCTAAAATTTCTAATAATACCGCATCAAACAGACGATGCTTTTTATTAACAAAATCTTTAGAAGGCATTTTACCCCTTTTTAAATTTTTAATAATCTTAGCCACATATCGTTCACAGTTTTTAAACGAATAACCAGAGGAAGGACGCACCCAACCACCAGCAGTACCAATTTTAGTTAGCCATTTAGTATTAATTTTTTCAAAAGGGTAAGTACTCATGGGTATTATACCGCCTTCCTTTTCTATAATTGCATAAGTGTTATCGCTAATGTGTTGCTTAATGTAATTAGCTATTGCTGTGGCATATATTTTTTTATCGAAAACTGTTTTGGTAAAGCCTGTAAACTCTACTAATGCTTTTTGTTTATCTAATGGCAAAACATACATAAAACTCGTGCTGCTATTATGGCTTGCACGGTAATCCATTATAGTAAAAGCAGTTTCGTCTAATATAGGTTTTTTAAAATCAATTACCCAACCTATAAAGTGTTGTTGTAAATTAGGATGCGGATTGTTGCTATAAAATGCATTATCTACTCTACTATCAAAACAATGTTTTACATTATATTTATTTTTATTAGCAATAATGGAAACACCATTTTTATCCGTTATCAAATTTTTCACTTCATCTATTACAAAAGTAAAATTATTTTTTTTGTTAAGATGGGCCTTTGCATAAGTATAAAAATCTAAGCTGCGTATTTTTTTGTAACATAGTGGTTTTAGGGCCAGTTCAATTACTCCTTTTTTATCAGCAAACAAACATTTTTCCCATTTGTTAGAAACAATATCGTCCCATTGGCCCTTGCCTTCTTCCCAAAAACACCACGTTTTGTCGTTTTTGTTTTTAGCTGCTTTATCCAATATTAAAATACGCTTCTTTTTAAAATACTCATCATTGCTTAAAGCTAAGGCCAGTTGTAAACCCGCTGCTCCTGCTCCTATTATTCCGTAATCAAACTGCATCAACGCCATCTTATAAAAATAATTTAAAATAGGTGAAGAATATTAATTGAGCAATATACAAATGTAGGGCAAATTTATAATTACCTGTTAGCTTATAAAATTGAAATATACAATGTAAAAAAGAACCTACTAAAAACCAAGTAATAAAATTGCGAAGTGGGGGAGCACCCTCAATAAAATACCAAAAATCGAAAGTGGGCGCAACAGCCTCCATTACAAAATCGAAACCTACCATTAAGGTAGCTCCAATAATTATTTTTATAAAAAAGTTATTACTCATACGCATTGAAATTGCTGCAGTAATAAATACTAACACCGCCCAATTTACGCCAATTAATAATGGTACATTAAATATTTTAACCCCCAAATTATTACCATAATAATAACTGCCAAATAAAAAACTGTGTTCAACGCCAATAGCTTCTACAAACATACCGGTAGCAAAGCAGCCACCAAAAATAAGCCATTTTTTTAATGTATTAAACGAAAAACATAATACTAACAAAATAGTTTGTACCAACAAGTTAAAAGGTGTTTTACTAACAAACCAATTTTGATAACCCAAGCTAATACCAATAATAGCCGAAATATGAAATAGCCATACAATACCAATAGAAACATTTATATGTTTATTATTTAGTAACTTAAACATAGCTATCTTTTGCAATTAACTCGGCTGTTATTTTTGCCGACCATAAACACAAAGGTATGCCACCGCCTGGATGTGCAGAACCGCCACAGAAGTATAAGCCTTTTAATTTTCTGCTAAAGTTGGCGTGCCGTAAAAAGGCTGCATATTTTGAGTTGCTCGATGCGCCGTATAAAGCACCTTTGTTAGCCCCGGTTTGTTGTTCAATTTTTACTGGGTCTAAAACATGCTCACATTCAATATGCTTTGCTATATCCACATGTAATACGCTGTTTATTTTTTGTATGATGCTTTTTTTGGTTGCTGCAATAATACGTTCCCAATTTTGATTAAAATTACCCGGCGTATTAACCATTACAAACCAATTTTCACAACCTTCGGGCGCATCACTTGGTGCTGCTTTCGAACTAATGTTAATATAAACAGTTGGGTCATTAAACACTTGCTTTTTGCTAAACAAGGTTTCAAATTCGGCTTTGTAGTTTTCACTAAATAGTACATTATGTAAATCTAACTGTGTAAATGTTTTGTTGATGCCCCAATAAAATATAATGGCAGAGCTCGATACTTCTTGCTGCAAGGTTTTTAGGGGTGGCGCAACATCGGGCAATAATTTTTTATAAAAAGAAAACACATCGGTATTGCTCACTACAATTTCGGCTTGCTCTTCTCCTTGTTCTGTTACAACTCCTTTTATTTTTTTATGATGGTGTAAAACTCGGTTAACCTTAGTATTAAATTTAAATTGTACCCCCTTTTTAATAGCAAAATTGAATAAACTCAAGGCAATGTTTTTCATACCCCCTTTTGGAAAGTAAGTGCCATAATGTAATTCTAAATGTGGAATCATAGACATAATGCCCGGCGTTTTGTAAGGCGACGAACCATTGTAAGTGGCATAACGGTTAAACAGTTGCACTAATTTTTTATTTTTAAAAGATGCTTCATTAACTTGGTTTAACGTTTTGTTAAGATGCAATTGAGCTGTTTTCGCAATTGCTTTTAGTGTTTCTTTGTTTAAGTAAGTATCAAATTTGTGTAAAGGTTTTTCTAAAAAAATTGGCGCAGTTGTCTCATATTTTAATTTACTGTTTTTTAAATATTTTTCAATTGAAGCAAGTGGTTCTTTAAAAGTTAAAGAAGCAGTTTTAGCAAACTCACCTACATTAGCTGGCGCAGAAAAAGAAGTGCCATCTTCCCAAAAGTAATTACAAGCAGTAGTTTTTTTGGTGTAATTAAAATAATGCATGGGGTTTTCATCATACAGTTCAAACAATTCGGTAACTAAATGCGGCATTGTAAAAAGCGAAGGCCCTTTATCAAATCGATAGCCATTTATTGCCAAGTTTTTAATTTTTCCGCCCGGCTTATCGCTCGTTTCAAAAACAGTAACTTCGTGTCCAAGCTTTCTAATTCTTAATGCTGCGGCTATGCCAGCTATTCCTGCTCCAATTACAATTGCTCTTTTCATTTTTCTTTCGGCTCAAATTTAGATAAACCTAATCGCATATTTCCGTATATTTGATGTCGCAAACATATTTTCGTAAAAATGAGAAAAATAGTATTCATACTTTTCTGTATTGGAAGTGTTATTAATTTAACTGCCCAAAAAACAACTTTTCCTTACAACGGTGTGCAAGATGAGCGCAGTAGCGCTTTTGCTGTTACTAATGCCACCATTTTTGTAACTGCAGATAACGTTATTGAAAACGGTACTTTGTTAATTGAGGCGGGTAAAGTAGTAGCAGTTGGTAAAACGGTTACAATACCTGATGGCACAGCAACAATTAATATGGAGGGTAAGTATATTTATCCTTCGTTTATTGATCCTTTTGCAGCTTATGGCCTTAAAAAGCCAGAAAAGCCTAAAAATACTAGTGGTAAACCTCAATTTTTAAGTAACAAAAAAGGTGCTTTTGCTTGGAACCAAGCTATTAAACCAGAAATAGTTGCTTTTGAACAGTTTGATAAAGATGCTAAAAAAGCTGAAGAATGGCGCAAGCTCGGTTTTGGTGCATTGGTTAGCCATATTAACGATGGTATTATGCGAGGCACAGGTACTTTGGTGAGTTTAGCCGATAAGCCAGTAAACGAGTTAATTTTAAAAGAAGAAGTTGCTGCTTTTCAATCGTTTAACAAAGGTATTTCAACACAAAACTATCCATCATCTTTAATGGGCAGCATTGCGTTAATTAAACAAACTTATTTTGATGCGGATTGGTATAATAACAATACTGACAAAAAAGAAGTTAACATTTCTTTACAAAAATTAAATGATGGCAAAAGCTTACCAACTGTTATTGCAGCAGCAGATAAACTTACTGCTTTAAGAGCCGATAAATTAGGCGATGAGTTGGGTTTGCAATACATTATAAAAGGTGCAGGCGATGAGTATCAGCGGGCAGATGAGATTAAGGCGACCAATGCCAGCTTTATTTTACCAGTAAACTTTCCAGAAGCTAAAGATGTTGAAGACCCCTTTGATGCGGAGTTAGTAAGCTGGGCGGTTATGAAGCATTGGGAAATGGCACCGGGTAATGCCAATTTCTTACATCAAAAAGGGGTTCCATTTTGTTTTACCGCAAACGGCTTGAAGGAAAAAGCATCTTACCTAAAAAATATAAAGAAAGCGATAAAATACGGTTTGCCAGAAGCAGCGGCATTAAAAGCGATGACGGAAAGTGCGGCAAAAATATTAAAGGTTAATAGTTATGTAGGCAGTTTAGATGCTGGTAAAATAGCCAACTTTATTATTACTAGCGATTCATTGTTTAAAGATGATGCCAAAATTTTAGAAAATTGGGTGCAAGGGGAAAGATATGTGATAAATACCTTAAACGAAAAAACTTTAACTGGCGTGTATAACTTAAATGTTGGTGACACCATTTACAAATTGAAAATTAGTGGTAAAAAAGCAAGCCCTAAATTTAAAATTGAAATAAACGATTCTACTAATGTAAGTGTAAAAGCAGTTCTTAAAAAAACTAATTTAAGTTTAAGCTTTGCACCAAACAAAGAGTTAAAAAATGAAAAAATACGACTTAGTGGTTGGTTTGATGATGGCGTAATGAAGGGTAAAGGCCAGTTAGCTAATGGAGAATGGATTGATTGGTTGGCTGAAAAAACAGCAGATAATGTGGAAGACGGAAAGAAAGACGAGGACAAAGATGATGATGCAGAAGAAGATGAAGGGGAAACTAACAAAGATGACGACGCTAAAGCATCTGATAAAAAAGAAAAAGAAGACGAGGATAAGGAGGAGGAAGTGGTTTATCCAACAATAGATGACGTAATGTATCCTTTTGTAGGTTATGGTTGGAAACAAGAAGAACAACCTAAAGCCGCAACTGTTTTAATAACTAATGCTACCGTTTGGACTAATGAAAAAGAGGGCATTTTAGAGGATACGGATGTGCTGATTAAAGATGGTAAGATTTCTAAAATTGGTGAGGGCTTAAAGGCAAAAGCCGATGTTACTATTGATGGAACAGATAAACATTTAACCGCAGGCATAATTGATGAACATTCGCACATTGCTATAAGCCGTGGTGTAAATGAGTGGACGCAACAAAGTTCGGCCGAAGTTAGCATTGCTGATGTTGTTAATTGCGATGATGTTAATATTTACCGTCAATTAGCGGGCGGTGTTACTGCGGCACAATTGTTACACGGTTCTGCTAATCCAATTGGAGGCCAATCAGCATTAATAAAATTGCGTTGGGGCGCTGCACCAGAGGCAATGAAAATTGAAGGAGCAGACCCTTTTATAAAATTTGCATTAGGCGAAAATGTAAAACAAGCCAATTGGGGAGATGATAATGTAACTCGTTTTCCACAAAGTAGAATGGGTGTTGAGCAGGTATTTGTAGATCATTTTACACGAGCATTAGAATACCAAAAAGATAACAGCCCCAACAAAAGAAAAGATTTGGAGTTGGAAACCTTACTTCAAATTATACAAAAACAGCGGTTTATTACTTGCCATAGTTATGTACAATCTGAAATTACAATGCTAATGCGTGTTGCGGAACAATTTGGTTTTAATATTAACACTTTTACCCATATTTTAGAAGGCTACAAAATTGCTGATAAAATGAAAGCGCATGGCGTAGCAGCATCAACCTTTAGCGATTGGTGGCGATACAAATACGAGGTGATGGATGCGATACCTTATAACGCTGCCATTTTAGATAAAATGGATATAGTTACCGCCTTAAATAGTGATGATGCAGAAATGGCCAGAAGATTAAATGAAGAGGCTGCCAAGGCCATAAAATATGGCGGAACGCAAGAAGAAGCAGCCTTTAAAATGATCACCCTTAACCCAGCAAAAATGTTGCATTTAGATGATAAAATGGGGAGTATTAAAACTGGTAAAGATGCTGATGTTGTGTTGTGGAACGACCATCCATTATCAATAAAGGCAAAGGCAGAAAAAACATTTGTTGATGGTATTTTATATTTTGATATTGAAGCAGACCTTGAAAAGCGTAAATATATAGCGCAAGAACGTAATAGGCTCATACAGAAAATGATAGCTCATAAAAACAAAGGCGGTAAAGCAGAAAAACCCAAGCCACAAAAACAACATTTATGGCATTGCGATGACTTAGGTAATTATTAATTTTATTAATAAGGTGACCTATTATATTAAACTTGTCTTAACAAAGGTTGTACAATCCTTATTATTAGTAAAATGCAATATTTAATTAACAAAATATCGTTAAATAAATTTACATTTACTATTTTGTATAAGTTAGGTACATTTTTTGATCGTTTATTATAGAATGATAAAGTCTTGCTTCTACTTAGCTTTAATTATTTGTTTTTCATTAAATAAATTAGCTGCACAAAATTCTAATTTAGTTATTGATGCTGTGGCAAATTCTCAATTTATAGTTTTTGTAAATGAGGTTCAGCAAAATTTTATTCCAGGCGCAAGGGTAGTGCTAACCAATCTTCCCGAAAGTGTGTATAAGGTAAAATTGATTGATCCAAAAACAAACGAAATTTTGACAGAAGAGGTTATAAAGATGCCTCCTTCTTCAGACTTAATTTACACCCTTCGACAAGATATTGATGGCGTATACGAATTAGATTTTACCTCTAGCAAAACCACTACTACATACAATTTTTTAAAAATTGATGATGAAAATTGCTACACAGAAAGTAGTAAAATTTTGATTCACGGCCCTTATGCCCCGCTGCCTGACACCAGAAATTTTATTGTCTCTTGGGGTTCGGAAAAAGTTAAAACAGTTCAAAGACAAATTGAATATCCAGTAGAAGTGGAGGTAATGCTTTATGTTTGCGAAACCTCTTATTTAAATACCGTATGCCCCACATCAGTTAATTTGGAAGTATATAATGATATATACTCTGCTTTAGCAAAAAACGACGACGAGTTAGAAAAATTAAACATCACAAAAAAAATAATTATAAATCAACAGCGAAATAATAGCTGTTTCACCGCCAAACAGGTGAAACATTTATTGCAATTATTTGCTACCGATAAATCTAAATTAGTAATTGCCGATTTGGCTAAAGGCTATCTATCCGATCCGGCAAATAAAATGTTATTAAAAGAGGCATTTGATAACCCCGATTTGTTTATTGCAAATAATTAATTTAAAAAAGCACTTGAGTAAACTTATTTAAGTATAGTTTTGTTACCTATTTTAAATTACGATTGCAATTGCTGCTATATCTTATTCCATTAATATCAGCTGCCATAGGTTGGTTAACTAATTTTGTGGCCGTTAAAATGTTGTTTCATCCTCGTAAGGCCATAAATTTTGGCCTATTTAAATTGCAAGGTATTTTTCCAAAAAGGCAGCAACAAATTGCCGAAAAATTAGGCAAATTGGTAGCTGAGCAACTGCTATCAAGTGCCGATTTGAAAGATCGTTTACTGCAACCCAATAATATTGAAGCATTACATATAGCAGTCGATCAACAAATTACCGGTTATCTAAACAAAACCTTACCCAAAAAGTATCCGCTGATATCCTTATTTATTGCGGGCAAAACCAAACACAAACTACAAGCCGAAATTATGAAAGAAATTGAGATTTTAACCCCCGGCTTATTAGTAAAAGTTGTAAATCAATTTGAACAAAGTATAGATGTTGAGCAAATAGTTAGCGAAAAAGTAAGCCAGTTTCCAGCCGAACGCTTAGAAGAGTTATTACATCAATTATTAAAAAACGAATTTAGATTTATTGAGCTTGTTGGTGCCATTTTAGGCTTTTTTATTGGTTGTTTACAACTGCTATTGTTGTATTTTCAAGGGCAGTTGGTATTACCAAACTTCAATTGAATAATTACTGTTATTTTCGCAGTTTATAAACAAAAAAATTAGTGATACAATTTATTTTTGAAGCGAAACCAACAACTTGTATAAACACCCCTCCCGCTTTCCGTTCAAATGCCTTGCCAACACTGCAAGGCCAACGCTGCAAAAGGCATAACCACTACAATCGGGGCTATTTCAATTACTTCGCTCACACCTATAAATATAAATATATCTTCCTTAATACTAAATAAATCGTGTAATGAATATAATTAACCAAAAAATTAAAAATTACATTAACCAAAACTGCAGCAATGCTGCTAAGCAATTGCATAACATAGAGCGTAAAACATATTTAGAGCAATTGTACCCACAAATGGTATCAGGCAAAGTACAAGGTCAGTTTTTAAAAATGATAAGCCGTATGATACAACCAAAACACATTCTTGAAATAGGCACCTTTACCGCTTATGGCACAATATGTTTGGCAGCAGCCCTCGCAAAAGGCGGCAGCATTGACACTATTGAAATTGATGAAGAACTAAAAGACCATATTGAACTTAATTTTGAGCAGGCCAACATTAGTACATTTACAAATTTACATATTGGCAATGCATTAGAAATCATTCCAACCCTAAATAAACCTTACGATTTAATTTTTTTAGATGCCGACAAAGCAACCTACCCGCAATATTTTAATATGTTAGCCCCCAAAATGAAAGCCGGTAGTTTTTTGTTGGCCGATAATGTATTGTGGGATGGAAAAGTAGTTGAACCAACCATAGAAAGAGATAAAGCCACACAAGGTGTAATAGCATTTAACCGTTTGGTAAAAGACGACCCAACTTTTGAAAACGTAATACTGTCGGTAAGAGATGGTTTAATGTTGGCTTATAAAATTTAATAACTATGCTTATAAAAGAAATAATTCATCATTTAGAAAGCTTTGCTCCATCGGCATACCAAGAAAGCTATGACAATGCCCGCCTAATTACCGGTAATAAAAATTGGGAATGTACAGGCGCATTAACCACTTTAGATTGCTTAGAGAACACGGTAGAAGAAGCCATTAGTAAAAAATGTAATTTAATTGTGGCCCACCATCCAATTGTATTTAGTGGTTTAAAAAGTATTACCGGTAAAAATTACATTGAGCGAACCATTATAAAAGCCATTAAAAACGATATCGCCATTTATGCCATTCATACCAATTTAGATAATGTTGACCAAGGCGTAAACAAGGTTATTGCAGATAAATTGCAGCTTCAAAACCAACGCATCTTATCACCTAAAAAAACGATGCTGAAAAAATTATACACCTTTTGCCCTGTTGATAAAGCAGCTACAATAAGAACTGCTTTGTTTAAAGCAGGCGCAGGCAATATTGGTAATTATAGTAATACCAGTTTTAATAGCACGGGTAATGGCACTTTTAAAGCAAACGAAAATGCAAAGCCTTATGTGGGCGATAAGGGGAAACTTCATACAGAAAAAGAAACTAAAATTGAAACTGTATTTGAAGCCTATAAACAGCATCAAATTATAAAAGCATTAATAGCTGCGCACCCTTACGAAGAAGTTGCTTACGACATTATTAGTTTAGATAATCAATTGGATAATGTGGGGTCGGGTATAGTCGGAGATTTAGAAAATGCAATGCCAATAAAAACCTTTTTAAATCAGCTAAAAACACAATTTAATTGCGAATGTGTTAAATATACTCAAGCCCATAAAGCCGAGGTTAGTAAAATTGCGGTTTGCGGTGGTTCGGGTAGTTTTTTGTTAAATGATGCTAAAGCCGCTTCAGCAGATGTTTTTATTACAGCAGATTATAAATACCATCAATTTTTTGATGCTGATAATCAAATAGTTATAGCTGATATTGGCCATTATGAAAGTGAACAATACACTGCTAACCTTTTATATGAAATTATAACACAAAAATTTAGTAATTTTACGGTCTTTATTTCGGAGATAAATACTAATCCGGTTAATTATTTATAAAGAAATTTCTACTACATAAAAATTATATGGCAACAAAAGCAAAAGATTTAACAGTTGAAGAAAAACTAACGGCATTACATAATATGCAAACCATTCACAAAAAAATTGATGAGTTGCATAAGTTGCGTGGTGAACTTCCATTAGAGGTAAATGATTTGGAAGACGAAATTGAAGGTTTAAACACCAGAGCGAATAAGTTGACAGATGAAATTCAAGGGATCAATGATTTTATTAGCGAAAGCAAAAACAAAATTCAAGATGCAGAAACGCTAAAAGAAAAATACGAAAAGCAAATAAATAACGTAAAAAACAACCGTGAATATGATGCGCTAACTAAAGAAATTGAAAATCAAGATTTAGATGTTCAGCTTTTAAATAAAAAGAGCAAACAATCAGAAGAAGATATAAAAGCAAAAGAGGAATATTTAAAAAAGTCAAAAGCGGTACTAAAATCGAAAGAGAAAGATTTAGTAGAAAAGAAAAAGGAATTAGAGGTAATTTCTGCTGATACAGAAAAAGAAGAAATAGCGTTTTTGAAAAAAATTAAAACAGCGGAAAACAAAATTGAAGATCGGTTGTTAAATGCATATAAACGTATTAGAAATACCTATAAAAACCGGTTAGCAGTAGTAACTATTGAACGTAATGCTTGTGGTGGCTGCTTCGCCAAAATTCCACCTCAACGTCAGTTAGAACTACGACAACGCAAAAAAATATTACTTTGCGAACACTGTGGCCGTATTTTAGTTGATGATGAAATGTAGTAAACCCAGTTTACTTAAGCAATGTTTTTAGTACGTATTCAATTACTAATATTAATATTTTCATTAATTTCAATTGGTGTAGTAAGCCAAGTAACTTTTGATTATCATCAAAAATGTAAAACAGTTTATGAAGATATACTAAAGCTAAAAATTCCTTATGCCGAAAAAGTAATTGCAGTAGAACAATTAAAAGAACCTAATAACTGCGCTTGGCTGTTACTGCAAAGTTATATTGATTGTTTATATATTTTCACCAATGAAGATTATAAAGCTTTTGAGCAATTAGAGCGTGATTTTGATACTCGCTTTGCGCTGCTCAATCAAATAGAAAATAGTAGCCCTTGGAAACGCTTTGCAAAAGCCGAAATGTATATCCATAAGGCTGTGGCTCGTGCAAAATTTGAGCAATTTTTTTCTACCGTTTGGGAAGTTAGAAAGGGCTACAAACTGTTACAAGAAAATAATCGGTTGTTCCCAAATTTTAAACCCAACCAAAAATCATTAAGTGTTTTTAATGCTATTTTTGGTACTATACCCGATAAATATAAATTTGGTGCCAAGCTAATGGGTTTTAAAGGCAACGTAGCCGAAGGTATGCAGCAAATAGAAGATTATTTGTTTTATGCCCAATCAGAAGATATGTTTTATGACGAAATGCTATTGTTACACAATTTTTTTTTAATATATTTAGATAAGGATTTTGAAAAAGCTTATCATATTGCTAGCACTAAACTGCAACCAACTGAAAGCATTTTGCATAATTATATGCTGGCCGAAATGGCATATAAAACAGGCAGAATAGAAGAGGCGATTGCAGTAGCAGAAAACTATCCGAAAGGGGAAGCTTATATGCCATACTTTTTTATGGATTATTATTTGGGCATATTTAAAATGACGCATCTAAATACCAAAGAAGCAATACCACTAATTACCTATTTTTTAGAAAACTTTGAAGGCAGACATTATATAAAAGAAGCTTACAGTCGATTGGCCCTTTGTTATTTAATTGAAGAAGATACGGTAAGCTATTTTAAGTATTTGAAAAATGCTAAAACAGAAGGTTATAAATTGTATGATGCTGACAGGCAAGCGTATGCCGATGCAGTAAGTGAAGCCATTCCTAATACAAATTTATTAAAAGCAAGGTTATTAAATGATGGCGGATTATACGGGCAGTCTTTGGCGATATTGCAAGTTATGGATACCCTTGCTTTACCATACAAACACAACTTAGAACGGTGTTATAGAATGGGTAGCGTTTATGAAGCTTTAAATGAAACAAAACAAGCAATAAATTATTATAAAAAAGCGAATGATTTTGCCTTAAACGATGAATATTATTTTGGAGGAAGGGCGTGTTTACAATTGGGACACGTGTATAAACGTATTAAAAAATATGATATTGCAAATAAGTATTATCGCAAAGCGCTAACCTATAACAAACATCCTTATAAAGACAGCTTTGAACAACAAGCAAAAGCAGGTATTTCTAACTTTTAACAAATAACTTAATTGAATATAACTGAAAATATATCGCTTAAAAATTATAATACCTTCAACGTTGAAGCTAATGCGGCATACTTTGTTAATTTAAATAGTAAAGCCGACTTTGAAGAATTATTGGAACACAAAATCTATCAACAAAATTCTCATTATATAATTGGAGGAGGAAGTAATATTTTATTTACCAAAAATTTTACGGGCCTTGTTATTCACAATAATATTAGGGGTATTGAAATATTAAAAGAAACTGAGAACGATGTTGAAGTGAAATTTGGTGCGGGCGAAGTTTGGCACAACTGTGTTTTGTTTTGTATAAATAATGGTTTTGGAGGAATTGAAAACCTGTCGCTAATACCAGGTTATATTGGTGCAGCGCCAATGCAAAATATTGGAGCTTATGGGGTGGAGTTGAAAGATGTTTTTGAAAACTTAACAGCCATTAATTTAAACACAGGCGAAGAAGAACACTTTAATAAGGCAGCGTGTAATTTTGGTTATCGGGAAAGTATTTTTAAAAATAAAGCAAAAGATCAATACCTAATTACTAATGTTACCTTAAAGTTACAAAAGCAGCCTAAATTTAATATTAGCTACGGAGCTATTGAAAAAACTCTTGAAGAAAATAGGGTAGCGGAGTTAAGCATTAAAGCAATAAGCGATGCTGTTATTCAAATTAGGGAGAATAAATTACCTAACCCTAAAGTAATTGGCAACGCAGGTAGCTTTTTTAAAAATCCGGTAGTTAATAATGAAATCGCTTTTAATATTAAAAAGGATTTTCCTGAAATGCCTAATTACCCTACAGCCGACAAAACTAAAATACCAGCTGGTTGGTTAATTGACCAATGTGGCTTTAAAGGTAAAGTAGTTGGCCAAACAGGCACTTATAAAAACCAAGCCTTAGTTTTAGTAAACCATGGCAATGCAACAGGCGAAGAAATTATATCTTTTTCAAAAGAAATACAAGCTACAGTTTTTAAAAAATTTGGAATTGAGTTAGATAGAGAAGTTAATTTGGTTTGATGTTTTTATTCAAACTAATAACGTTTAGTAATTATAAATAGACGATTAACACTTAAATAGAATATATTTACACTAATGAATCTTCAATACATTTTAGATAATACAGGAAAAACAACTGGTGTCTTTATTCCAATATCGGAGTGGAATGAACTTAAAACAAAAATTAAAGATATTGATTTGGAGCAATTTGATATTCCAAACGAGCAAATTGAGGAGGTTCAGCAAAGACTACAAGATTATAAAGACAATCCTAAAATAGCGATTAGTTTTGATGCAGCAATTGAAAGCATTGAAAACAAATTGTAATGTATAAAGCGGTTATACTGCCTCTTGCAAAAGAAGATATTTTAGAAGCAGCACTTTGGTACAATACTAAGCAAAAAAATCTTGGCAAAAGGTTCACTAAACAACTTAGGGTTAAGATTTTATTGATATAACAGCACCCTCAATTAGCTCCTATAAGATACGATAACGTAAGAACAGCAGTATTAAATGTTTTTCCATATATGATACATTATACTGTTGATGATAAAAAGAAGGAAATTTTAATTGCTGCGGTATTTCATACTTCACTAAACCCAGAAAGATGGAAGAAAAGGAGTTAAATCTTAGAAACTTATTTAGATAAACTGAAAACTTGAAATCAATAAACCAAAATCGCTTTACTCGAGCTAAGTTTTTTAGTATTGAAAATTGTATAATAAATACCTGGCTTTAATGCTTCAGTTGAAATTTCTAATTGATGGTTACCGGTATTAATTTTGGTAAGATGCTTTTGATCAATCAACCTTCCGGTAGCATCTATCAATCGAATTTTTAGAAAACTTTCTCCTTCTAATTGAAATTGAAGTTGTATTGTCTTTCTATCAAAATTTAATTGTACTTCATTAATATGCAAGTTTACTTCTGCTGCTTGCAAACAACTATTACTGTCAAAATAATTTTCCATTTCGCATAAACTGTTGAATAAATTTAACCTGCCATTGCTCACAGTTTTATAATATAAATCGGCAATTGGGTCAGTACCTTGTAAAATAAAATCTTTTACCAATAAAGCAGCTGCAGCTTTATCTCTATTAACAACTTCAATTAAAGTTGGATTTGGTGTAGCATATAACAAAGCTATTGCGCCAGCCACATGCGGCGCAGCAGCTGAGGTGCCACCAAAAAAACCATAATCGCTGTTATTAGTGACGGTAAAAACATTAGAGCCCGGTGCGCTCAAATCTATATGTTGTTTGCCAAAGGCTGCAAAATCCAACTCATCACGGTTGTTAGTATTGGTTACGCTAATTAAAAAGTTGCTACTGCAAGTAGTTGGCAAATCGCCACGCTCATCAACATTAATAGCATTGTTGGCAGTAGCAGCTACACTTAAAATGCCTGCTTGGCCCAAGGCATTATACATTGCGCACCAAAGTGGATGGTCGGCTGGTTTACCACCACTAATACCCAAAGAAGCATTGGTGGTTACCACAAAAGCACCTTCTTTACCATTGGTTTCATTGTAACGTTTTCGCATTTCCAATACATAATCATAGGCTGCTATTACGTCAGCTACGTTTTGGTTGGCAACCAAGCTCATTATTTTTATTTGCCAATTAATGCCACAAACCCCTTCATAATTATTGCCTTCTGCACCAATAATGCCAGCAACAGGCGTGCCATGCCAATGTCCATTACCAGCATTTCCAATATCAGCAATGGTGTCATTAAAATTCCAGCCGTAGTAATCATCTATGTAACCGTTTTGGTCATCGTCAATTTGGTTGTTAGGTATTTCGTATTGGTTAGTCCAAAGGTTATTAATTAAATCGGGATGGTTGAGATCAATACCACCGTCAATTACAGCTACTACAATTTCATCGCCATTTGTAGTTAAACCACCTGTAGTTTGTTGCCAAGCTTTTAGGGCATCAATGTCTGCATCGGTTACCCCAAAATTTTCGCTTTTATTATTGTACTGCCATTGGTTTGCTAACCAAAAATCGTTTGGTATATTTCTTAATTCAACCGGTTCATTCAATTGAGCAGTTTTAACTTTAGGATGCTTTTGAAAATTAGTTAAAGCCGTTTCTTTTTTTTGTGTAGCTGCTGTTTCTATCAGCCAAATATTTAAGCTTTTAGAAAGTTGTTTATAACTATTAATTTTATTAGATGCATTTAATTGTTGTATAGTTTCTCCATCTTCTAACTGAAGAATGAGTTGATTGGTTTTTGCTTGGCAAACCATTAAGCTTAACCAAAATAATAATGCGATTAATGTTATGCTTTTCATATTTCAAAGATAATATAAAAACGATAGGGCTGGGTGGTTGCCTAATTGTTTGGTTGAACTAAAAATACGCCAGTAAGTTGTAGTAAAATAAACATGGCCTAAACTTATTTTTTTTTATTTAGAAAAATATGTTAGCGCCATCGCCAAAAAAAATTGCTTTGCGATATTGATCTTCGGCATCCAATATTTAAATGAAATATTTAGTTTTCATCCTCTAAAACTTAAACCATTTTAAACAAACCTCTAAAACCCATTATCTTTCACTACTCTCTCGTAAAATTCTCCACAAGGCTTTATGGCACGATCGTAAGTGCCGTTTTCAAAATCAACATGTACTAAACCAAAGCGGTAGGTTGGGCCAATGTTCCACTCAAAATTATCTAAGGTACTCCAATGAAAATACCCTTTTATATCAATGCCTTCATCAATTAAACTGTGCAACATGCCCAAGTAATGTTTAATGCTTTGTATTCTAAAATTACTGTCTTCGGTACAAACGCCGCTTTCAGTAATGTAAAATGGTTTCTTATATTTTTTCCAGAAATATCTTATAAAATCACCCATTGCTTCGGGGTAATATTCCCACATACCATCGTGCGGTAAGCCGAGTTGTTTTATTTTTTCAGGCGTATCAATATAGGTTACTGGCAAAGGATCGAAACCAATGCGTGCATAATAACTGATGCCAAAATAATCTAAAGGTTCAATAAATTGCTCGGCTACATAACGGTTGAAAAACCAGTTCATTAAGGCAGCAGGTGCTTTACCTAAAACATTCATACCATAAAAATTTACCGTATTTTTTGATATGCCAACAGGAACATTAGGGTAACTCTTTTTAATAATTTTTACCGCTTCAATATTAGCTTGGGCCATATTTCTCAAGCTTTTCATCATTAAACGAATAGCTAATTTTTTGTGTGGCGGAAAGTTGCCAGCTAAAAAACCATTGGTTAAATAAACACCTGGCTCATTAAACGTGTTCCAGTTGTTTACCAAATCTCCAAAATGTTCCACCAATTGCTCTACATAATTAGTAAAATACAATACCGCTTTATTGCCCCACCAATGGCCTACATTATCAAACCATAAAGGGTTGGTAAAATGATGGGCTACCAACATAATGTAAGTGTTTTTTTCTTTTAATAAAGTAATGAAGTCGCGATATTCTTTAACTACTTCCATTTCAAAAGGCGCACCAGGAGCGGTTTGCAGGCGACTCCAATCTAAACCTAAACGATACGAGTTACCCAACTTAGTAATGTATTCTGCATCCTCCTCTCGGCGTTTTTCGTGGTCGGTTGTGCGGGCAAAGGTATAGCCATCTTTTGCTTTTAAGCCCTTCCAAGCGTGGTTGGTAGCTGTTTCAATTTGTGCTGCGGCAGTTGAAGTACCCCACTTAAAACCTTCTGGAAATTTAATTTTCATAAACTATTATTGCTTAAATTTAATTAATTGCTTGAAGTAAAAAAAATAATCATAATAAAATAATAGTGTGAAAATATAGTGTTAATATAAGTTTTTAGTAAATAGAGCTTTTCTATTACATCATATAAATTAGGTTAATACGTAAACTATTTTATAATTATCTCGTAAACCACAACAAATAGGTCAATGAAGCTAACTTTATTTGTCTTTAGTTTTTTATTGTTTCAATTACCATATTTAGGTAATTCGCAAAAAAATATAACTATAGAAGATAAGATTATTTATAAGCGAGTGGAGATTAACTATACAAATGAAGATACTTTTTCACAAATTGCAAAACTTGGTATTGACTTGCTGTGTGGTTTACAGGTTAGTAGAGATGATAGGGGGTACAAAAAAATAATTTTAGAAGTTTCGGCAAGAGAATATAAGATGTTGTTGATGGAAGGATTTAACCCTATCATTCTTATTGATGATTTGTCAGCATATTATGCTAAAAGAAATATGCAAACTTTACTTGATGCTAAAAAACAATTAGAAAAAATGAAATCCGAGATTAGACAGAACTAAAATGTGTATAAGATAAACAGTCGATATGCTTTAATAAAAAAAGGTTTTGTGAAATTTCACAAAGCCTTTTTTATTTTCTCATCATATCCTTAGAAACGATTTCTCATCGAGCCTTATCAATATTGTAATTATATCTATTCTGCTATTACCAAAGGTAAATGCAATAATACTTTTTGGTTAGTTGCTAACTGTACTAAATAGATGCCTTTGCTAAGGTTAGCGGTATTTAGGGCAATGCTATTTTGTCCATTTACAGTTTTGCCTTGCTGGCTTTGGGCCATCTTACCATTTACATCAATTATGCTTAGCTGGTAATTATAAAACTTATCGGTGGCAAAAGTAAGCTGTGTTAGTTTAGTTGCTGGGTTAGGATATATGTTGGCTGAACTGTTCAACTCGTAAGCATCATTTATTGTACTAATAATACCGCTGTTTTCATCAAAACGGGCAACAAATTCTTGGTAATATTGGTTGGCAATATTAGCATCGTGAATGATTAGGGTATTTTCATCGTTACGTTGTTGTGCGCTAGTACTCCAGTTATGCGAACCCGTTAAAACAGTTGGGTCAGATGCTGTATTATTTGGATCAACAATTAAATATTTGTGGTGAAATATATTGTTTTGCTGATTGATCACCCAGTTTCCAGTTTCATTGGCAACGCTATAGGCAAAACCGCCGCTTGTAGTATCGTTAACAATGCCATGCGATGCTATGCCTCTTTCTTCAATTAAATCTTCTATTTCAAAAGAAATGCCAAAGCGGGTGTATGCTAACAAAGCAATGTACAATCCGTGATCTGTTGTGTTAATAACATTTTTAATTTGAGTTTCTGTATCGTCGCTCGGGCTAAAGTAAACTTCAACATCTTTACCACCTATTTTTAAATGTGTTGGTGTGTCGGCAACTTTTTCGCCACCAAAACGATCACCAATAAACATTTCGTTAAACTCTTTAGTGTAAACTTTTGCCAATGCTTGATCTTGAATAATAATAATATTGTTAGGGTCTTCATTCAATTGCCCATCTGTCCAATTGGTAGAGCCAGCTAAAACTACTGCTTTGTCTGCATCACCAACATCTGCTATAATAAATTTGTTATGCATAATACCATCGGTAGCATCTTGCGAAGCGGGACTAATTTTTAAATTATCACCCAAAAAATAAGCTAAAGTACTTACTCTTGCATCGCTTACCCCACTATCAACAATTACTCTAATTTCAATACCACTATCTTTTGCGTTCGATAAAGCTTCAATAATACCATTGTTATTATCTAAATTATAAACCGCAATATCAAGGCTTGTTGTTGCATTGGCAATTACATTTTTTATAAGATCAGCAAAACCGTTATCAACAAAATTAGCGGCTTGTTCGGTAGCCAAAGTTTCGTTAACTGGTTGGTTAAAATACACTTGCATATCGCCAGATGAGGTAGATTCGGTAATCATATATTGTGCTGAAGAAGTTGCGGTTTCTTCACCAGTTTCTCCTTTCGATTCTGCTACTATTTCGTAAATAGTGGCTGGCTGCAAATCTGTTAAACTAACACAATGTTGTTTGGTTAAGGTTTCGTCGGTAACTGTTTTAGTTTCGCCGGCTTCGTTGGTGTAATTTATTATAGTTGTGCCGTCGTTTTGTGTACCAAAACAAACCTCAAAACTATTGGTAGTAATGTTACTTTGCGAAATAGCTGTTGAAATAACTGGGTTGCCGATGGCAAAAATAAAATCATTTGTAGAGCGTGGTTGTAGTTGGTAAGTTTCATTGTATTGCCCCATAACACCAATTAAGCTAATGGCATCGCCTGGTATTGGTGTGCCACCAATATTGGTGTTACTCCAAATGCGCACCTCTTTGGTAGTTTCACCATCGGTAATTTGGTAGTTTGCACTGTTACCTGCCGCAAAGTCACCACCTTCGGTAAAGCTAACATCGTCTATTCTAACAAGTCTGCCTTCATTATTTTCACTAAAACCAGCTTCCAAACTTTGTAACACTCTTGGCGCTGGTAAGGTGGCGTTTTCGTTAATTATTTCAATATTGCTTACTTCAACAATTTCTAACAATTGGTTGTATTGCACTAAAGCACCGCTTACTTTAATTTCTTGGCCTAAAATAATATCGGCTACATTATCACTAAAAACGGCTATGCCACCTGTTTCGTCTTGTATGTATCTTAATCGATCGTTAAATTCACCATTGGTGGTTACTACACCTTGTACGGTAACTAATGCCCCTTCGCTTTTGCTGCGAGCTTCGCTAATGTCAATTTGAGCTTGTAAAGCAATAGCAATGCTTAATAGCATTAATGTAAATATTTGTTTCATATAGTTTTATAATTGTTTATTTTTTTAAGATGCGCAAATATAATAAGCTTTGCGTTAAGGCATTGTTAAGTTGAATTTTTAACGCAAATTAGCGTGGTTGGTATTGCTTCTTACGGCCCACAAAGGTATCCAAACTAGCCCTGACAGGAGTGGTTATACCATTTTGTGGTTGGGTGTTTGGATTTAGCTTATAAAGCTTTGCCAAAATGGTATTTGAACGGATGGCAGGACCAAATTTTTTGCGAGCGGCGGCTGTTTCGCTTCGCCAAAAGAATTTTTTTGTTAGCATAGATCAAAAAAGTAAATTGATAATTAAGATTATTACCTTTGTAGCTTAATTGTTGAAAGTATATGGAATTAAATTTAGTAAAGCCACTTATAGTTTTTGATATTGAGGCAACAGGAACTAGCGTTTCTAAAGATAAAATTGTTGAATTAGTGATGCTAAAAGTAAATCCTGATGGTACGAAGGTTTCGAAAAAATGGGTGATTAACCCAACCATACCGATACCCGAAGAGGTGTCGCTTATACACGGGTATTACGATAAAGATGTAGCCGATAAGCCTACTTTTAAAGAGGTAGCCAACGAAATAATTGAATTTGTTGCCGATGCCGATTTTGCAGGCTATAACAGCAACCGCTTTGATATACCAATGTTGGTGGAAGAACTTTTAAGAGTTAATATTGATTTGGATATGCGCAACCGAAAATCGATTGATGTTATGCGTATTTTTATGAAAAAAGAGCAGCGCACGCTTACGGCAGCTTTAATGTTTTATTGTAAAAAAGAATTGATAAACGCACATAGTGCCGAGGCCGATGTGGATGCCACTTATGACGTACTGAAAGCACAATTAGACCGGTATGAAGATTTGGAAAACGAAAGTGAATTTTTGCACGAATTTAGTAAAGATGGAGAGTTTTTAGATTATGCGCGCCGTATGTACGTTAAAGAAGACGAAGTGTATTTTAATTTTGGTAAACATAGAGATAGAAGGGTAGTAGATGTGTTAGAATATGAACCTCAATATTATAGTTGGATTATGAAAAACGACTTTCCATTAGATACCAAAAATAAGTTGAAACGCATAAAACTAACTTTAACTGATAACCAATAAAATTATTTAAAACACAATAAAACGAAATTGAAAACATTTACTTTAGCAGTTGTGTTTAACATTAAACTATATAAATATTGCCTAATCCGTTAGTAATAATACCAACCTATAACGAAAAGGAAAACATTGCAGCTATTATAGATGCAGTGCTGGCATTGCCAAACCCTTTCGATATTTTGGTGATTGATGATGGTTCGCCCGACGGCACGGCGGCTATTGTTAAAGAAAAACAGCAGCAATACAACAACAGAATTTTTATAGAAGAAAGGGAAGGGAAATTGGGCCTAGGCACGGCTTATATTTTAGGCTTTAGGTGGGCAGGCGAACATGGTTACGATTTTATTTTACAAATGGATGCCGATTTTTCGCATAACCCTAAAGATTTACAACGCTTGTATAGTGCTTGTTTTCATAATGAGGTAGATTTGGCTATTGGTTCTCGCTATGTTAAACATGGTAAAATTAAAAATTGGCCTGTTGACAGGATGTTGCTATCTTATTTTGCTTCTTTATATGTGCGCTTAGTTACTTGGCTGCCTGTAAAAGATACTACTGCTGGTTTTGTTTGTTATAGAAGAAGGGTTTTGGAAAAATTGGATTTAGAACAGATACAATTTGTGGGTTATGCCTTTCAGGTAGAAATGAAATTTGCCGTTTGGAAAAGCGGTTTCAAAATTATTGAAGTACCCATTACTTTTATTGATCGCCTGCACGGCACTTCTAAAATGAGTATGAACATTTTTAGAGAAGCTTTGTTGGGTGTTTTTCAAATGCGTACTGGTTATAAAAAGGGAAGGTACTTAAAAAAATCTGCGTAAATCAGCGGGTTCTGCGGGCGGTTTTTTTTTATTTTCTGATGGCTTTTGTTCTGAAATTAGTACCGCAAAACTCGGAGGATACCTCAGAAAAAATTTGTAAAAGATTGGTTCAATTCTCCACAACAAACTTTACCATTTCTTGAAATTCATCACGTTCAATATTTAGAAAATAAATGCCCGATGTGAGATAAGCAATATCTAATAGATCATCTAAATTGGTTGTTTCTATTTGATTTTGTGCAAGACACGCTACTTGCCTGCCAGAATTATCAGTTATAAAAAAAAGTAATTCAATTGGTAGTAATAGATGACGATATTCTGCTATATCTTAAATCAACATATTTAGTGTATAAGTCCTCTTATCACCATCGTATTTGTGGGGCAAAATAATTTGCTCCAAAATATTAGCCTCAATTGTATTACTGAAAACGGTTCAAGTATCATCTATTTTATAAAGTGAATTGGAGTTGGCGATCTAACTAAAGCAGTAGCTATAAAAAAAGTAAGGCAGTTAAGCATAATTTTTTTCGATTGGTTTGAGCTATCAACGTATTCGTTTTTTTGTTTACTATAAAAATTTTGATTGTAACATATTTGTTATTCTTCCTCAAACACCAAAAACTGCTGCGCTAAACAATCAAAATGTTCAAACAATAAGCCGAAAAAAGCAGCACCATATTTTAGATAATATTGCATAAAATTATCTTGTCGTTCTTGCAAACCACCTTTTGGAAAAACCTTGTTTATGGCGCTTGTAATTTGGTTTAAGCCATCGCTGTGTTGACGTTTAGTAGCTCGGGTAAACTTCTGTTCTAAATTGTTAATTGATTTTTCAATTTTTGAAAACTCGCTGTCAATAGGTTGGTTTAATGCTTCGTCAATCAGTTGCGCATCTTTTAAAATCTCACTTTTTAGTAGTTGTATTTTGTTAAGATGCTTTGTAAAATCAACTTCGTTTTGCTCATTTTTATTAATGTAGATGTTAGATAATTCGTTTTCGGAGTTAAAAAAATCAGATAAGCCAAAACCTAAACTGGCCCATTTATTTACTGTTTTCTTATCAATAAACGCAGCCGAGTTACGTAACACCAACAATGGGTAATTAATATTAAAGCTTTCAAAAGTGCTTTTCAATTGTAGCCAATACGCCAGCTCACCTCCGCCACCAATGTAAGCTAAGTTGGGTAATATTTTTTCTTGGTATAAAGGCCGCATTAAAACATTTGGGCTAAAACGCTCAGGGTGTTGTTGCAGCTCCTCTTCCATTTCAGTTTTAGTAAAATAGAGGTTGGTATTTAGCACTTCAAATTGGTTAGCTGTTTCGTTCCAAACAATGCGCTCACGTAAAGCATCTTTTAAATAAAATAAATTAATAGCCCGTGGGGCAGCTTGTATTTTATAATGCTGGCCAAATTGCTCATTGCTTGCAGTAACTTTTTTTTCAATAATATTTTCAGATAGCTCGGTTTGCAGTTCTGTAATAAATATTTTTTTTAAGCTATGATGATCACCATTTATGATTACCAAACCATATTGGCCAAATAAGGTATTTAAAAATTGGGTGGTGGCATTTTGTAAAGTATCATTTTTAGTAAAACAATCGTTCAATATTTTTTTTAAGTAAGATGCGTTAGTGCTGTCTCCCAAAATTTGAAAAGTTTGCTCTAATACTTCACTAATGTTTTCTAAAGTCATTCTTCCGGTTGCACCAGTTTGTGGTGTGGTCCATTTTACTTTTTTATTAAACAAATTAAAATGGTTTATTTCTGCTAAATCATGATCTTCAGATCCTAACCAAAAAACAGGCACAAAATTATAAGCCGGATATGCTGCCTTTAACTGCTTACTTAAATTAATGCACGAAACAATTTTAAATACCACATACAATGGCCCAGTAAATAAGTTGAGTTGATGTGCCGTACAAACGGTATAAGTATTTTCGTTTTTTAATAAGTTCAAATTGCTAAGTACCTCTGGTGTTGTAATACTTAAATCTTCGTATTGCTGATGTAGGGTTGCCGATAAAATTTCTCTTGTACTATTGTCGTAATTTTTATCTTCAATTATTTGTTTGAATGTATTAATATTAACCTCGTATTTATAGTAAGGCTTTATGTTTGCAGCTGCATCTAAATAGTCAATAATTGTTTTAGAAAACTGGCCAATAGTAGCATAATTTATAGTTGTTGTTTTAAACAAAACGTTGTATTTGGTTGTGTGTGAAGTAAGCATTTTTTTTAGTTGAATGAAAATATTACTTTTATTAATAAGATAAGCGAATAAATAGTTTTAGCTAACCACAACGAGGTGTTTAAAATTGATAAGCGTTATGCCGAAAAGCTTGCTAAAAAAGTAAATTTATTTATACTAGATGGCCATATAGATCAAAATCGCTGGCATCGGTAATTTTTATTTTTGCAAAATCGCCAACCCTCAAATATTGCTCGGTAGCATTTATAATTACTTCGTTATCAACTTCGGGCGAGTCAAACTCAGTTCTGCCAATGTAATTGTCCCCTTCTTTACGATCAATTATTACTTTAAAATCTTTTCCAATTTTTGCTTGGTTTAACTCATCTGAAATGTCTTGCTGTATAGCCATAATTTCCGATGCTCGTTGTTGTTTTTCTTCTTCAGAAATGTCATCTTTTAATTGATAACCGCTAGTGCCTTCTTCGTGCGAGTAGGTAAAAACCCCTAAGCGCTCAAAGCGTTGTTCAGTAATAAATTCTTTTAACACTTCAATATCTTTTTCGGTTTCACCCGGGAAGCCTACTAACATGGTTGTTCTAATAGCAATGCCCGGTAAAATGTTTCTGATGTTGCTAATTAATTCTTCTGTTTCGGCTCTTGTAATTTGGCGTTTCATATTTTGCAAAACCGAATTGCTGGCATGTTGCAAAGGCATGTCCAAATAGTTGCAAATATTAGGATGCGCTTTTACGGCCTCAATAATTTCTAATGGAAACTTATGCGGATAGGCGTAATGTAAACGTATCCATTCTAAACCTTCAACTGCTGCTAATTGATTTAGTAATTCAGGCAAGCTTCTTTTTTTATAAATATCTAAACCATAATAAGTCAACTCTTGTGCAATTATCATAATTTCTTTAACACCTTGCTTTACCAAGTTTTTGGCTTCAAAAACCAAATCTTCTATTGGCCGAGATATGTGTTTACCTCTCATTAAAGGTATGGCACAAAAGGAGCAAGTACGATTACAACCCTCCGATATTTTAAGGTAAGCATAGTGCTGTGGCGTAGTTAAGCCTTGGCGTTCCCCAATTAGTTGGTGTTTATAATCAGCACCCAACTCTTTTAATAAAAAAGGTAAATCCATAGTGCCGAACCAAGCATTTACTTCGGGTATTTCTTTTGCCAAATCATCTTTATAGCGCTCCGACAGGCAACCCGTTACGTATAATTTCTCAATGTCGCCCTTAGTTTTTGCATCGGCATAATCTAATATAGTATCAATACTTTCTTGCTTGGCCATATCAATAAAGCCACAAGTATTTACAATTACTATGTTAGCATCGGCATTACTTTCGTGTGCCACTTCAATATCATTGCCTTTTAGTTGGCCAATCAAATTTTCGGAATCTACCAAATTTTTGGAGCAGCCTAAAGTTATTACGTTGACTGAGTCGGTTGTTGTGGTTTTTGTTTTCAATTGATATTAATTATTTTAATTCGAATTGCTTATTTGATTTAGTAACAATTAAAGAAGCATTGAATTTCTTTTTAAATGATCTTCTGACCACACTAATCTCTGCAGAATTTAGTGGGCTTCGACTACAAACAATAAAAGCCGATTTCTCAGATGTATTTGCTTGCTGACTTACTTTATAAATTGAATCTTCTAATTGTTTTATGGCTTTACTAATATTTGATCCTTTCAACTCTACAAAAGTTTCTCTATCATTTTTAAGAAGCAAAAAATCACATTTTTTTCCTTTGTCATCTTTTAGTTGACAGTCGTCAATTTCCACTTTTACAATTTGAAACTGCTCAATGTTAGAAAACCTTATTGCGCTTCTTTTTTCTTTTAGAACAATAAGTGGACTATTTATATATTCCTTACATTCTTCTTTAAGCATCCGCGGGTAACAAATCTAATAGTTCTCCAAATTTTATTGAACCTTCTTCGGAAACTTTATCAATTATATTTCCACTGATTAAGCCGTGTTCACGATCTAATATGCGAGCCTTTCCGTTTTCGATTTCATAAGCGTTCAAATCTTTAGGTTGAATAATTTCATTTTTTGAAACAATTTTATACAATTGCTCCAATTTTTTTGGATCATCTTTATATATCTCCTCCAATTCAGCAGCTTGCATAAAGTCATTAAATGCGCTTAAAATATACGGACTATGGGTAGTAACAAATAAACGTACATTACATTCATTAAACATAAACATCAGCAACTGCATTAAAGTAAATTGAAATTTAGGGAAAATATGTAGTTCGGGTTCTTCAAAGTAGATATTGGTTTTTAGTTTTTGTTTTCCTTTTTGGTGAAGTAGTTTTAAATAAACTAATATTGGTACCAAAGCTTGTTCACCAGATGAAGCATCTGTTAAGGCTACCCTTCTGCCATTTTCGTACACCAAATAATCTTCATCATTAATAAACTCTACATTAGCATTTATTAGAGATTTGATAAAGAAATCTAAGTTATTGCTTTCTTTGGAAATTAAACCTTTACTATCTTTTCTAAATTGTTGTCTGTGTTGTTGGTATGTTGCTGAAAATCTGAGTAAATAAGGATCAATGGCCGCTAAAATACGTTGATTAGCAATCATTAGTTTTATATTTTTTATGAGACTTGTAAATGACCGGGAAGCTGGAACAAAGAAATTTCCAAAATTAAGATCTATTCCTGTAAGATCTCCAATTTTCTCAAGATTTTTCTCAAAGAAAATTGTCAAATCTAAATCAGAAGGAAGATATCGTAATTCTCTTTTAAATTTTGACTTTTGAGCGAAAATATTATACGCTGCATCTTTAGAAAATGTAATGTTTAGTACATCTTTTCTAATTATTTTAACTCTGAAATTAGTGCGCTCATAGATTATTATAAAAGAATTTTTTAATAGATTTAAATTGAAAATTTGCTTGAATTCACTTGTTACAAATTCATTTAATTCATCTTCTTTTTCTGTTAAAATAAACTTTGTATAATCTATTAACATCTCATTAAAAAAATAAACCAACTTAGCCACCACACTCTTCCCACTCGCTTGCGGGCCAATGAGCACATTAATCCGGTTCAACTCCATTTCGAAGTTATTTAAACCAGCAAAGCCATCAATGTATATTTTTTCTGTCACAATTGTGTCAAAGATAAAGTGAATAAACCTAACAATACGTAGTACTAATATTTATTTTCATATCTTACAAAATAACAACTAATTGCTAACAAATGAGAATCGTATTATTTTTCTTTTTCTGTATTACTTTTATCAATGTAAAAGCTCAATACAAAACCATGTTTCCGGTTGATTCAATTACATTTGAAATGATTATGGATCATTCTGATGGTACTTATCTTGACGAATATTTATATATTGGGGAAACAATAACCGTGGATACCCTAAATTATAAAATTGTAAATGGTTTGTTTGAAATTTGGATTAGGGAAGATACGATTTCAGGCAAGACTTGGTTAAGGAACGGGGAGACTGAAGTATTGATAATGGATTTAAACTTTGAAGTAGGTGATACAATTGAGGATTATTGGACTGATGCAACTGTACAGAAAGTTGATACAACTGGAGATAGAAAAATTATTGAATTTACTTATGAGCACCATCATGTTAAATTGAGATATATTGAAGGAATAGGTTGTACTTTAGGTTTTCCTAGGCACGATTTTAATACACTTTGCAAGGTATATCATAACGATAGTTTAGTGTATGCTTTTGATTCACTAAACCTTTCCTGTCCTGTCTTTGGCGATATTTACGAATTTGATTTAGAAAATATTTTAGCAATTTCTCCTAACCCAGTATCATCTCATATACAAATAGTTTTAAAAGAACCATCCCTAATAAACAGCAATATCAACCTATACAACATTGAAGGAAAGTTACTACTTCAAACAAAGCTCAATAGTATCGAAACAAAAATCGACCTATCATCTTTCCAACCTCAATTACTTATTGCTGATATCAATAAAGAGGACGTTCATTATATAAGTAAAGTGCTAAAGCAATAACCCTACTCAAACAAAGTATTCACAAAATTGGCCTTATTAAACACCTGCAAATGTTGGGCTTTTTCGCCAACACCAATATATTTAATAGGTATTTTTAGTTGATCGGCAATAGCAATAACAACACCGCCTTTAGCCGTACCGTCTAACTTAGTAATTGCCATCGAACTTACTTGCGTAAACTCCGAAAATGCTTTAGCCTGTTCCAGCGCATTTTGCCCAGTAGAACCATCTAACACCAACATTACATCGTGTGGCGCATCGGGTATTTGCTTGCTCATTACCCGTTTTATTTTGGCCAACTCTTCCATTAAGCCTTTTTTGTTATGCAAACGGCCTGCGGTGTCAATCAATACCAAATCAGCATTTTTAGCTATGGCAGAAGCCAAAGTATCAAACACTACAGAAGATGGATCGCTGCCCATTTTCTTCATAACAATATCAACCCCAATGCGCTGCGCCCAAACATTAATTTGGTCAACCGCAGCAGCTCTAAAAGTATCGGCAGCACCAATAACTACTTTTACCCCTTTTTGTTTAAAATGATAAGCCAACTTACCAATAGTAGTAGTTTTACCCGCACCATTTACGCCAACCACCATTACCACGTGTGGCCGTGTGCCAGCAGGCAAAACGTAACCTTCTTCATCGGGTGTATTGTTTTCCGAAAGCAGTTCAACAATTTCCGACTTTAAAATGTTCATCAACTCGCTGCTACCCAAGTATTTGTCTTTAGCAACACGGGCTTCCAAACGGTCAATTATTTTAATAGTAGTATCTAAACTTACATCGGCAGAAATTAACGCCTCTTCAATATCATCTAACGCAGTTTCGTCAACAGTAGCTTTACCAGCAACAGCAGCAGTTATTTTTTGAAAAAAATTACGCTTCGTTTTATTTAAACCTTTATCTAAATTTTCTTGATTTTCAACTTCTTGTTCTGCTTCGGTTTGTGTTGGTTGGTCAACAATACCAAACTGTTCTTTCCAGGCAGCTACTGCATCTTCTTCATTAATTGCTGTGCTTTCCGAATCAGTAGTAGTGGCTATTATTTCTTTTTCAGGTTCGCTTATACCAAATTGTTCTTTCCACAACTCGGCAGCCGATTTTTCTTGCTCACTCATTTATTAATTTTTGACTTACACTAGTTAGGTATACCAAAATGGACATCAATAGTATTTTACAAAAAAGGCTTCTGATGCAATGCAAAAGAAGCCGATTAAAATTATTATTTTAGTTAAAGTATTAACCCTGTGATTGGGCTTTTAATACTTCATCAACTTTATCTTTGTGTACCATTATTTCTTTAAAAACGTAACCGCCTTTTTCGTTTTTTTCAGAAATAACAAGCTTTACGTGGTCTTTACCACCGCCGGCTAAACCCCTATCGGTTCTCGAGTTCTTACTTACTTTTCCCATTTGGTTATTATTTTATTTCTTTATGAATTGTATATTTTTTTAAAATAGGATTAAATTTTCTCAACTCAATTCTATCTGGCGTATTTCTACGATTTTTTTCCGTTACGTAGCGCGAAGTACCTGGCATACCACTTTCTTTATGCTCTGTACATTCTAATATTATTTGCTGACGTGCGTCTTTACTTTTCTTAGCCATTACACTTTAATTTTATAAGAATTTTTTGCCTTCTTTTTTCTCAATTTCTTTTAAATATTGATAAACACCTTTTTTATCAATAGTTCGCATAGCCGATGTACATAACTTTAAAGTAACCCATTGGCCAGTTTCTGGTACAAAAAACTTTTTAGTTTGTAAGTTTGGCAAAAACCTACGTTTAGTTCTTCTTTTCGACTTCGAAACATTGTTGCCAGTAATTGGGCGTTTACCGGTTAAATCACATATTTTAGACATTAGCTTTGCTTTCTATTTATTCGAATGGGCAAATATCGCTTTATTTTTTGAATTGTACAAAGGTTACCACCAATAAAATTATCTCTAAGGAATGATGAGAAAATAAATTTACCAACTATGATAAAGTTATTTTTTGATAGACGAGTTGAAAAACGCAGTCTTAGTGGGGCTAAGGCAAGGCTTTTCAACGAAGTATATCGGAAAATGGCAAAGTCAGATGGTAAATTTATTTTTTTCTCATTCCTAATTATGCTTACACGTTGTTATTTTATTATTTTTTAGAAAATAAACGGTATTTTTTTGTAGAAAGGCCGCTCCCGCTTTCCACTCCAATCTTTTTATTCCGCTGGGCTCCACAAAAAGGATTTCCGTTCCTATCGGGTTTAGTTTACTAGCCTTGGTGCTTCGTTAGGCAGGTTTTAAAATTACGCTATAAAAATCTTAAATGAATAATTTTGTGGTAAACAGCATTAAAACTTGCGTGAGGGATTGAGCCATTGTTTGAGCTCATTATGGTGTAGTAAAACGAAGCCATAATAGCGAGTGGTGAAAGCCCGACCCGAAGGGTCACGCCCAAAAAAACCACAATCAACTAAAGTAATTAAAACAAAAAACCGGCAACAATTGCTGCCGGTTTTAAATGGGTTATGGTTTTGGAAAAGGTATTATTAGCAGGTACTATTTTTTAATAATTTTCTCAACAGTAATTGTTTCACCATTAAAATACTCCAACAAATAAATACCTGTTAGATAATCGCTAAGATCAATTTGCTGCTTGTTTAAAGGGTTGGGATGAAGCTGGAGATTTTGTAACGTTTGTCCGCCGATATTTTTTAAAGTCAGCGTACTTTGGGTATCCATAATATGGGGTAAATCAATAGTAATAAAGTGGCTTGTTGGGTTGGGGTATACATTTATTTTTGGCAGCATTTTAAGGTTAGCTTCTTTGCTTGAAGCTGTTTTTGAGTTACCACAACTTTCACTACCAACAATTACCAAAAAGGTAGTTTCTTTTGATGCTGGTTGAGGCCCAATAGGGCCACAGCCTGGCGAACCCAATAGTTGACCTTCTGCTACTGCGGTATAAAAGGTGGTTTCGGTTGGGCTTACCATTGGCGAAAAGCAAGTTGGGTTATTGCTACATACTGCTGGAATTGGATTCCATTCTACAGGTGGTGGACCTAATGGGCCAACTGGCGGACAAGGTGGGCAAACACACGAAACGGTAGCAATATTATATTCTGGTACTAAAGTTACTGACTCGCCAGGGCATATTGTAAAAGTATAATCGGCGGTAACATTACCATTACAATTATAAGTGCTTGTTGGCGTAGTTAGTGCATAAAGCATTTCGCAATCTCGGGTGCTTGAACTGGTGCAGTATTTGGTGCCATCTTCAAAATATAAAACGCCTCCTAATGGTGTTTCAATATATATGTAAGTAAAACTACCGAGGTCGTATTCTTTTATAGAAGTATACTCATTACAATTTGCCATATTTACAATTGAACTTAACCAAGGATAATGGTCAAAAATTGGTGAAAAAGGTTGAACATCTTCTTCAAACTCCCATATTATGGTTTGTGTGCCTTGGCCATTACCAATGGCATTACATACTTCTTGGTTATAATTTGGTGGCGGCAGTGCTAAGGCTACCCAACAAATTATGTTTCCTTCACAATCGCGGGTGTCACCATAGTATTCTGAAACACCACATAGTGGATTTGTTGGGGCATTAGCCGATGCGCCAAGTTCTGTTTTAAAATAGCTTGAACCATTGTAGTCAATTTGAGTAATTTTGAAGGGTGATGTACAACCTTGCTGTGCAACACCTGCTGCCATTGCGCCTTGTACAAAACTTAATGAAAATGGATCTTCCACTAAACAATTTTCGCCAACTGGTGGTTGATTGTTGCAAGTCCAAGTTATAACTGGGTTGCCTAACCAATACACTTTAGCACAAGAAAAATTTTTTCTATCGGTACAGTAACGAGTGCCTTCGCCATTGTACATAGTGCGTACACCATTAATTTTAACAATGATGTACTCAAATACTCCAGGGGCGTATAATTTTACTTCATCGCCTTGTGAGCAAGTTCCTAGATTAATTATTGAGGTTAACCAGGGGTAAGTTGCTAAGAGGTCAGCTTCGGTTAATTTACCCCATTTTTTAGCGGTATCTTCTGCTTTAATTGTAGCCCCAGCATGATGAGTTATCTGCGAACTTTGTGATAGCTTTTCAGCAACAAAAGCTTGTACATTTTGAGCTAATGATACATACCCGATTAAGCAAAATAATGAAAGGACATAATAAGGGAAAACTTTTAATTTAAACCGTTGTTTTGTTTTTGTGTAAAACATATTTTTTTGATTTGATGCTACAAAAGTGAGAAATCAATATTTTATTTTTGTATACAAATTTCTCTACTTGTGAAGTGTAATATTGTTTTTGAAAATTATAGCTTAGTTTAATAATATGATTTTCAATAGTTTATGTTTTTATTTAAATTAGCTTTGTGTTGAAAATGTAATTATTGTTTTTTTGCGTGAGGGATAGAGCCATTGTTTGAGCTCATTATTTTTTTTTTAGATGCCTAGCTATAAGCTTTTAACTGGTAGCTAATAGATGCTATTGAGCAATTTAACAAGCACAAAAATGAAAAAATAATAGCGAGTGGTGAAAGCCCGACCCGAAGGGACACGCCCAAGAGAATAAAAAAATAGTGTGGTAGGTGTTATTATTTGTTGCTTGTAAAACTGGTGCCGGTTAAATCATCCCAATTGGTGGTAATAAAGCCAAAGCCTTTTTCATTATTTTTAAAATGGTGTTGTAAATGATGCTTTTTTAACTTTTTGAATAATGAATTTTCGAAATTGTAGTTATGTGCGGCATAGTGCATCCATTCGTAAGCTACATAAATAATGATAAAACTGGTTAACACAGGAAAACAGTAAACTGGGCCAAACAATAGGCGGCAAACTACAAAAAACAAACCGCCACCAAGCAAACTTATCAATGGCGACATTAGCACAAAACGGTTGTCGTTGGGGTAATCGTGATGGATCCAATGTGTTTTGTATAAGACCTGGCGTAGATATTTGTTGGTGGGGTTGGCGTGTAGCACAAAACGATGAAGCAGATATTCGAAAGCTGTCCAAAATACCAAACTGCCTGCAAAAGCTATTAGATAAACGTACCAATTTATATTTAATGCAAAAATACTATAGGCGAAAAGCATCAAAATTATTGGTAGGTAAATGTAATAAACTGACTTTGGGTGTTCAATTAAAGGCGGATTAAATAAGCCTGTTTTAGGTATGTTTTGTAAACGGCTTTCTTTTGATTTGTATAGCTTTTTGTTGGCCATTGCTATGATAAGTTGTTATTTTAAAATTTTGATTTTTAGCAGTTGAAATTAATCAAAAATTTTAAATAACTAAACCATAAACAAATTGGCTGCAAAGGCATCTGCCATTAAAAGGCCATTTTGCATTAAACTAATAGTGTTATTTTTACTTTGATAATGCTGGTTTGGGATGTAATTACTGGCGGTTAAATTGCTTAAAAAATGCTGCGCATAATTGTTGCCAAAATGTTGCTTTACATAATTGAGATTTACGCCCCATTTTGTGCGTAAGCGCGTCATAATGTATTCGTTATATTTGTCATTTTGGCTAAGGGTTTCTGTAGTAAAGTAGTCATTTTTTTGTGTTATATTTTTAATGTAAAGTGGGGTGTTGCTAATGTTCCATTGGCGGTTTTGGCCATTGTATGAATGTGCCGATGGCCCTAAACCAATGTAAGGTTTGTTTAACCAATAGTTAGTATTATGTAAAGCATATTGCCTGTTGTTAGCAAAGTTAGATACTTCATACTGTTCAAAATTATTTTGTTTTAAGGTATTGATTAGATATTGCATTTCTTCGGCCGCTTGGGTATTACTTACGTTAGGTGTTTTTTTATTTTTTATTTGATGCGCTAAAGGCGTTTTGGCTTCTACCGTTAAACAATAAGCAGAAAGATGTGGCGCTTGCAACTTTAAAAACGTTTCTAAGTTTTGTTTAAAGCTGTCAGAAATTTGTTTGGGAATACCGTAAATTAAATCAATATTTAAATTATAAAAACCCATTTGTTGTGCATTTTTTATGCTGTTTAATGCTTCGTTGGCGTTGTGGGCGCGGTTCATCCATTGTAAATCGTTGTTGTTAAACGATTGTGTGCCAATGCTTAAGCGGTTCAACGGTAAGTTTTTTATAGTTTTTAATTGTTTTAGGTAAGATGGGCTTAAATCATCAGGATTGGCTTCAATGGTAAACTCTTTTATATTGTTGCAGTTAAAGGTAGTTAGTAGATGTTCTAAAATTAACTCAATATTGCCTATTGAAAGTGTGCTTGGAGTGCCGCCACCAATATAAATAGTTTCAATAGTTGGTTGGTTTAAATAACTTTGCGCTAATTTTATTTCTTGAAATAAGGCGTTTAAAAAGTCGTTTTTAAGTTTTAGTGAAGTAGAAAAATGAAAATTACAATAAGTACAAGCTTGCTTACAAAAAGGAATATGAATATAAATACCTGCCATAATTTTTTATTAAAACGGTGAAGTTAAAGCTAATATATCATCTATTAGCAGGCCTTATTATTTGCTTGGTTTCTACAATAGGTTTTAGCCAAAATAAAGTAAGGCTTGCTTATGTGTTAACTACTAACGATGCAAACAAACTTACTACCGATACTGCTGCAACATTTTTAAATATTAAATTAGCAAAAGCCCACGTTATAAAACAACATCAAAAATTATTAACCGAAGGTTATTTTGAAGCCTCAGTTGATAGCATTATAAATAATGAAAAACAGCTAACCGCATTTTTAAATATTGGCCCAAAGTATAATGGCATTAACTTAAACATTAGCACTTTACCAATGATGTTAAAAGAACAATTAAACTTGCCAAAAACACTTGATAGCATTACACTTAGTTTAAACAAATGGCAAGCTATTACTACTCAAATTTTAAAACATGCCGAAAACAACGGCCACCCTTTTGCAGCAATAACTTTAACCAACATCCATATTAAAAATAACAACATAAGTGCAGTTATAAAGTATATGCCTCGGCAAACTATAAAATTCGACAGCTTATTTGTAAAAGGTAATGCCAAGCTAAACGCTGTTTTTTTACAAAATTTATTTGATGTAAAACAAGGAGATATATTTAAAGCTACAAAGCTAAATGAGATCAACAAAATTATAGAAGCGCAGCCTTACTTAGATCAATACCGACAACCTGCGGTAGAATTTATGAGCAGCGGTGCTAATGTTTTATTATTTGTAAATGATAAAAAAGCAAACCAATTCGATTTTGTAATTGGCTTGTTACCCCAAAGCGATGGCATTAAATTAACAGGCGAAGGGCAGTTTACCTTACATAACACTTTTGGCTTTGGCGAACGCTTACATTTAAATTATACTAACTTACCTAATAGTGGCCGGCAGTTAGCTATAGAAACAAAAGCTACTTATTTGCCTTACTTACCTTTTGGTTTAGATGCTAATTTTAATTTATATATACAAGATACTTCATTTATAAGTAGAAATTTTAAAATAGGAATATTATACCCTTTTAAGGCCAACAATTTTGTTGAAGTATATTATGCAAACGAACAATCTAACTTGCTTGAAATTAATGCTGAGCATATTGTTGAAACAAAACAACTACCCCAAAATTTAGATTGGGCAACCAACAGTTATGGTTTACGATTACATATAGAAAATTATAACTACCGCTTTAACCCAACAAAAGGCTACGGAATTGACTTTGCTGCAAGCTTAGGCAACCGAAATATAATTAAAAATAATAGAATAATAGACTTGAAAGATGCAACCGATTTAGCATACAATTTTGAACTTTTATATGACAGTTTAACCCTAAAAACTGCTAAACTTCAACTTAATGGTAAAGTTGAAAAATTTTTTCCAATAAAAAAGAACGCAACCCTAAAAACTATGCTAAGTTTTGCTTACTTTTATACATCTGGAAGTTTTAAAAGTGTTTATGAAAACGAATTGTACCGAATTGGGGGCTTACACACTTTAAGAGGTTTTGATGAAGCATCTATATTAGGCAACTTTTATAGCATACTTACCGTAGAATATAGGTACCTAATTGCGAGACAATCGTTTTTTAGTTTTTTTGCTAATTCGGCGTTTATTGAAAACCAACAAATGAAACTTTTAAATAAAACTTACAGTCAATTATTTTATAGTGTAGGATTAGGGTTAAACTTTGAGACTTCGAGCGGAATTTTTAGTCTCAACTATGCATTAGGCAAGCAACAATATAACAATATTAGTTTCAAAGCTGGCAAAATACACTTTGGATATTTAAATGTTTTTTAAAAAGTAAATGTTACAAAAAATAGCAACAAAAATATTATTTAGTTTAATTCTACTTACCTTTAGTTATACCTGTGTAAATGCAAACGAAATAAGTAAACAGGCTAAAGTGGAGGAGCGTATTTTAAGTAGCTCGCAAGTAGTTGCCCCTTTACCTAAAATTTATTCCTACCAAAAAAAGGAAATAGTATCAGATATACAAACTACTCAAGTTACTGTTGCATCAAAATCGCAAGAAACAATTTTTACCGAAAGTACTAATACAGCTTTACCAATTTTACAAAGTAATAAGGCGGTACTATTTTATTTGTTTACAAGCGTTTTAACTATTATAGCATTGGTACGATCATTTTTCTCAGGTTATTTATTAAGCATTCAAGAATCATTATTTAATAATAATTTGTCAAAACAGCATTATAGAGGTCAAAAAACAGGCTGGTTAAAAGCCACCGTTTTAACTACATTTTTTAATATTCTTACACTAAGTACTCTTTTTTATTTAGTAGCCTATAATTTTTCGGTAATACATTTAATAAAGCCATTACCACTTTTTCTGCTGATATTTGGTATAATTAGTCTACATCACGGTTTTAAATTTTTAACAAATGGTTTATTAGCAAAAATTTTTAACTTTAGAAATAGCATTGGTTTATACAACTATAATTTTTTCGTAACTGAGGTGGCGGTTTGTGTTGTTATAATGCCATTACTCGTTCTTGCTACATTCAATAGCCTTATAAATATTGAAATAATATTGACCTTAGCCTTACTTTTTGTTATGGCTGGCTTAATTTTTGCAGCCTTAAAAGGTATTCGATCTACATTTAATTTAATTCTACCTAACAAGTTTTATTTTTTTCTTTACTTTTGCATTCTCGAAATCGGTCCTTTTGTTTTTGCGTACAAAGCAATTAACAATTGGTTGATTATTGGTTAAGTAACATTTAAAGTAAAAGTTTTTTTTAATGCCGATTAATACGAGTAATGAATCATTGCGTAAGGTAAAAACCATTTTAATTTCACAGCCTGAACCGGAAAACGGAAAATCGGCTTATTACGATTTAGCTAAGAAACATAAGCTAAAGGTAGATTTTGTACCCTTTATACACGTAGAAGGTGTGAAATGGAAAGATTATAGAAGAAAGAATAGAGTTGATCTGTTAGATTATGGAGCGGTAATATTTACCAGTAAAAATGCCATCAGCCACTTTTTTAGAGTTTGCGAAGAAAGTAAAACTGAAATGCCAGCCCACACCAAATACTTTTGTCGCTCGGAAGCAATTGGCCTTTATTTGCAAAAATTTATACAATACCGAAAACGTAAAGTTTTTAACGGTAAAGGATCTTATGATGATTTGCAGAAAATTTTGGAAAAACACAAAGCGACAGAAAAGTTTTTACTCCCTTGCTCCGATGTAAATACAAGAGCTTTTCCAGAGTATATGGCTAAAAACGAATACAATTATACAGAGGCTACTTTATACAAAACAGTTAGTAGTGATCTATCGGATTTAAAAAATATTTTTTACGATATGATCGTATTTTTTAGCCCATTAGGTTTAAAGTCGCTTTTTGAAAATTTTCCAACTTTTGAGCAAAACGAAACCCGTTTAGCCGTATTTGGCCCAGCTACTGCCAAATGTATTGAAGATTACAAATTGAGAATTGATATCCGTGCGCCTGCGCCAGAATCACCATCTATGACAATGGCTATTGAAAAGTATGTTTTAACGGCCAATAAAAAGTAATTAGTAAAAAGAGAAGCAGTAGCAATTATGAGTTACAATTAAAGTAAATTTTCAAATCCAAATAAAGTGAGCGCAGCATATTTTGTTCAGTAGTAAATGTGGCCCATCTTTTAAAGAAAAAAAAAATTTCAGTGTTGGTTTATTTGGATGGATAGCTTAGTGCAATATAAAATTGGTTTTAATCTTTTTTTTTAGTTTAATCAATTTTATATCCAACTCAACAACCAACCCAATAAAGCGCCACCCAAAACTATAAAAGCACTATGCACCTTTTTAAAAACAAAAACAACAACTAAGCTAGCTACTGCAATTAAAATCGTTCGCCAATCGGTTAGTGTATCTTTTGCCATTTCAATACAAACGGCAAATATTAAGGCAACTGCTGCTACATTTACAGCATCTAAAATAACACTTACAATTTTTGATTTTCTTAACTTTGGTATTAATGGATTTAAAATTAGCACAAATAAAAAAGAGGGTAAAAAAATGCCAACCGTGGCAGCAATGGCTCCTGAAAAACCATTTATTTGCCAACCAATAAAGGTAGCGGTTGACAAAACCGGGCCAGGCGTTATTTGGCCTACTGCAACGGCATCAAGTAATTGTTGCCGGCTTAACCAACCATTGCTTACCAACGCTGCATCTAAAAAAGCAAATACCACATAACCGCTGCCGTAAAGTATAGCACCTATTTTTAAAAAAGTAAGTAATATTTTTAATGATCCAATTTTTAAAGCTGCGTTTAATGGAAACAATAAAAATGGGGCAACGCTATTTAAGCTGCCTAAATTCTTTTTTAAAAAATACATAAGTAAACCAATAAAGCCACAGCCAAAAAGAGCTACAATTTCGTTTACACCAAATAAGCAAGCCAATAAAGTGATGCTGCCCAAAATGGCCAACTCCGTATTTTTAACGGCCTTCTTCCCCAACCGATAAGCAGCCAAAATAATAATGGCAATAACAGCCGGCTTAATACCATAAATAAAAGGTTCAACTTTTGGCAACTGACCATATTGTTGATACAAGTGCGCAAAGATAGCCGTGATAACTACTGCTGGAAATATGAAACAACAACCTGCAACAAAAAGGCCTTTCCAGCCGGCTCGTTCGTAGCCACAATGCATCGTCATTTCGGTAGAGTTTGGCCCGGGTATCATATTGGTGGCCCCTATTAAATCCAAAAAATGTTCTTGCGTCATCCACTTTCTTTTCTTAACCACTTCATCTTCCATCATAGCAATGTGGGCAGCAGGCCCGCCAAAAGCAATGCTTCCTAACTTAAAAAATAATTTTGCAATTTCGGTTAGTTCCTTTTTTTGGTATGATGAGGCCATCGTTACTTATTTTTTTAAGATAAGCATAGTTTTAAATAATATTTGTATGATATTAATCTTTCCATTGAAATTCATTGTTTTTAATAGGTACGCCCAATTCAATTTCAAACACTCGATCGTATTGCACATTTAAAATAATCCAATTTTCTTCATTAAAATAAGTTGTGAAAAAATCGTAAGTTTCCTTTTCCCACAACTTACATTTTTCAAATAAAGCTTTTGCATCAGTTACTTTTGCATCAATAACTTTTTGGCCGTTAAAACTTATATTTGGGTTGTTTGATCTTATATAACCAAATTTGCCACCTTCGTTTAAATAAAAAGTTAATGTAATTTTAAGCTCATTGTAAATTAGCAATAACTCATCTGCATCATCAGGGTCGGGTTTTTCAATATTTGGTTTGCCAAGTAAAGTTATAACCTCATCTTTTGTCATTCCAAATTGAAGTGTTTCTATTCCTTTTGTCAATTTAATTTCCATATTTTTAAATTTAACACACAATTTTTATCTTTACAACAACTATTTGATATTTTATGATAGATATGTTTAGCGAAGCAATTAGCTTAGAAATAATTGAGAGAATACATAAACTAAGCAGAGAAACCAAACCACATTGGGGTAAAATGAATGTTGCCCAAATGTTGGCGCATTGCAATGTAACTTACGAAATGGATTTTGAAGAGCTACATAAAAAACCAAGCGGCTTAATGCGTTGGCTGTTAAAAACCTTTGTGAAAAAAAATGTGGTAAATGAAGTGCCGTACAAAAAAAGTGGTAGTACTGCGGCGCAGTTTATTATAAAAGATGAGAAAGATTTTGAAGCAGAAAAAACTCGGCTAATCAATTATATTAACAAAGCAAAAGATTTAGGTCGCAGCCATTTTGAAGGTAAAGAGTCCTTTTCTTTTGGTACGCTAACTGCCGATGAATACAACAATATGTTTTATAAACATTTAGATCATCACCTAACTCAATTTGGGGTTTAGCAAAAAAGAATTAGAATAGTTAATCGTTAAGTTGCTCTAATAATTGCTTTGCCTGTTGTGCATATTCCGATTGTTCATTGATTTGGAGCAATGCTGATTTTGCCTCTTTAACGCTATCTTTTTTTAGGTAAGATAAAGCCAAATACCAATTACCACCATTACTGTAAACCGTTTTAGAGCTAACTACTTGTTTAAAAGTTTGTATCGCTTCTTCAAACTTGCCTAAATGAAACTCGCAATTACCTTTGGCTAATAATACTTTTTTGTTAGTTGGTTTTATTTCTAAATAATTTTCGAAATGCTTTTCGGCATCTAAATAAACGCCATCATCATAAGCAAATTTCCCGCTTTTAAAATAGGTGTTCAAAGCAGCTGCATCATCCATATTGGTTTCTAAAACGTAGGTTTTAAAGTAGGAATTTGCAAATTGAATATTTGAAACATTAGCTTGCCACGGCGACCATATAATTAATAAAACTGCTGCTGCCGCCGCTAACGTAGCAAAAGGAATTAACTTTTTGAGAATTGTTGATTGTGTTGA
>ENA-ORXT01000888-ORXT01000888.1-marine-metagenome-genome-assembly--contig:-NODE-888-length-43661-cov-163.256264_pt1 | contig 43661 bp, 31 predicted proteins | sample MGYA00237868_ERZ511482 | MGnify/ENA metagenome assembly ERZ511482
ACACAGCAAAGCTTCAAAGAAATAAATAGAGGCGAATATTACCCTGCACAGACAGATAAGAGACACCAGCTGAATTCAATTTCGACTTATGCTTTCTCTGACTTTGATGTTTCGCTAAGCTATGTGTACAGCACAGGAAGACCATACTTAGATAATAATAAAGTTCTCGACCAGATCGGTATGGACAGAGCTAATGTAAATCAAAGATCTCTGATCAGCCTGCTGCCAGACTACCACAGAGTAGATCTATCCGCTAGCTACCACTTCGACATAGATCAATATCCAGTAACAATATCAATGTCAGTATTCAATCTCTTCAATCGAAATAATGTGAAGTATCGTCAACAAATAACAAGCCTCAGGAATCAGATCCTCGATCGCAATGAAGTCCTTGGTACGAATAGTGATCTACTCGATAGGACACTAAACTTAAGTTTTAGCCTTAGCTTTTAAAACAATCATACCTAAAGAAAGATAACTAATTTGAGCTCTTAGATGTATACCAAGCTCACTTCAACTTGACCCGTTATCTGAGGTCTATTTCAATAATCTCAGCAGTGATAATACCTGCCTATGTCGGCAGTAGGACTGGCCATATCTAAGGATATGCCTGCATTATTCGCCTTGATCTTGATTAAATGTATTCCCAGGTTAACAGCTCAATCTCAAGGGCGGTAGGTATTAACAGTCAATTGGGTTTAAAACCATTTAGCCTTCGCTCGACTGCCTTAGGAAAGAATCGCTTTAAGTAAGCCACACGTTTCTCTTTTCCTCCGATTAACAATTCACTTTTGCCTGAAGCTATACCATCTATAATAATCTTTGCACACGTTTCTGCAGACATTCCATTAGCTTGATTATCATCCATCTTGCTGTGCTTCTGTCCATTTTCACCAAGTGCATTAATCGATATATCGGTTTTAATATAACCTGGGCAGACGACTGTGACTTTGATATTACGATCATGTACCTCTCCACGCAGCGCATCATACCACGCCCTGACAGCATGTTTAGAAGCACAGTATGCTGATCGATAAGGAGTCCCTAATAATCCAGCTATGCTGCTGATGACGACCATATGGCCAGACTGACGACTGATCATCTGACGCAGTACAAGGCGCGTCATAGTGACTGCCCCAAAATAATTAAGATCCATGATCTCCTGATCTAAGGCTATGGTCGAATCTTCCACCTTACACCGCTGTGATATACCAGCATTATTGATCAGGATATCTACTGGAGGCAGCTCGCTTAATATCTCTTTGACCGGTGCTTCAAGTGACTTATATTCACCTATATCTAAGGGCTTGATCCAGATCTTAACTTGATCTGAGCAAAGCGAAGCGACTTGTTTCAGCTTGTCGGTATTACGTGCAGACAGGATGAGATTCGCTCCTCTCTCCGCATACGCTATAGCAAGTGCTTTTCCGATGCCAGAAGATGCACCCGTAATCCAGACTGTTTTTTCTTTGATTGACATCAGCGTTTATTTCTTTTTCCTTTTAGAAATCCAAATACCCATATGATGATAATGGCTCCGACTGTCGCAGAGACAATCATGCCTACAATGTTCACTGGTAGTTCTACATCAAACGTATTAGAAATAACATTGACAATGCCCTGTCCTGGAGTCAATCCAACTAAATTGAATAAAAATCCACCGACGATGGCACCTGCGATTCCTAAGAGGATATTGATGAGGGGACCAAAGGAGTCTCCTTTCATGATTCTAGCTGCGAGTGAACCAGCTACACCTCCCACAATGACCATCACTAAGATATTCAAGATCTGACCACCTGAAAAGGATTCTAATGTTTCCATAAATGACAAAATTTATCTCAGCACAATATATACCAAAAAAAAATCGATTTGGGACATTCTTACTTGATCTTTTCGTAGCTGTCAGTATTAAAAATACTCATGTATACCCACGTTTACTGCGATTTTTCTTATTTGTTACCTAAAATCTCATTGCATACCACACGCACTTAAAAATGAACCTTCATCTGTGGTCTATTTTCTTTATCTCCCCGTTGAAAATATCTGCCTAGGTCGGCAGACTAACTTACCATATCTATGGATATGCCTGCGTTTTTCGCCTTGACCATAAAAAATATCGTCTCAAATAAACAGCTCATTCTCAAAAGCGTTTGGTAAAATAAAAGTCCCATTTCTCGGTCCATTTGGTATACGTTGCTCCTGACGCAATGACAAATCGACATTTTTAATTAACTATGTACTTCTCAGATTAATTTGACAGATTTATAAATAAAAGCTAAAACCATGCGTCCATACCTCTTAAAGGAAAATAACTGGAAGACAGTGAAAGAAACAAGCTATGAATTAGTCATTCTTCCCTGGGGAGCATGCGAAGCTCATAACTATCATCTGCCCTATGGAACTGACATCTATGAGGCAGATGCTGTCGCTGCTGAAGCTGCAAGAAAGGCATGGGATAAAGGTGCGAAAGTGACAGTCTTGCCATCTATACCATTCGGGGTCAATACGGGTCAGACAGATATCAAACTCGATATTAATATGTATCCCAGCACACAGCAGGCGATCCTCGATGATATCATAGAAATGCTAAACAGGCAAAGCATGTATAAATTACTCGTCTTCAATAGCCATGGAGGCAATACATTTAAGACCATGTTGCGAGAGCTTGGCGTCAAGTATCCTAAAATGTTTTTATCCAGCTGTCACTGGTTCAGGTCACTGGATAAGTCTCAGTACTTTGAGGAAAAAGGCGATCATGCGGATGAAATGGAGACCAGTATCATCATGCATCTACATCCACACTTGGTCACACCGCTGGATCAAGCAGGCGATGGAACTGAAAAGATATGGAAGGTCAAAGGGCTAAATGAAGACTGGGCTTGGGCCGAAAGAAAGTGGTCTCAAGTCACTCAAGACACAGGCATAGGGAATCCTAAAAAGGCAACTGCCGAAAAAGGCAAGCGATATTTTAATGATGTGACTGATAAGATCTCTGACTTATTTTGTGAATTGGCGTCGGCTGATATTAGTGATTTGTATCATTAGCGTGTAGGAAGTGAGGAGGTAGGCCAATGGGTTGAAATCAATTGTAGTGGCAGTTGCATCCTATCAGGGTTAGAGCTTTACTTTAAAATAATATTATCGGTTAAACTAAACATGAGGGAGGCTCTCTCTTATTTTTTTAAGCCCTCGATGGGCTTGAGAAATAAGCTGAGTTAAATAATAGGTAAGGCCTACACTATATCATCTTCGATATGAAATAAAACCGCCAGTCGTCTCTTGCAAAACAAAAAGTGGTATATTAAAATTCATTTTTTTACGCTCGTAAATATTCTCCGAATAATTAGGGGCTGGATCATACCTCTTAATTATAGAATTAGTATCAACTTAATTGCTGTCGGGTTCCTCCTCAGCTGAGCCTTCTTCCTATTCAAGTTAACATTATGAAATTATGTTTTTATCAGCCAATTACTACCCACTAATTTCTACACCATTAAAAATGGCGACTCTACCGCCAGAGTCGCCAATATAATAAGAACCGCCTCACCTGAGAGAGAGGCGGTCTTTTTCCAATTTAATCAGAGTCTACTAGTCAATTACAATCATCTTCTTAGTCGCTGTGAGTGGTCTTATCAAATTTTTTACAGTGAGGACACCAATCAGCATATACCATGACAAAAATTTCCTTAGGAGTGTCTTTCATTTTTAATTCTGCTTCTTCCAAGCTCATCCATTGAATGGAAGATGGATCGCCTTGTGACACATCTTTAGTTTCTGAACCGTTCCCACATCCTACTAATCCTAAAATTGCAATTAAGCCGATCGAATAATATATAACATAGATTGATTGCAGTTTTATTAGCATAGGACACATTTGAATTAAGTAATAATATACAAAATTAGCTTTTATATACCATATAGATATAATGTAAGAATGTATGACCATCATATAAAGATCCTAAAGTCATAGCAGAAATTAATAGTAATTTTTATCCAGTCAAAATTAATGCACATTCGAATAAAGACATTAGATACAGAGGGCAAGACTTTTCCAATCCTGATTTTGACCCTAATAAATCAACTGATGAGCGAAATAGTTATCACGAGATTCTGTATGAGATTAAGGCTGGCAGTATACCATCGATAGTTTTCATTGGAAAAGATTTTCAAGTAAAAGGATCTGAACTTGGATTCAAGGAAGCTGATGAATTACGATCTCTGATGATTATGTATAAAAGCAGTTAATATATTTTTGATCTTTTTATGTAGACCCGATAGTTATAACTGATACTGTTTTCTTAAGTCTATAAAAGTTTGGTAGCAACTCATCGCTGGCAGGTTGCTCCTCAGCAGATCTTACTTACTTTTCAAGTTAATAACTCATTATACTCTTTAGTCAGAAAATTACCAACCTTTTCTGTCCACAATAATTCATACAGGCTCAAGCCCACTAAGCAAGCGCTCCACAGCCTTAGAAAAAAAATCGCCTCAACTAAGCAACTCACTTCCTTTCCTCCAATTAATAGTTCACTTCTACCAGCTCTAATCCCATCTATATAATCTGAGCACAAGATTAGGCGGACATACCTTTACCTTGATGCTAAGCTATACTAGAAAAGGGCAAACGATATTTTGATGATCTGACAGATAAGGTTGCAGAATTATTCTGTGAATTAGCTGCCGCTGACATTGATGACCTATATCAATGATGTCTATCCTTTGGTCTGTATTTTCTTAAATGAATTAATAAGAAATCCGATACATGCTATGACGATAACTGAAAGCCCTAATGCTGTTGGGATATTTCCATAGATGAAATGTCCTGTGGCAAAAAGTGCACTATAAACACCTATAACGCCTAAAACAAAAAGTAACATCTCCAAAGGTAAGCGACTGCCTCCTCCCTCTTTGATAATATGTCCTTCTGCTTTGGCTCTGGAGATCATACTATTCCATCCACTTCCCCCTGGCTGAATTTTATTATAAAATGAAACCAATTTATTCGTCTCCGTCGGTGCTGTAATGAATGTTGCTATGACCCAGATAATTGTCGTCAATAAGGCACCAATCACAATCGTCTCCCATCCTTCGAATCCATGGTTAGTAAAAGTAAAAAAACCAGCAATGATTAGAGATGCAATCATGGCTACTATCTCAGTCATTGCATTGATCCTCCACCAGAACCAGCGCAGAATATATATGGCTCCTGTCCCTGCACCCAGCAATAATAGATATTGAAATGCCTGACTCGCATCAGTCAAAACTAATCCGAGACTTAATCCTAACAGAGCTGAAAGCATCGTAAACAATCGTCCCATCCAAACTAATTTCTTTTGAGAAGCATCTCTGTCTATAAACCGATGGTAGAAATCATTCACTAAATAAGATGCTCCTAAATTAAGCTGAGTCGACATGGTAGACATAAATGCAGCAATAAGCGAGGCGGCCACTAAGCCCAATAGTCCTGTAGGCAGCATCGTCAGCATCGCAGGATAAGCCACATCATGCCCCAGCTTATCTTCTGGCAAATCAGGAAAGACTCTTTGGATATCAGATAGTTCTGGGAATACAATAAGTGATGCCAATGCGATCAAAATCCATGGCCAAGGTCTCAGCGCAAAGTGTGCCGCATTATAAAACAGCGTGGCTTTAATAGCACCTTTTTCATTCTTAGCGGAGAACATCCGCTGGGCGATATATCCTCCCCCACCAGGCTCAGCACCAGGATAATAGGATGCCCACCACTGCACAGCCAGTGGCACCAGCATAATCGGTACCCACAGCGACGGATCAGTGAAATCTGGCAAAAGACTCGTCTTGCCCACTACATTCTCATGAGATAATAATCCAGATAAGCCACCCACTTCTTCCATACCGAGGATATAGATCGTTGCCCAGATAGACCCAATCATGGCTAATATAAACTGTACAAAGTCAGTCACAATAACGGCCTTCAATCCACCGACTGTACTATACGCTATCGTAATCGTCCCAGCAAGCAGTAAGGTCACCCAGCCATCCCAGCCAAGTACGATCTCACCAAACTTTATCGCGGCTAAAGACACTGCTCCCATCACCAATACATTAAAAATTAATCCCAGGTATAGTGCTCTGAATCCTCTCAGAAATGCTGCAGGCTTACCACTGTAGCGCAACTCATAAAACTCTATATCTGTCAGAACTTCAGATCGCCTCCACAGCTTAGCAAATACAAATACCGTCAGCATCCCTGTCAATAACATAGACCACCACACCCAGTTACCACTCACTCCGTTCTGTCTCACTAAGTCCGTCACAAGGTTAGGCGTGTCTGCGGAGAAAGTGGTTGCAACCATGGAGACACCTAATATCCACCATGACATATTTCTTCCTGATAGAAAGAATTCTGTAACTGAAGAGCCAGCCTTCTTAGAGACCATGATGCCTACGATGAGGACGAACAGAAAGTATACAGCGATAATCGCCCAGTCAAATGTAGATAGTGTCATGATTATTTATTCTATGAGTATTAAGGTATTTATTCTAATTGGCTAAATGTGTAATTGGACTCCTAAAAAATTTTTAATTCAATGAAACCTAAGTTAGCTATCTAGACTACTGCCAAGAAAACTTCCATCTTCTGAAAGCTTCTATCGCTTCATACTCTGCAAATCCTAAGTCTCGATAATGATTAGCTGCTTCACGATTGCGATCTTCTGCTCGCTGCCAGAATTCCCTGACATCCTCTCCAGGAAATGGAGGACTGTCTTTCTGAGACTGGTGCATAAATATAGCTTTGCGCTTTCTAAGCATCTCTTCTGGGCTGATCGGTACGGCCATTTCTATCTCATCCACAGGGTATTCGTGCCATGCACCTCTGTACAGCCATAACCAGCTGTCTTTGATCCATTTTTCTCCACTCAACTGATCGAAAGCCTGAAAGATACTTTCTAAACATACTCTGTGAGTGCCATGTGGATCCGCTAAGTCTCCTGCTGCATAGACCTGATGAGGTTTCACATCTTCCAATAAAGTTTTAACGATATCTATATCTTTCTGAGAAAGAGCTTTCTTCCTGGTCTTACCTGTCTCGTAAAAAGGCAGATTGAGAAAATGAATGTGATCATCATCTAATCCACAGAACCTTGCTCCCGCTCTCGCTTCGCCTTTTCTTATTAAGCCTTTGACTAATCTTACCGTATTAGAATCTTGCTGGCCTGTTTGCTTTTTGATAATCGACTTCTCCGCTTTGCTCAGTATCTTATCATCTGCATCTTCTGATACATGACCTTGAAGTTCTCTAAAGAATTCTATAAACCGCAGTGCATCATAATCATGAACCGCTATATTACCAGAAGTTTGATAAGCTACATGGACGTCATGACCCTGATCGACCAGTCTTAAGAAAGTGCCACCCATACTGATCACATCATCATCTGGATGTGGGCTGAATATGATCACTCGCTTCTTAGCGGGCTTAGCTCTTTCAGGTCTGGTAGAATCATCCGCATTAGGCTTTCCACCGGGCCATCCAGTGATGGTATGTTGCAGCCGATTAAAGACTCGGATATTCAGCTGATAAGCCGAAGCTTCTTCTATGATCAGATCGCTGAGTTGGTTTTCGTTATAATCTTCATTGGTCAATTTTAGGATTGGCTTTGATAATTTATCTGAGAGCCATATGACTGCTTTGGCTATGAGGTCATCGTTCCACTCACATATGCCTGCTAGCCAGGGTGTCTTAAATCTGGTCAGCTCAGATGCGGCTGGCATATCCATGAAGAACTTAGTATTAGGATGATTCTGTAAGTATGTCGAAGGCACAGCAGAAGTCACTTCTCCTTCTATAGCTGTCCTGACAATTGGTGCTTTATGTCCACCCCATGCCATGATGTAAATGGCTTTTGCTTCCATGATGGTATTAATTCCCATAGTGATAGCGCGATATGGGACATCCTGATTGATGAAATCATTCTGAGCATCCTGACGGGTCAGATTATCTAGCCTTACTAATCTTGTGATAGAATGTTCCCAAGATCCTGGCTCATTAAAACCAACATGGCCTGTCCTCCCTATGCCCAATATCTGAATGTCGATACCTCCGAGAGATTTGATCTTATCTTCATAAAAGTCACAATAAGACTGCACCTCATCCATGGTAATCATCCCGTTAGGAATGTGAATATTATCCTTAGGTATATCAATGTGATTGAATAAATGATCGTGCATGAAGTGAACATAGCTCTGCACTGCATCAGGTTCCATTGGATAGTATTCATCCAAATTAAAAGTAAAAACATTTTTAAAACTGAGTCCTTCCTCCCTGTGCATGCGGACTAACTCCTCATAGACTTTAATGGGAGAAGATCCAGTAGCCAGCCCCAAGACGATGCTCTCTCCCTCCTGCTGTTTTTGAGATATCGCTAATGCTATGGTTTTAGCTAAGTGCTTTGCAGCACCTAAGTTATCCTCCCACACTCTGACGGGAATTTTTTCAAAATTTTTAAGTTGAAATTTTAGATTGGTATATTCTATTTGTTGGGCATTGGTCTCCATAGCAATTAATTTAGTCAGTGAAAGATAATACATCAAATAGGATAACTACAAATTGTGCGCGAGCACAGTTAAGATTATTCTCATATATTTAAGCCTGAATCGTATTTAATCTTGCGCCATCTACACTATTATGATAAGAAATCCATCATGCCCATAACCATTAAAGACATAGCACAGAGAGCGGGTGTATCCAGAGGTACCGTAGATAGAGTCATCCATCGTAGAGCTAATGTCGCTCCATATGTCAGACAAAAAGTAGAGAATGTCATTACAGAATTAGGCTATAGACCCAATGTTATAGCCAGCAGATTAGCCATAAAGAAGCAAATTAATATTGCCATCATACTACCTCATCCTTCGGAAGACGCTTATTGGAATTTGCCCCTTAGCGGAATAGATGATGCCATGCAGGAATTCAAGCACTTAGGCATTCATTATAGTAGGTACTTCTTCAACTTAGTAGATCCTACATCTCTGATATCTGCCTGCGACAAAATGAAGCAAGGTCCCGTTATAGATGGCATCATCATCGCGCCTATATTCAAACAAGAAGCAGTCACTTGGTATAATGATCATCCTGAGATGACCGTACCTATCATCGTTATTAATTCTCCCATTTCACTTTCTCGAAATTCGTTTTACATCGGTCAAAACTCATATCAGAGTGGACAGATTGCCGCTAAGCTGATACAGACGTCATTACATATAGTTTCCAAAATACTGATCATCAATATCGGCCCCAAGGCTCTAAATGCAGAGCATATTCTGGAGAAAGAAAGAGGATTTAGAGATCACGTCAAGTCCAATCCAGGCAATCCATATATCACAAAAATAGAATTAGAAGACTTTAGTAATAATGACTATATAGAGTCACAACTGAAAATGTGTTTTGATATGCATGGTCAATTTGATGCAGTATTTATAGGTAACTCAAGAGCTTATCGAGTGATAGATGCCATACATCACTTGAGTACAAAAAATATTACAATCATAGGTTATGACCTTTTGGCTGAGAATATCCAGTACTTAAAATCTGGCCATATAGACTATTTACTCGATCAAAATCCAAGAGTCCATGGGTATAAAGCTGTCAAAGCTATAGCGGACCATTTAATATTTAAAGCATCAATAAAAGAAACAGAGTATCTGCCCACTTCCATCATCATAAAAGAAAATCTAATGAATTAGGTGATTCCACCTTGAGACAGTCTATCTCTCTAAACCTATTTCTATAACGCTCTGCAGTGAAGCCTTGAGGGTGCCAAAATCGATAGGTTTGTCGAGAAAATCAACTACTCTATGATGTGATTTTACTCTTTTAATATCCTTATGATAAGAGCTGCACGAGCAAACATAGAACGAGTACGAATCGAATAATTCAGGTGACTTTCTGTCTATATCATCTATAAAGTCCCAAGCTTTGACCAATTGTAAGTTTAAATCAGTGATCACGATATTACGACCGCTCGGCTCACATGATAACATGTACCGGTAGGCTTCTTCAGAAGTGGTAAAGGAAACCATGCTCGAAAAGAAGTCATGATCAGTCAGTAATTCCTGATATAGAAATAGGAAATCCTTATCATCATCGATAAGAATCAACTCATTGATTATTTTCATAAGCTCGGGTAATGCTCAGTGAAATAAATATACTAAAATCCATCGAAATCAACAAAATATTCACTTATGGAATGTGTACCCTAATATCATTAACATAATTCAATGCAAACTTTCCTTAATTATAATCGATGCTATTTTATACCGAAAGCTATCGGTAGTAAAGCAGATCGAGTATACTGCCCACTAGAAATAGGTTTGCTGGTTTAAGAAGTCCCAACTCAATTTGTTTTTGGTATATAAATAATTTGAATTAACTTAAAAAAAAATATAACTATGGCTTTCTGGAACAGAAGACAATGGCTTAAATCCATCGGTATGACGACCGCTGTGCTATCCACAGGTGGATGTAAACTAAGTGCCAAAGAAGAGGAAATCACCCCCGCAACCACCCTGACTGATACGGATAAATTCATCAGGCTGTCATCTAATGAAAATAAATTTGCCCCGTCTCCTAAGATTAAGCAAGCTATGATAGATGCCATAGATAAGTCCTATCTATATACGCCCTCACACTATAAAGAGCTTATTGGTAAAATAGCTGCGAAAGAAGAAGTGGGTACTGATAATGTACTGCTCGTATCAGGATCTAATGAAGGACTTCGACTGACTGGTCTGGTCTATGGTAGAAATGGTGGTGAGGTCGTCACGAGCACACCTACTTATAAAGCGCTGCTGAGCTATGCAGAAGAATTCGGAGGTACGATCAATGCTGCGCCATTAGATCAAGACTTAAAATATGATCTCGACGAAATGGAAAAACGAGTCACATCTGAAACCTCAATGGTATTTTTCTGCAATCCCAATAACCCAACAGGTACCCTCGTCGACGGACAGCGAGCCTTAGACTTCTGCAATACTGTCAGCGAAAAAACAATGGTCTTCTCAGATGAAGCCTACTGTGATTATATCGAGGAGCAGGACTACCCTTCTATGGTTCCCCTCGTCATGCAAGGAAAAAATATTATCGTATCCAAGACTTTCTCCAAGGTCTATGGTATGGCTGGTGTGCGTGTCGGCTACCTTATAGCGAGTCCAGAAATCGTTAATCGCCTCAAACCTCGAGTCATGAGCTATATCAATATGATGGGGCTGGCTGGTGCATGTGCAGGACTCGATGATAAAGAATTCTATAACTACTCCTTACAAAAAAATCGAGAAGCCAAAGAAAAGATATATCAGGTGGCTAATGACTTAGGTATGTCATATGTCAAATCACATGCTAATTTTGTATTTGTCAAGACTGGGATGCACATTGCAAAGCTTAATGAACGCATGAATGCAGAAGGCGTTAAAATAGGTAGACCCTTCGAGCCATTGACAGACTGGTGTCGAGTCAGCACCGGTACCGCATCTGATATGGCTGCATGGGAGAAAGCGATGCATCGTGTATTCGCTTAAGTAGATTTGTTATTTATAAAAAATCAAACATTAACTCATTCTACAAGAATATTGTTCGCATATCCTTCTCAAATTTAAATGTGTATTGATGAGTAAATCGTCAGGCAATTAGGGTCAGTTGACAGAAGTCTAATCAACGAAAAAATCATTAACGTAGCCATTGAGGAATCCAGTGAAACAATAAAGTCTGGAAAATTTGATATACTAAAAGTCTTCATCGAATTAAAAAAGATATGAAACCTACCTACGCTTTAATTACCTGAATAGTCTTCCTGTACTACCTGCGGAAGGCAGGCTGAATCCAGGATCATATAATTGATTATACAGTTGGTCTTGATGTAAATAAGGTCTTATTGGGAATACGTCAAGATTGCAAATAAAGAATTTGTGATAGATATTAGATCCGTGGAACTCTAAAAAGAGTAAATATCATAAAGTACCTTTTCGATCAAGAAAGTAGTGAGATAGGCAAGTCAATTTTCTTTGCCCTCAGGTATTCTCCAAGTGTCTTTGCTTGTGGGTCTATTCGTGTAGATGCAGCCACGCCTTCTTGTAGCAGTCCTTTAATGTAAAAATTTAGGCCAAATAGATTAGGAAATTCGTATCTGATAATTTCGAATGTGGCCGTATCTGGCAGGAGTTCTTTTACTTTCTCCACAGTCAGATAGTTATATAGAAAATGATAAGCGGTTTCACATTTTCCCCAAATTCCCAAATTCGCATTTCCACCTTTATCTCCTGATCGAGCAGCGAATGCTTCACCTAAATAAGCTTCTTTAGTCGGACCAAAATCTGAAGTTGTTGTTCCATCATTAATTGGAAGTCCCTCTGTGCTACCATTGTATTTGACTTCATCGATATGGAGCGTCTCTCCTAGTATATGCACTTTTTGACTGATGAAATCTTTGTCGATCAAAGCTGGGAAGTGGGTGATTCTCGGTTTAGCTGGCGCCGGAGCTGATGACCAGCATACACCTGGCACCATACAAAGCGCCATCTCTATCATCTTGGAAGTAAAGAATCTACCCGCTTTTTGTGCATCGCCATCTTTTACTGATACTTTTAATTGTGACATGGCTACCTCATTAGACACGGGATTTTCTTGATGAGATGGGATATAATGAAAAAGTAATTCCTGAAAATGATCTTCTCCTCCCAGAGCATCTACGATACTCTCCTTCAATATCGCTACTTTTTCCTCGTGATCTAATCCGACAATCTGGAATGTCATCGCATTCTGAAAGCCATCCATACAATTCACCGTGACTTTAGAAGTACTGGTAGCACTAGTCCCTTTAATACCAGAAAGCATCACTCGATCTTTCGCTTCTTGCGATATATTGATTGTATCAAAATGAGCTACGACATCTGGTGTGATGTACTGAGGTGCATTGATCTCATACATCAGCTGGGATGTGACAGTACCTATATTAATCAGCCCTCCAGTGCCAGGATGCTTAGTAATGACACATGATCCATCAGCTGATATCTCTGCTATTGGAAAGCCAACATTCTTATAAGTAGGCACTTCTTTAAAATAAGAATAATTACCTCCAGCTGCCTGTCCGCTGCACTCAATGATATGGCCTGCTATGGCTGCACCTGCTAAATGATCCCAGTCTTCTTTTCCCCACCCGAAGTGATAAGCAGCTGGCCCCATCACCACTGATGTATCTGACACCCTCCCAGTCACGACAATATCTGATCCTTTCTGCAGAGCCTCTACGATACCCCAGCAACCTAAATATGCATTAGCCGATACAGGTAAGAGTCCACTATCCTTAAGCGATATCCCTTTATCAAGATGGGTCAATACAGCACCCGCTTCTCGTAATGTCGAAATTCGTGGCATGAGGTCATCACCTGTTATGTAGGCAATCTTAGGGCTAAGACGAAGGGTCCTGGCGACTCCTTCCAGTGCTTCTGCCAGACCAGATGGATTTAGGCCTCCAGCATTGACCACCACCTTTACTCTTTTATCCAGACAAGGTCCCATGATGGATTCCATCTGCTTGAGAAATGTCTTAGCATACCCCAGATCTTTATTTTTCAGCTTCGACTTATATAGAATAGCCATCGTCAATTCTGCCAGATAATCTCCAGTCAAATAATCCACTGGACCTCCAGCTAACATTTCTTGTGGAGCAGACATCCGATCTCCGTAGAATCCACTGATGTTGGCTATGATGACTTTGCTTTGGCCCATAAGTATATAAGGTTATAATGCCTAATATACAGGCAACGTGAGTTAAATCAAGCACCAATCAATTAAGAATCTGAATTATATATTCTATATCAATAAATGTCTAGATACTTTAAGTAATGCACTTCTGAATCACGGATTATTAGGGGATTACTCTGATTACACGGATTTCTTATGGGATGGTTAGGAGGTGTACATTTACTTCAAAAAATCTGTGTCATCCTTTAATCAGTATAATCCGTGATTCAGACAGGGTGGGATTTCTATCACGGATGATTAGGAGATTACTCTGATTACACGAATTTCTTATGGGATGATATAGGAAGTGTACACTTATTTCAAGAAATCTGTGTCATCCTTTAATCAGTATAATCCGTGATTCAGACAGCGGAGGATTTCTATACTGGATAGGTGTTGAGTAGTGCACTTCTGAATCACGGATTATTAGGGGATTACTCTGATTGCACGGATTTCTTATGGCATGGTTTTACTTCAAAAAATCTGTGTCATCCTGTAATCAGTATAATCCGTGATTCAGACAGTGTGGGATTTCTATACGGGATAGGTGTTGAGTAGTGCACTTCTGAATCACGGATTATTAGGGGATTACTCTGATTACACGGATTTCTTATGGGATGGTTTTACTTCAAGAAATCTGTGTCATCATTAAATCAGTATAATCCGTGATTCAGACAGTGGATGATTTCTATACGGGATAAGTGTTGAGTTGTGCATTTCTCAATCACGGATTATTAGGGGATTACTCTGATTCCTCGGATTTCTTATGGGATGGTATAGGAAGTGTACACTTACTTCAAGAAATCTGTGTCATCCTTTAATCAGTATAATCCGTGATTCAAACAGTGTAGGATTTCTATACGGGATAGGTGTTACGTAGTGCACTTCTGAAACACGGATTACTAGGGGATTACTCTGATTGCACGGATTTCTTATGGGATGGTATAGGAAGTGTACACTTACATCAGAAAATCTGTGTCATCATTAAATCAGTATAATCCGTGATTCAGACAGTGTAGGATTTCTATCACGGTATAGGTATTAAGTAGTGCATTTCTGAATCACGTATTATTAGGAGATTACTCTGATAACACGGATTTCTTATAGGATGGTATAGGAAGTGTACACTTACTTCAAAAAATCTGTGTCATCCTTTAATCAGTATAATCCGTGGTTCAGACAGTGTGGGATTTCTATCACGGATTATTAGGGGATTACTCTGATTACACAGATTCTTATGGGATGGCATAGGAAGTGTACACTTACCGCAAGAAATCTGTGTCATCCTTTAATCAGTATAATCCGTGGTTCAGACAGTGTAGGATTTCTATAAGTATATATATTCTTAATCGACGGTAGATTAAATATGTAATCTTTCTTTTCTTGCCAAAAGTTCTTCTTCTGTTTCTACTCTGTTTTCGTCTGGGACGCAGCAATCTACTGGACACACAGCAGCACACTGAGGTTCTTCGTGAAATCCTTTACACTCTGTACACTTATCCGCGACGATAAAATAAAGATCATCATCTACTGGACTTTGCTTAGCTTCAGGAGTGACGACACTACCATCTTCTAAGGTATAATCATCCGTGACACCTGTTCCGTCAGCGATTGCCCATTCGACACCACCTTCATAAATGGCATTATTAGGGCATTCTGGTTCACATGCTCCACAGTTAATGCACTCGTCTGTAATAAATATTGCCATTAGTCCTTAAATTTCTTGTAATAGAATGATATGAATGTCTAACGATATAAGTTCTCGATAAGTTTACTCAAGCCAAAAATAATACCATTCGACTGATTAACCAATGATTACTCAAAAGAATTGCGAATCACATATGAAAAGAAAACATATATCAATACAATCGATGGAAGAGCAACTCTGAAGTCAAATAAGATCAACAATCCGAATATGAGCAAAAACATGAGCGGAAGCGTCAAACTGATGTCATCATCCCCTTCTATTGACTTGAGTGAAAACATCTTAATCTGACTTAACATCAACAACATCAATAATAATGGAAGTGAAAAATATATGAATGGATTAGATAATGCCTGTATGAAGACCTCTTTATCATATTGAACTCCAATAAATAGACCTATCAGAAACAAAGTGGCAAAAGGTGTAGGAAGCCCAATAAAGTAGTTAAGCTTAGGTAAAGTGTTGAATTTTGCCAACCTTAGAGCAGATCCAAAAACAAATAACAATGGTGCTATGATAAACAACAGGTTGTCTGTCGGTGCTAATTGATAGTAGAGGTATGCAGGCGCGACACCGAAACTAATCATGTCAGAAAGCGAATCTAATTGTTTGCCTGTTTCTGATTCTGCTTGCAATTTTCGTGCAAAATAACCATCAAATGTATCTAAAAATATAGCGACAAGTAAAAGAACTGACCCTATGAATAGGTCGGCAAAAACAATCGCAGTAAAGCCACAAGACAAGTTTGCGAGCGTAAAAATGGATGGTATGGTATCTCTTATCGTCAGTTTATGCTGTATTATTATATAAAGGTAACGGTTTGTACTTTAAAAATATGATTGAATAAGACCAAATTCAATTCGGAAAAACTTATTCCATTTATAGTCTTTAAATTTTGTGGTTGTATTTCTAAATATACTATATTTGCGCTTCTTTAGAGGAAATGTCTTCTATCTATGCGAATGTAGCTCAGCTGGTAGAGCACGACCTTGCCAAGGTCGGGGCCGTGAGTTCGAATCTCATCATTCGCTCTATGCTTGGTTAAATGGGTTATTTGGTCCAAGAGATGAGGGGTAAAGTACTGTTTATCTTTTATGACTGAATAACCCTTTTTTTATTAAGCTTACAATTATAACCCAGTTGCCCGGGTGGTGGAACTGGTAGACACGCTGGACTTAAAATCCAGTGCTCATTGCGAGCGTGCCGGTTCGATTCCGGCTCCGGGTACAGATAGATTCTATCTTAAAGCCTCATAGTCAAAGGATTATGAGGCTTTTTATGTTATGTGAGTTACGTTAAAGTGACGAAATGTAAATGATTTGCTGCTATTCAGGGCAGGAGTCAATACTAAAAATGATTTTACTTGGAATTATGACACTTATTGAATCAGCATTCAATTTTACTTTATTTGGGATTGGACAAACATTATGATTAGAAAAGACCTAAGGTCCTATTTCCAAAGAATTCTTTATCAGGTACTTAAATCCAATTTTTAGTAGCGATTTGAATCACTTGTGACAATTCGCTGGGGTATATTAGGTAATGCAATAGATACACCTTCAATTAGTTTATAGTAAACCAATAGGATTATTATATTGAGAAATAACAACTTATTTTAAAAATAAAATGCCGAATAGGCAACTATGGGTATATCAGTGCATATAAATACATAAATACAAGTTTCTTATGTGTGGTATTTCAGACTTTTCACTTTCCATACCGAGCTGCTATATTTCTATTGAAGATTTTGCGGAGCAAAAACAATTAGATTACTCCAAGCTAAAGTTTGGCTTAGGTTTGGAAAATATGGCAATTTTAGACGTCGATGAAGACATCATTACTCTTGCTGCGGAGGCTCTAATTGATTTATTATCTAAAAATCCACATATTAATTCCACTAATCTAAAAAGATTATACGTAGGTACAGAATCGCAAATAGATGGATCAAAACCAATCGCTTCCTATCTTTTAGGCATATGCAATCAATATTTCCTCTCAAATGGATTACCTAAGATAGAGGAATGTGATGTAACAGACCAAATTTTTGCGTGCATCGGTGCCGTAGATGCTATGGAAAATTGTTTATACTGGCTGAAACAAAATCCTAATGATTATGCAATTGTTATAGCGACAGATCACGCGAAATACGAGTTTGATTCTACTGGTGAATATACTCAAGGAGCTGGAGCCATTGCAATGTTGTTGTCTTCAGAGCCCACTCTCTTGAAAATAGATACTAATGTAGGCGTGTCATCTGAATGCACTCATGATTTTTTCAAACCGGTACGCCATATAAATCTCGAGAATTTCCATATAAATTCAAAAGAAGCTAAATATGTCAATAAAAATGGGAATTCTCATTTACAGTTGCATTCAGATTGTCCAGTATTTGATGGACCTTACTCTAATCAATCCTATAAAGAAAGAACTTTATCTGCTTATAGATCTTTTAAGAATAAACATCCTGAGTTCTCCATCAGTGATTGGGAAAAAATCATATTTCATCTACCCTTCGCTTTTCAGGCAAGAAAAGTCGCAGCACCGTTCTTTTTAGATTATTTGGAATCAAAAAAAGAAAAAATAACGTTTTTACATCAGTATGATATACAAGATGATTTCCAGAATAGTCAAATAGATAAGATAATTCGTAAAAGCAATGAATACAAAGCTTTTGTAGATAAGCGCATTGCAGAAGGAGAAATCGCTTCTGGTCAAATAGGTAACATCTATAGCGGTTCTATATTTCTTTCGATTATAAGTATGCTATATTATTCCTATGAGAAAGGACAACAACTTGCAAATCAAAAAATAGGTTTGATCGCTTATGGTAGTGGAGCAAAATCCAAAGTCTTAGAAGCTACGATACTACAGGGTTGGAAAAAGATGGTAAGTCAATTTAACCTTCCAGAAAAATTAGCAAATCGCACAAAAATCGACTTTAGTACCTACAAGCAGCTATATTATAATCAAACAAAACAAAGATGCCATAGTAGAGAAAAAAAAGTACGTTTAAATCATGTTGGTATTGGAGAAACCAATTATGGTGCTAGAAATTATAAGTATCAGCAATAATGGTAATATTAAATAAATCAGTGCTAAAACCACATCTATATGAATCAACTAAATATCAATTAGATAAACTTTGTGAATTAGCTGACGCTGAATACAAACCGATTCAATTGGATTTCAAAAAGTTTGAAACAGATTACATCAAACTTTCATTTAAGTATTGCTCAGAGATCATTAAACATCACAGTAAAACATTCAATTTAGCATCTTCTTTATTGGACGTTGATCGCCGCAGTGCGATTACTTCCTTATATGGTTTTTGCAGAATAACAGATGACATTATAGATAAGGGTTTAGACGGTGGCGAACAGATCTTAGAGAGTTGGCATAAAAAACTTCTTTCATGTCATCTTGACATTACAGATCCAGTTTTATTTTCATGGCTATACACACGACAAAAATATAAAATACCGGTAGAATATATGGATCAATTAATAAAAGGGGTTCGTATGGATACTGTGAAATTTCGCTATTCCACTTTCGAGGAATTAATTGAATATTGTTATTATGTAGCAAGTACAGTCGGATTAATGAGTATGACAATCATTGGATTTGAAAATAAGACCGCCATCCGATATGCAATTCAGATGGGAGTTGCGCTGCAACTCACAAATATAATAAGAGACGTTGGAGAAGATTTTAGAATGGGACGAATATACTTACCCCAAGAAGATTTAGATCGATTTGGTGTAACCGATGAGCACTTTTCTCAGTCTATTATTGATGATAAATGGAAAAATTTAATTGCATTTCAAATCAAAAGAGCACGGCAATTTTATGAAGAATCTTGGCAAGGTCTTTCCTTATTGGAATCTAAAGGCAAATGGTCTATTGCAGCCGCTGCAACTTTCTACGGAGAAATTTTAAAAATTGTTGAAAGAAATAAGTATGATAATTTGAAAACGAGAGCTTTTGTGAGTAAAAAGAGAAAATTATATTTGTTATCAAAATTAATTGTCAAATAGTAAAATAAATGAGTAAGAAAATAGTCGTGATAGGAGCTGGTTTTGGAGGCTTATCAGCTGCCATCCGAATGTCAGCAGCAGGGCATGCAGTAACATTAATCGACAATAGAGATAAACCTGGAGGTAGAGGGTACCAATATGAGGTAGATGGCTTCAAGTTCGACGGAGGTCCGACAGTTATAACTGCTCCGTATATGATTGAAGAATTATTTTCAATCTCAGGGAAGAAAATGAAGGACTACATGACTCTTCTACCTTTAAGTCCATTTTACAGGATATTTAACCAAAAAGGAGAAGCTTTTAACTACTATCAAGAGAAAGATAAAGCCGAAAAAGAAGTTGCCAAGTTTAGTCCAGAAGACGTTGAAGGGTACAGAAAATTTGTTGAAAGTACCGTTGGGGTTTTTGAAAAATTTCATCCTTACACTGAGAAACCATTTCTTAAGTTTGGTGACATGATGGCCATAATACCATCAATGCTCAAGACAAGGACGTTGAAATCAATGTATTCCTATGCTTCTATGTTTGTCAAAGACGAATTTATCAGGAAGATATGTTCATTTCATCCATTACTGGTAGGTGGTAATCCTTTTGATACACCATCCATATTCAGTCTAATCATCCAGTTTGAAAAACAATGGGGGGTACATTATTGTAAAGGTGGTACAGGGGCGATGGCACAGGCAATGCTGCAATTATTTAAAGATAATGGAGGGACTGTCCTAATGTCTACTGAGGTTAACAAGATTAATTTTGAAAATAAAGCGGTCTCGTCAATTGAGTTAGCTTCGGGTGAAAATTTGCGTACTGATATAGTCATAAGTAACGCTGATAGCGCATATACTTATCTCAATTTGATTTCCTCAAGTGATCGTCCTTTAGGAGTCAAAACATGGCTAAATACATTAGAGTATAGTAATTCACTTGTTGTGATTTATTTCGGAACAAATAAACGCTACTTAGATAGCAAGCTACACCATCATAATATCATATTAAATGAGAGATACAGGGAATTATTAAAAGACATTTTCAAAAAGAAAAAACTAACAGATGATTTCTCTCTGTATCTCCACATGCCAACAATTACAGATGAAACAATTGCTCCTGAAGGTTGCGAATCATTTTATGTGTTATCTTTAGTTCCAAATCTTTCAAAGCAAAGTGACATTGATTGGCCTTCATTCAGAGAAGAATACAAAAATAAAATTTATCAATTTTTGGAAGACAACTATTTACCGGACCTTCGTTCACATATCATTGCTGAGCACATGATTGACCCTATTCATTTTCGAGACGAACTAAAGAGCCATGTCGGTGCTTCTTTTTCAATCAAGCCCTCCATGACACAGACAGCTTGGTTTAGACCACATAATAAATCAAGGTTTTTTGAAGGATTATATTTTGTTGGTGCAGGTACTCATCCTGGAGCAGGTGTCCCAGCAGTTATTGCTAGTGGAAAAATTGCTAGTGAGTTAATTGAATCTGATTTGGGACAGGATACCATATCCAATATTAGTGAATCAGAAACAGCTTATGAAAACAGCATTTGATATTGCATTTAATCAAACTCAACAAGAACAGGAACAGATTGAATTAAAGTCGACAGGTCAAATACCTAAATGGATTAATGGAACATTTTATAGAAACGGTCCAGGCCTTTTAAAATCCTCAAATCAAACATATAAGCATTGGTTTGATGGTTTAGCTATGGTTCACAAATTTGATATTGCTGATGGCAAAGTGTCCTATCAATCTAAATATTTAGAGACAAATGTCAGAGATTCTATCCTTGAAAATGAATCGTTAACCTTCCCTGAATTTGCAACTGATCCCTGCTGGTCTATTTTTAAAAAACTAATGTCCACTTTTAAACACACCAATCCTAAAGTTAGTATACAAGATATTAATAATCAATTGGTTGCCCTTGGCGAGACAAGATTTCAACTAGAAATAGACAAGAGCACATTGGCTACTTTGGGCATGCATGATTGTACAGATACTCCAATATCTCCAGCTGTTACAACAGCTCATCCCCATGTCATAGATAAGCATCTTTACAACCTTGTGCTAAGCATGGGACCACTTAATTTCTATAAACTCGTGAAGTATAATATCCAAGATAAAATTACAGAAACGATATGTAAAATCCCGATTAATAAACCAGCATATATACACAGTATCGGAATGTCAGCTAATTACTTTATCATAGCACACTATCCGTATACGTCTAACACAATTGATTTCATAATTAAAAACAAACCTTTCATTGAAAACTTTAAATGGAAAAAAAATAAAAAGGTAGTTTTCTTTATCATATCAAAGAAAAATAATAAAGTAGTTCACAAAATAAAAACAGATCCCTTTTTTGCCTTCCACTTTGTAAACGCATATGAAGAGGATGATTCACTCATATTTGATATAGTAAACTATCCTGATGCTGGAATTATTGATTCATTCTATCTTGATAAGCTAGCAGATGTAAATGAAAGACTTCAAGAGTCCAGTCTGTATAGATTCAAATTTAATCTTTCTTCTAAAACATTACAGAAGTCTCAAATATCTGCTCAGTCTCTGGAGCTTCCGACAATAGACAAAAGATTTTTACAGAAAAATTACAATCATACTTATGCAGTTGGTGTGTCTGATGATGGCCAGAAACAATTTTATGATCAGCTCATTAAGGTTAACATGCATACTGGAGAAACGATCATTTGGAAGGACTCAGATTACTACCCTGGTGAGCCAATATTTATTCCGAATAGTGATTCTAAAGAGGATGATGAAGGTGTCATACTCAGTATACTTATCAATATTACCGATGACTCTAAAGGGTCTAAACTTCTGGTATTAAATGCCAAAACATTTACAGAGATAGCATCTGTACAAATTAATCATACAATTCTACCTGGATTTCACGGCTGCTACATTAACTAATTCACTAAAACATTTAAATTGAAACTAATTACAATTTTAGCAATATTGACAATATATAGTATGCCTGTATTATCTCAAGATTCAGAAAAACTGTCTTCAATCATTGTGCGAATAGATAATATTAAAAATGATAAAGGCCTTATTGGCATAAATATTTTTAATTCTGAGGATGGTTTTCCATCAGATTACAAAAAGTCGTTTGCAAGTGAAACTTTTGAAATAGATCTACTCAAAAAAGAATACATTATTAAAGGCTTACCTCCAGGAACATATGGAGTGAGTGTCTTACACGATGAAAATTCAAACTTGAAATTAGACACTAATATTTTTGGTGCTCCAAAAGAAGGTTATGCTGTATCTAATAATGCGAAAGCACGAAGATTTGGTCCACCTAAATTTAGTGATGCAATGATTGAGCATGGTACTAAGAATAGCATTCTTATACTGAAAATGAATTATTAATGACACGTCTTATTTTCATCAATTGCCTATTGATGTATATACCGTCATTTCTATTGGCGGATATTTTTGAAAAAGAGTTTCAGATAGATAATGCACAAAATGATACGATCAGTTTTAGTGGCATAGTCATAGACACGACATCTAATCAACCATTAGCATTTGCCTCCATTCTTATTCAACAATCAATAAAGACGATACAACCCGATGAATATGACACAGTACAAACAACTAATCAATATTCTGAATCGACTCTAACTGATCTTAATGGCCGATTCTCTGTAGAATTAAAATGTAATCTTCAAATTCCATTTAGTGTTACTATTAACTATATAGGGTATGAAGAAAAACGGCTGTCATTAGTTGGATCTGAAAATTTAGATGATTTTACTATTTCATTGACTCCTTTACCTGAGTTAATTGATGAAGTGACGATCACTGGTGCGTCATTTAAAGATATTATAGGTGTTCCTATATCTCTAAAGACGACGTCTGCTGCTATGATTCAAATGAATGCGGGTGGTGGTGGAGACTTTTCTAAATTGATGCAAAGCTTACCCGGCCTGACAACGCTGAACTCCTTCAGAAATGATCTAATTGTCAGAGGCGGAAGTCCTACAGAAAATACTTTCTTTATTGATGATATTGAAATCCCCTACATAAACCACTTATCTACTCAGGGTTCTACAGGAGGCACCATATCTATATTAAATTCTCAATTAATTAATGAAGTCGATTTTATAGCCAGCGGTTATCCTTCTAATAGACCTGATGCGATGAGTGGTGTATTTAATATCTATCTGGCTGATCCATTTAGAAAGAAGTATCTGACCATAGGAAATGATCCGACTAATGTCTTTTTAAATGGATCAACTTCCTATAAAAAATTAGCAGCCACATTTAGCATTAGAAAATCATACCGCGAGTATCTTTTGGATTTTATCGGACTCGCTGTATTACCTAATTATAGTGATTATCTTCTAAATTTAAAATACAAATTAAATTCAAATAGCCACTTAAGTTTTTTAATGGTAGGGGCTAAGGATGATTTTAAAGTCAACCAAGACGTTAATAGTAGTGACATACAACAATACCTAAGAGACAACTTGCCAACAAATCAACAAAGCAGTAACACCTTTGGCTTGGCATATAAGCACATCAGTGAAAAGTCAACCAGAAGCCTTAAACTATCCTATTCCAGATTTGAAAATGCCGCACAAAGATCAATCGAACGTGATGCTGTAGATACGCAAATATTAGACTATACTTCCTTAGAAGAACAATATGTAGGGCAATTAGAATTATACAATGACTTAGGAAAAGTAAAAATTAAATATGGTGGCGGATTAAAATTTAACCACGCCGATTACGATGTTTTTAATCAATATTATAATTCGGTTTCGCTAACCGAAGTCAATTATACATCAGGAATTAATTATAATCATTTTTATACATTTCTTCAAACGAGTTTCGATGTCATTCCTGATAAATTTCAGTTGACTCTGCACAGCACCTTTCAATCTTCTAATGTAAAAACCGAAGGAATCATAACGAATATTCCAATACCAAATATTAATGGCACGATCAATTTGGGTTCTTCCAGTTCTTTTAATTTCAGCATCGGTCAGTATGCGCAATTACCTGAGAATATCATGTTATCCTACTTAGAAGACAATGAGTATGTCAATTTAGAATTTACAGAATTTATCAAGAGCTTCCAACTTGCTTCTGGCTTTGAATTCCTCAAATTAAACAGAGATTTGAAGTTGACAATTGAGGGTTTTTATAAAACATATTACAATTATCCATTTAATACGCGAGAAAATATCTCCTTGGCCAATTTTGGTGCAGATTTTGGTGTCGTCGGTAATGTTCCTATAGATTTCACTGGTGAAGGCAGAGCCTATGGAGTCGAACTATTCCTAAAAAAAGCCAATACCAAACATCTAAATGGCTGGATTTCTTACGCATTTAGTCGAAGTGAATTTTTAGATAATAATCAACAATATAGCCCGTCATCATGGGATGCACGACATATTATAAATGCAGTAACATCTTATAAATTTGGAAAGGATTGGTTATTTAGTGCTAACATAAAATACCAGTCTGCTTTACCATATACACCATTTGATTTGATTAGTTCATCGATTGTAGAAGTGTGGGACATCAATGGAATTGGAATCAGGGATTTTAGCCAACTCAATACAGAGCGAGGTAAATCAACGACATTGATAGATATCCGGGTTGCAAAAGATTATACATTTGGCAATACAAAAATGAATGTATATTTAGATTTAGAAAACGTATTAGCGGATGCGGATAGTCAGCAGGTTTTGACATTTGATCGTGATCAAGATAACAATTCAGTAATTTTGCCTCAAGATCCATCTAGTCCAATTCCTCGATATCGTTTACGAGAAATTCAAAATGCCGAAGGTGTGTTTATACCTTCAATTGGATTTCAGCTGAGTTGGTGATGCTGTTCTATCCATTGGAGTACTTTAGGATATATCTCCTTAGCTGCATTTCGAGAATGTAAAATTCTGCCGTGGTCATAATCTTCTGCATAACCTTGATCTATGGAGCAGAATAAGCTTTGATTCGCAGGATTTTCAAATGATTCTAAGAAAGCTTCGCAAGCATCGGCAGGAGCGATCAATGTATCCCCTCTACCAAATATTGATAATATGGGGATTCTGATATCCTTCATCGACATCTGATAATCATGTCCATCATCTCCTATGAATTGTCCAGAGATGTTCCAATCAAACCACTGCTTCATCGTATAATATGACTCATTTTCTTCTCTATTAATTTTGGTCGCCGGTATTCGCCCCAAAAATTTGCTTATATATTTTCCTGCTGCAATCTTAACATAATTAAGCTTGGAAGTCGAAGCTCCATATGCCTGACAGGCGAACATGCTTATGCTTTTTACTTTATCTTGGTACTCAGGATATGCCGATAAAGCTATCGTCAGGCAGATACCGCCTCCACTATGAGTGATGCAATCCAAACTTGAGATATGCTGTTCTTCAAATAAATATTCAAATACTAATTTGAAATCTTCTTTCCCTATGGTTTCAAAATTAAATGCAGCTGAAGATTTTGAACTGGCTCCGTGGTTTCGCCACTCAAATATCCAGCAGGTGAAACCATGATTCGTCAAATATTCTGATATGGGAAGTAAGACTTTTCTATTAGAAAAAGTACCGTGTGTCAGAAGGACATGTTTATCCTGACACCCTGCCTCAGGTAAATACTTCCATAAGGCGATATCATCGGTATCGTTAATTCTGATGCGTGTGTACTGATCACTCACTTCTGCTATATTCAATAGTGTAATTATGATCTATATTTTCGTGTCAATTCAATCAGTGTATTCATGGCTTTATCTTTATCCTTATAATCAATAAATATATGGTCATGATAAAAACCTGCAATGACATTGCAACTGATGCTAGCATCAGTTAGTGCCGTGGAGAAAGCTGCTGTGAGCCCCACTGCTTGGAGCGCAGAATGAATATTCAATGTAATCCAAGCTGCGACATATTGATAAGTAATATTAAAATCATCTGCATCTGCTTGAGTCATGACCACAGTCACTCCTTCCCTCTCCTTAATCTCGCAAAGTGTCTTATCTCGTGGAATGGCTTTTACATCAGAGACAGAGGCAAAGACATATTTGCCATCATTAAGCACAGGCTCCATCTCAGATATTAGCTGTTTCAGTTTAGTAATTCCAGCCACAATAATTCATTAGTATTAACAATTAATTCATTCATCATAGACCTCCGTTTTGCAAGTAAGATTTTATAGTAATTCGACATTGTCTCTCCATATGTAGACCATTTTCTATCATATAGGATTACTTACTTCTGCTTCGCATCTATCTGAGAAAGCAATTCTGATACAGCTCGTCTGAGCTGAGGGTCCTCTCCCTTCGCTTTGCTGTCTGGTCGATTATACACCTCTATGTCAGGTACCGCAGGTCCATGCTCCATATTCTTATTCGTGCTTTTCACATACCAAGCTCGAAATGGCATACGCACTCTTGATCCATTGATCAAGCTGGCACTCCCTGTAGAGATGACTGCGCCAAATGTAGGCCTGCCGACCAAAGTGCCATGCCCAAGCGACTGGTAGGCATGAGCAAATATTTCTGCATTAGAATAACTATTCTCATTACACAAGGCGATGCTAGGCTTAGTCCAGCTGGACAGAGGCACCCTCTCACCGAATGGGTAGGTCTCACGGTATGCGTTTTTCTCCTTTTCCAGACTTTTCACTGCACCGCGTGGAATGGTAAAGGCATGCTGTCTGACATTGAGCACAGACATGAGCATGTCTGTCGTCCATCCGCCACCATTAAATCTGACATCTATGACTATCCCTTCTTTCTGATGACCACTAGCTGCAAGCTCTCTCTCAAATCTTTCAAAGCTCGACCAGTTCATACCTCTGATATGAATGTACCCTAACCTTCCATTTGAGTAAGTCTCTGTCAATTTCTTGCGCTCATTAAACCATGCATCATAATTTTCTGTTCTGATAGAATTAGTCGGTCTGATTATGACTTCTCTCTTCAGGCCATTAGGAGCAGTCACATGAAGTAATGTCCTTTCCGATGTCGTCCCCATCATTTGTTTGTAAAAATTAGATGTGGCACTCACTGATTCTCCATTCACAGCTGTAATCACATCACCGATATTCAGTCGGCTTTCCTCCCGAGAAGCAGGAGTGGAAGAAATCACATGCTTAACTTGAATGCCAGTCGCAATAGGAGTGATATCAATCCCCAGCAATCCAGTATTCTCATCTTGAGTCTCATCTCGACTAGGTCCATACATACCCATGTGACTAGAATTCAGCTGACCTAACATCTGATTATAATACAATCTAAAATCTTGATCTGTCGAAGCCGCCACTGACCTGAGACGGTACCTTTCTCTTAGTTCGTCCCAATTCTCTCCATGATATTCTGGATCATAGAATCCGTCTCTCAGCCTTCTCCAGCCTTCATCAAATACTTGCATTCTTTCTTCTGCATGATTGATATCCATCTTAGCTGTGAAGCCTAATGTTTCTTGCTTTTTTGATGAAGGATCTATACTGACGATAGTTCCACCTCTTTTGATAGCTAAAATCTTCTTTCCAGCATCATTCATTGAAGTTTCTCTAATATTGATTTCTGAAATGATCGTCTTCAGTTCAGAACCATCCCAGCTCACTTCCATTAAGTCAGGATCATCGGGAGAACCTTGACGACTACCACCATTCGTAGTAAAATAAAATATCTCTCCATCATTTGAGATCGTCAGGTTGTCTTCATTTCCAGCCAGTCGCGTCACTTGTTCTAAGCGCTGATAGATATTTTCAAAATCAATTTGCACGGGCTTAACTGCTTTATCCTTTTTACCAGCTTTGCTTTTCTCATCTCCATCTCCATCATCTTCTTCGTCATCCTCTTCCCAGTCTCGCTTCGTTTTCTCCCAGTCTGATTTCTTCAGCCACACGAACCATAGATCGTCATCACTATTATTACGATTAGAAATAAAAGCTAATTTACTACCATCCTGGCTCCATACAGGATCACTGTCTGATCGAGGGTGTAGACTTATATTGACTGGTTCTTGGCTTCCATCTGCTGCGTGTATGTATATCTCTCTATTAAAATTAAGATCGCTGAGTGCATAGGCTAACCATTTGCTATCAGGACTCCATGCGACACCACGAGGCGTATCCCATCCATCTAATAGTACTCTTTCATTAGATAATTGTCCAGTGATGTCTACATCTACCACAATAAGCTGACCTCTCCCCCTGCGAAAAGCAATTTTAGATTTATCGGGCGAGATCATTAGCTCTTCTTCTTCATCTGGATGATTCGTCAAGCGTTTAGTCTCTATTTCAAATGATTTATAGAGATTAGATTCACTGTCTGTAGAAGACATACTGTATAAATTAAAGTTACCCTCCCTATCAGAAGAAAACACTATGGTAGAGTCATTGACTAAGACTGCATTCTTATCTCTGTATGGATTATCCGTAAGCTGAACTGCTCGCTTTTTCTCTTTATCGTGAGGCTTAATGAATAGCTCGCCTCTGATCTCTAAGACCATATATTTCTCATCAGAAGTCATCGCATAATCAGCAGCATCCTTACTAAATGTCTTATGCTCTATCGGATCAAATCGATCGTCAGCAGCTACTTTAATTTCTATTTGACTGATCTCACTTGGATCGGATGTCCTCATTAAGAATAGACCTTCACTTCTGGTAAATACGATGGTGCTACCATCATCACTGATATCAAAGTGAGTAATGCCTTCATCTGTAAAGTTGGTCAGTGCCTGAGCACTATCTTCCTTACCATTAAGTGGCATGCTGTAAATATTATATCGGCCACTGCGGGCGCTTAAAAAGTATATTGATCCACCTGCTATATCAGGATTTATGTCTTGACCATCATGAAAAGTCATCTGGGTAAATGATTCAGATTCCATATCATACTTCCAGATGTTTCGATTCGCTGGACCTGTATAAGCTTCTCTTGCTATCCGGCAGTTTCCTCTCACGAAGATCAGAGTCCTTCCATCAGGAGTAGAAACTGGACTCAGTACTGTCGCATCTAGTATGCGCTGAGGCGTCCCACCTTCACGTGATACCATGTGCACTTCACTCTCTCGCTCTACTTGCGCAAATCCTCTTCGAGAGGAAAAAATAATACTTCCATCAGCCAGCCACTTAGGACCAGTATCTCCAGTAGAATGAAAACTCAATCGATTAGGTCTTCCTCCATCTGCAGTCATCACGTAGATATCATTATTCCCCCACCTGCTACCCTGAAATGCGATCTCACTTCCATCGGGACTCCACTGAGGACCTGACTCATAAGACTCATGGATCGTCAATCTCCTGGAAATCCCTCCCGAAAGAGGTACTGTCCAGATATCTCCCTGATATGAGAAAGCTATCTGGCTACCATCAGGACTTAAAGCAGGGCTGACGACTAAAGTTAATTCTTGAGCTGATACTGTCGTTACACATGATATAAGTATAAATAGTGTTATTAATCTGGTCATGACTCTGTAATGTAAGTTATCCTACAAAATAGGATAAGGATCCACATTATCATAAAACAATGAAAAAATATCGCATAGCCAATCCTGTCTATATCAATCTGCTGACAGCCAATCTGCCAATCACAAATTAATTCTAATCAAGTATGGACCATCAATTTTATTTTAACTTCATGCCTGAACTAAAACTGATAATTATGACTGGCATTTTTGATATAAAAGGAAAAGTGGCTCTGGTCACTGGTGGATCTACTGGAATAGGCGCCATGATTACTGAAGCTCTCGTGAGTGCAGGTGCTAAAGTCTACATCTCATCACGTAATGCAGAAGTACTCGAGAACTTCGCTACAGAAATGCGCAAATCTGGAGAATGCATCGCCCTACCAGCTGATCTTTCTTCTGTAGATAATATCCATGAGCTGGTGAAGACACTTGGAGAAAAAGAAGAAAAACTGGATATCCTGATTAATAATTCAGGCGCATCATGGGGTGCACCCCTTGGAGAATTTCCAGAAAAAGGCTGGGATAAAGTCATGAATATTAATGTGAAGTCAGTCTTCTTCCTGACTCAAAGTCTACTCCCTATGCTGAAAGCTTCTGCCTCAGCTGAAGATCCCAGCAGAGTGATTAATATCAGTTCTATTGCAGCTGTCAGTCCTAACTCCATCAGCGCATACTCCTATGGCCCAAGTAAAGCTGCCGTAGCCCAATTGACTAAAATATTAGCAAGTGACTTAATTAAGGATCAGATATTAGTCAACGCTATCGCACCAGGATTATTTCCAAGTAAAATGACTGCCGCATGGGATCCTTCGATGATGGTGAAGCATGTGCCGATCGGTCGTGTCGGAAGAGCTGCTGATATCGCAGGCCTTGTCATCTATCTGTGTTCTGATGCGGGCAGTTATATGACTGGGAATTATATTCCACTGGATGGCGGAGAGTTGGTGAAGGCAAATATGTTTTAACGTAATCTGTAGCGATGATCAGACGATCGGGGAATTTTTGATTTATTGATTAAAAGCTTAGAAGTGGTGTGTCATTCTGAATTTATTTCAGAATATGGCTAATTCGGAAAAATTTGATTTGTTGATCTTCGGGGTTAGTTGGTCTTAGGATTTTGTTTTTTATTTTACCATTACTTTTTGAGCAATCGGCTTCCAGTCAGGCTTGAGACGACTTCATTTCTCATTCTTGTACTGATGGGTAGCTTTACTCCATTCATGCTAAGCTGATTTCCTGAAATGGACTCTACTTTATCTTTAGCGACCACATATGATTTATGAATTTGAATGAAATCATCTTTTGATAGTAATTCAAAAATATTTTTCATTGGGACCAAGGAAATAACCTTTTCATTGAGTGTATGAAAGAGGATATAGTTCTGCATAGATTCTATGTAAAGTATATCATTTACCCTTAATTTGACTAATTGCTTATCTGTCTTCACAAAAATAAAGAGTTCATCAGTTGAAGCAACTGTCTGATGATTTAATAAACGAATCGCCTTATTGCTGGCTTGTAAAAATCGTTCAAATGAAATTGGCTTCAATAAATAATCGATCACATCAAATTCATATCCTTCTAATGCATATTTAGCATAAGCCGTGGTAAATATCACTGCTGGCGCTTTTTTAAGCGTTTTAAGAAATTCTATGCCAGACAGCATCGGCATCTCTATATCTAAAAAAAGTAGGTCGATTGACTCCTCTTGGAGAATGGTATTCGCTTGCATTGCATTTTTACAAGTCGCTTTTAAATCAAGAAAATCAATTTGTTCGACATACTTCTTTAATCCTTGCCGAGCTAAAGGTTCATCATCAACAATAATACAGCTCAGTGTCTTCATGACTGCAGGGTTAAATTAATCTCTACCTTAAATCGATTTTCAGATTCGCTAATTTCTAAATTATGTTTTTGTGGATACAGTAGCTCCAGTCTCTTTCTGACATTGGCTATGCCTATCCCGCCTTGGGGCAGATTATTATTGTCATCCACTGTATTCTCAATGTTAAAATTCAGCTGATCATTTATAATTTCAAAGGTAATATCAATTTTATTTTTAGAGCCATCATCATCATTGCTCACATATTTAAATGCATTTTCTAAAAAAGGTGTGAAAAGTAACGGGGATATCTCATAGTCTCCTATTGAACCTGGAAGAGCTAATGAAATATTCAAGTCGTCACCTCTCCTGATGCGCTCCATCTCTATGTAAGAATTGATATGCGCTAACTCTTTAGCTAACAATATAGAATCATCTTGACATTCGTACAACTGATATCGGAGAAGATCTGAGAACTTCAACAGAGTAGACTTAGCGATTTCTGGTCTCTCATCGATTAGAAAATAAACGCTGTTAATTCCATTAAATAAAAAATGCGGATTGATCTGTGCTCTTAAAAACTTAAGCTCCGCTTTCAGCTTCTCTTCTTCTAAGGTTTTCTGAATTCTCTGATTTCGATTAGACTCAAATAGAAATACGATCGCAAATGATAAAATATACCACAGAAAATGAACCACGATATTCGTCAAGAAATTATCTGCAATAAATAGAGCAGGCGAATCTTTATAGACTGGGTCCAATTTCTCAAAAATATCTAATTGAAAAACTAGCTGATAATCGACAAATGCTTCTGCAACTGAAGTCGCAACCAAAAGTAGTGCGACAACCATCCAATAAGATATCCAAAGCCTCTTTCGATAGGGATATAAGATCAACGCATTGGCATATAATACGATTGCGTTAAACAAATTACCCCATAACATGGAAGGATAAAATGTACCGTCTGCCGTTTCGAACGGTGGGAAATTCCATTCAAACGCAAAACCAATAAACAGAATGATTATCCAGAAAAATACATTGGCCGCTATCAGTATTATTTTAGTAGATTTCTTCACTTTTAATGAACTTGAACGATTTCATTTTGAGTACTAAGATATTTCATAATTCTCATTCCAATAGCATCTACTGACTGGATACTATTAGCTAAGACAACAACTCCTTGATCCATTTCCTTAGAAAAAAGTAGAGCGCTTCTAAATCCGCCTGATCCTCCATTATGAAAAACTAATTCTATCTCGCTATCCTTTGGATAAATCGTTAGCCATGCTAAACCTATTTTTGTCCCTTGTCCAAAGCCTTTAAAATCTTCTCTTGGCGCATGAGTCTCTGCATAAGGCTGTTCTGAATTTACATTAGCAATCAGGTACTTCATTAGATCTTCAGTTGTAGATCGTATCGAACCTGCACCTTCCAAGGTCTGTTTCTCCCAGCCAGGAGTGATGTCACCATAGCCATTATGGCCAATCATCTGATTGTCCTCTCTATAGCCAACGTAGCTATGTTCCATTCCTAATGGATTCAGTATATACTGGTCAACTAATTCTCTGTAAGAGATTCCAGCTACCTGAGCTAAGATGTTGCCTAGAAGCCCTGCGCCCAAATTAGAATATTCCACTTTTCTGTCTTGCTTTCTCATGGGTTCGAAATAAGTAAAGAAGCTATATAAATCATCTTCCGTATAGTTTTTATATGGATTATCCATATGGTAAAATGCTTTAAGGATATGATTATAAGGCAATCGCGGCAATCCGGATTTGTGAGTCGCTAATTCTTCCAGAGTCATGGCTAAAGAATCTGACCAATGCACGACTCCCTCTGGCAGATACATTGAAATAGGGTCGTCATAATCTACTTTTCCATCTGAAACCATCTGAGCTAATATAGCCGCTGTAAATGTCTTAGTAATCGATGCGATCTCATACACGGATTGCTTAGTGGGTGGAACAGGATGATCATCTGAACTGATACCATAGTTGTAATAAGTCTCTTGGCCTCGATCATAAACACCGATCGATAGCCCCTTGGTTAAGTCATGATTGACATAGTTCATTACGATGTCATCTATGCTTGATACCTCTCCAATCTCAGGAATAACAATATCGTTAGTTTCTTGCATTGCTTTCGCTCCAGATCGAAACTGATATATGGAATAAACTATAAAAAAGATGAAGGCAGCCAAAATGAATAATAGAATCTTTTTTATCATGAGGAATTTGTAAAAACAATAAATAAGCTATCGATTCAAATGTATCACAATCATACGGTGGTATAAAATTCTATTGATGAGTGCAAAGAAATCATTGATAAGTGCAAGATGTCCACATTCAATCTATTCAGTATATTATCAAAATAAAGAGTCCTTCACCGATAAAAGGATAAATTGGAGGTATGAGAAAATTGCCATTATGAACTCGCAGCTGCCTCAGGAAAATAAGCTTAGACATCAACTGCGGTCTTTGGGACCGGGTCTACTATTCGCAAGTACTGCGATAGGGACGTCTCACTTAGTCTTATCGACCAGAGCAGGAGCACATCATGGCATGATCTATCTTGTCATCATCTTAGCAGCTATGATTCTAAAATATCCGCTATATGAATTCGGAACCCGGTATACTAATGCCACTGGTCACAGTCTCCTAAAAGGATACAAAGATCAAGGCACTTGGGCCATTTCATTATTCTTACTGATAATATTCATCAATATGTTTGCAGTCACCGCTGCCATAGCTGCAGTCAGCGCTGGCATACTCAGCAGTATGTTCAGTGTTACTGCCATTTCTGTACCTGTGCTTGCTGGATTGATTATTTTAGTAACTGTCCTCTTATTACTGGGAGGAGGATATTCGGGACTGGATAAACTCATCAAGTTCATCTCATGCATCTTACTACTGACTGTGTTGACTGCTTTCTTTGCCGTGATCATAAAGGGCCCTATCGAACCAATCACAGACTTTAAGCCAAATCCCATCTTAGAAGGTGCAGGACTGACATTATTGATCAGTCTACTAGGATGGATGCCCTCAGGGCTGGAAGCATCCACGATGAATAGCATCTGGGTCTTAGAGAAAATCAAATCTGAAAAATATCATCCTACGCTAAAAGAGAGTCTTTTTGATTTTAATTTAGGTTATTTATTTACGACCATTTTGGCTGTACTATTTTTAACCATAGGTGCCTACACTTCATACGGAAGTGGCCAGACATTAGATGGAAGTGCCACAGCCTTCTCTAATAAATTATTGAATTTATTCACCACAAATCTGGGGCAGTGGTCCTACTCAATTATTGCCATTGCTGCATTTGGGACGATATATGGGACACTTATCACAGTGATGGATGGCTTTCCGAGGGGCTTCTCCAGAGCCATCAGACTCTTCAAATACAAAGACATAAACAATTCAGAAGTCCAAGAGATATTCTTGAATCGTTCATATAAAATCATCTTAATCATCGTCGGAATTGGCGGCTTTCTTTTATTTTATCTATCTGCTTCCAGTATGATTCAGATATTAGAATTTGCGACGGTTATATCTTTTATTTTCGGACCCATTATCGGATTTATAAATCTAAAAGCGATTCAGAGTGATGCAGTACCTCAGTCTCATCGTCCTTCTGGATGGATGATCGGCTTGGCATATCTGGGACTGGTATTTATGGTTGGCTTTGCTGCTTATTATTTGGTGATGATTGTTGCCAATTGATTTAATGGATATAAAGAGCTGATACTCCAAGTTATATTTAAATGGCTTATCAATTTTTAACCGGCTTAACAATCCCAGTATCACAGTAGAGATCAGTAAGCTTTTTGTGCTATTGAATGTCCTTTTGATTAATAAATTTTCAACCGTTGATTATTCAAATTACAGTAGCTACTAAAAGCTGTTCGTAAGTCGGACTTATGAACTAATATTTTTCAACACACTGAGACTAACTTAAATCACAAGAAAAAATTTGCTGTTGTTATTCTGTCATCTGTAAAATTAAGGATATTGCTCAGGTAGCCTAAAATAAGGATAAGAGTATATTGATTCTTAGGTACGACCACGAATAGCGGCTTTAAGCAAAGATAGATGGAAACATCTTTGTAACAAGGTCGATCAAATCGGCGATGCTGCTTGAGTCATTTTTTATCGCTTCTAATAGAGGCTGCACCCTTTCAAAATCTCATGCGCAGTGCAATTTAAATCACCATAAGTTGAGTTAATTAGACTCAGTCAACTCATATAATACTGGCTTACTTGGTACAGCATCCAGCTCAATTGATGGCACTTGAATATTCAATAGATACAAGCCATCCAATATCTCTTCGGGCACGTAGATTAATTCTGTGATGGTATGCTCTGCTCTTGAATCAGTGCTAGCCTTTTGATTTTTGACATTCCAAAAAGCTCTGTGATTTTCTAATGCGCCATCATCCTCTTCTCGATCTACTGAAGGTAGATCCAGTAATAGGTGCTTCACCTTTTTTGACACAATAAACTCCATGGCTTCCTTAGATAAATATGGAGGATTAGTACCTGAATAATCCTTCTTTAGTTTGGAGTCAGTGTTAGGTAAGGTCCTTATGATCAATGCATCGGGAAGCTCTCGACCGCAGTTTGCTTGTAATTCTTCTACGCTGATGATCTGATCTTTATTTTCTGTAGAAGATAGCTGCACACTGATTAATTGTGCTATGAAATGATATTGTCGAAGGCACTGAGTGATAGATTCTTGCTTAGCTGTGATATGTCCTAAAGTCTCTGTATGTGTCCCATTCCCATGAGGATTAAAAGATACATTGTAAAAATTCACTGGAGCGCCAGCGCTTACTGACCCAATAAAATCCCCTGATTGGAATGGCTCTGCTGTAACATCTGGTGCATAGAAACATTTCACTTGACCCAGAGGAATGGATATATCTAATGGTTTGGATAAATCGCAGATAAAGTATCTTTCCTGGTGTCTGACTTGTATAATCACGATAACGTATGTTATAAGAAATTATAAAATATACGCACGGTTAAAAAAATAAATCTTAAGTGCGTTTGGCATTTCGATTTCGATAAGCTATGTCTTCAAAGCATCTTTCAAAATACTGTAAAACCTAAATACATCTTCATAACTATTATACATCGCAGCAGGTGCCACTCTGATCACATCAGGCTCTCTCCAGTCTACAATAACTCCATCAGCGGTAATTTGCTCGAATACTTCTTTACCAGCCTGCTTCACTTGAATCGATAATTGGGAGCCTCTTTGTGCAGGATCTGAAGGTGTCACTATATTGACGATATCCTCACCTATTGAATTGACCAAGTATTCTAAATAAGCAGTTAAAGAAATCGCTTTCTTACGCAAAGCATTCATTCCAATCTCATCAAAAAGTTTCAGGGAATCCCATACTGGCACCATAGATAGAATCGGTGGACAGCTCAGCTGCCAGGCCTCCGCACCTCTGATCGGATCGAAAGCATCTCGCATCTGAAATCGTGTATCCTTATTATGCCCCCACCAGCCTTCAAATCTGGGTATGTCTTTATCATCCGCATAGCGCTCATGAATAAAGGCACCTGCTATACTCCCAGGGCCAGCATTCAAATATTTATAATTACACCACACTGCGAAATCGCATCCTGAGTCATGCAATTTCAGCTCGACATTGCCAGCTCCATGAGCACAGTCAAATCCAACTTTACTCCCCAGAGCATGAGCATGATCTGAAATTCTCTTCATATCAAAAAACTGTCCCGTGTAGTAATTCGTATTGCCTAATAGGACAAGAGCTAAATCATCACCTACCTCGGTCATCTGATCAATGATATCTTCTTCTCTTAAGCAGACTTCGCCTTCTCTTGCGCTCAGTTCTACGAGACATTCTGCTGGAGATAATCCTCTCTGCTTAATCTGTGACTCCACAGCAAAGCGGTCAGATGGAAAAGCATCAGCTTCTATGATCACTTTAACTCGCTTACCTATAGGCTGATAAAAGGAAACTAACATCAAGTGAAGATTCACGGTCAAGGTATTCATGACGACGACTTCTATCGGCTTAGCTCCCACGACTCTTGCCATTGATTCCGTCAAGTTTTCATGATAGGAGACCCAAGGCTTACTCGCATGAAAGTGGCCCTCTACTCCGAGATTTTTCCAGTCTTCCATCACTTCTGCCAGACTTGACTCCACAGACTTAGGCTGAAGACCCAGAGAGTTACCGCACAGATAGATGTATTCTGATCCATCTTCTTTAGTCGGAATATGAAATTTAGATCTATGTTTATGCAGTTCGTTTTCCACATCTAACTTCTGAGCGAACACTAAGCTATTTTCAAATTCATTCTTCACTATACAGGTGTATTTATGATTTCTATTAATTGTCTTTACTAATTATTTCTTCTAAATAAGACTCTGCACATGATAAGATATTCCATCGGTAGATATTGACTAATTGTCGTAAAATAAAAGAAAACTTTAGAGAACTGGCATCTATACCGATGCTATTTTATACCGATAGCTATCGGTAGGAAAATAGCATCGAATATAATACCCGAAATAAATAGTTTTGCTGTTTTAAAAAGTCCTAAATCAATTTCTCTTCGGTATATAATTAATTCAAAAATAATAACTGCCTATCTACACTTAAAAAATTGATTTGATTTTAAAATCCCTGTCGTGATATTAATTAATAGAGCTACATTTAAAGAAATAATCTACTATTGTTTCATCCTCGACTGCACCTTCCTGAATTAGCCGATAAGCCCGCCATCATTATGGCGGACACTGGGCAGACGATCACATATCAAGAGCTGGAGGATAAGGCTAATCAAATTGCACATGCCTTAAGATCTTTAGGAATACAAAACGGCGATCATATCGCGATGATGCTTGAGAATCATGTTCAGTATTTGATCATCGCCTGGGCTATCTTCAGATCAGGTATATGCTTGACACCGATCAGCTATCACCTCCTGGAAGATGAGACAGTCTATATCCTAAATAATTGCGAAGCCAAATTATTTTTATCCAGTAAAAAAATGGAGTATATCGCAGTCAGCTCGGCAAAGAAAGCGGACGCTGTCAAATACTTTTATATGCTGGATGGCACGGCGAATGGCTATGAGTCATTTGACGATTTAATTGCCTCACACCCGACCACTCCAATAGAAGATGAAATATTGGGCAATACGATGCTCTATTCTTCTGGCACCACAGGGCAGCCAAAAGGCGTCTACACCCCACCACCTGGAGAAAGTATATACGAGATGAATCCTATCTTAGTAACCATGGGCAAGACGTTCAAATTTGGTCCTCATACTGTCTATCTATCTCCTGCACCACTATATCATGCAGCACCCTTCTTTTATAATATGGTGACTCTGATGTTCGGTGGAACATCCATTATCATGTCAAAATTTGACCCAGAAAACTCGTTAGCTTATATCGAAAAATATAAAGCTAATTACAGTCAATGGGTACCAATCATGTTTGTCAGAATGCTAAAAATGCCGCAATCCATCAGAGATAAATATGACATTAGCTCTATGAAATTAGCGATCCATGCGGCTGCACCATGCCCGGTAGAGATTAAAGAAAAAATGATTAATTGGTGGGGACCTGTGATATTCGAATACTATGGTGCCAGTGAAGGCTTAGGTATGACTGCCATCACTTCAGAGGAATGGCTGAGTCATAAAGGATCAGTAGGCAAGGCAGTCGTGGGCACACCCTACATCCTGGATGATGACGGCAACGAATTGGCGACAGGTGAAATAGGAAACCTATATTTTACGGGAGGGAATGAGTTCAAATACCATAAGGAAGCAGAAAAGACGAAAAACGCTTATCGTCCAGATGGGAAAAGATCAGTCGGAGATGTGGGCTACTTGGATAAAGATGGTTATTTATATCTGACAGATCGAAAGAATTTCACCATCATCTCTGGAGGGGTCAATATCTATCCTCAAGAAATAGAAAATCATTTGATCAATCATCCTAAAGTCACAGATGTAGCTGTCTTTGGAATACCGAATGAGGAATTTGGACAAGAAGTAAAAGCGGTCATCCAGCCAAAGAACTGGGAAGATGCAAATGAAGAACTTGAATCGGAGTTATTTCAATATTGCAGAGAAAAATTATCCAGAATAAAAATACCTCGATCTATATCCTTTGATCCTGAACTCCCTAGAAAGGATAATGGTAAACTATACAAAAGACGAATCGTCGAAAAGTACTCATAGAAAATAATTATGTCAACTCACACATATACAAGTATAATCATCGGTACTGGCTTTTCGGGTATCGCAATGGCCATCAAGCTATTACAAAAAGGGATCACCGATTTTCTCATTTTAGAAAAAGCAACTGCTATTGGTGGTACGTGGCGTGAAAATACTTATCCAGGTGCTGAGTGTGATATACCTTCTGCGCTATACAGCTATTCATTCGAGCCATACCCAAAGTGGGAATATAAGTGGTCACTTCAGCCTCAGATATTAGAATACATTAATTATGTCGCTGACAAACATGGCTTGCGATCTCACATACACTTTGAGCAAGAACTTAGGTCCGCTGCCTGGGATGAAGCGTCTTCCACCTGGCATCTGCAAACGAAACAAGGAGATGAGTATGAGGCAAAAACCTTAGTCAGTGCCATCGGTCAGCTACATCATCCTTCCACACCTCCATTCAAAGGCAAAGAGAGCTTCATAGGAGAGTCATGGCACTCTGCCCAATGGAATCATAATATCTCTTTAAAAGGCAAAAAAGTAGGTGTGATCGGCAATGCTGCCAGCGCAGTACAATTCATACCAGAAATAGCTAAGGAAGCTGGCGAACTTATCATATTTCAGCGATCTGCTAACTGGATGTTACCTAAGCAAGACAGAGCCTATATGACCTGGGAAAAGAATCTTGTGGCTAAAGCTCCTTTACTTTTGAGGATGTATAGATTAAAAATCTGGATGCTCGGCGGCGCATTATTCCTACTTATGAAGAAGGGGAATGATTTATTACGTAAGATATATCAAAAGAAAGCTATTGACTTCATTAAGGAATACATCAAAGATCCTGAACTCATTAAGACTTTAACTCCTGACTATCCACTGGGTGCAAAGCGAGTCTTATTCTCAGATACCTACTACCCTGCTCTGGCAAGAAAAAATGTATCTATCATCCCTGGTGGTGTGAAGGAAATCAAAGATAGATCTGTTATTTCAAATGATGATTCGGAATACGATCTGGATGTCTTAATCTATGCCACTGGATTCAAGACCAATCCTTTTTTATTGGATATAGATATTAAAGGGAAGGATGCTGTAAGCATAAAAGATCACTGGAAAGAAGGACCAAAAAACTACTTGGGTATAACGGTTGATCTATTCCCAAATCTATTTATGATGTATGGACCCAATACTAATCTGGGTCATAATTCCATCATCATTATGAGTGAAGCTCAAGCAGATTACATCACTCAGTGCATAGAGACTATCCATAACAAGAAGCACAAAACAATAGAAGTAAAATCAGAAATTCTATCCGCATATCACACTGAAATACAAGAGAGGCTCAGTAAAATGATATGGACCAGCATAGACAAAAGCTGGTACATATCTGCCAGTGGAAACATCCCAAATAACTATCCTGGTAGGACCATGGAATATATGAAAAAGACTAAGTCAGTTAATTTTGATGAGTATCATGTCAGGACTTAGGCTTTCCTATTTTGTTGAGATGCTCACTGCATTCTCTCTGCTCTATATCATCGATTTTGAAAATCAATTTAAAATCTGACTGTGGTTTTCACCCACCTGACCTCCCTCAATGGAGGCATGCTCAACTCTGTGGCGCGGGACTTAAAACCTTCAAATCATCAATTTTACAAATGATCCTGAATCTTCTTCATTCATTAGAATGAAACGAAATGTAGGCATCGCTCTATGGCGCGGGACATAAAAACCTTTAGGTTATCAATTTATAAATGATTCTGGATCTCATTCATTTCTACTATAAAGAAACGAAATATTAGAATGAAACGAAATGTGGCCTCCCTTTGAGGGAGGTTTGGTGGGTGATTGGCCCGCTCAATGGTAGTTAATTAAAAAATCAAGCTTCCCACAAAACATGTTCAGTATGAGCACAAAAACCAGTGAGATGATCACAGTACTTTTCATGTACTTTACTTCTCTTGACTTTGAGTGTTGGCGTTAGCGTGCCGTTCTCCACACTCAGTGGGTCCTTGATGACGACTACAGTAGCAACTCTCGTGTAGTTAGGCAATTCTTGATTCACTGACAGCAAGCTCTCTGAGAGGCTTTGATTGAGGTCTTCTTTCGATTTAGCTAATCCAAGCTCTGACGGAGAAACGACTAATATAGGTTGCGGCATTCCTAAACCTAGCAAACACAAAGTCTCGATATCATTATTGATGCTAAACTTTTCTTCTACATCTGAAGGAATGATGAATTCTCCTTTCGCCGTCTTGAATGTATCTTTCACTCTACCTATGATATAAATGTATCCCTCATCATCAAGTCTTCCCTTATCTCCCGTATATAACCATCCATCTATGATTGTTTCCGCAGTCTTCTCGGGTGATTTATAATAGCCTAACATGGTCCATGGCGCTTTAGTGAGTATCTCACCTGTCTTTTCATGAATTCTGACTTCAGTCGTATTCATGGGCCGACCGACAGATTTTGGTCGATCATCTATATCCTGTAAGAAAGAACAGAAAGCAAAATTCTCTGTCATACCATAAGCTTCTGTCAGCGGCAAACCAATAGAGGCATACCAGTCTTTCGTTTGCTGAGGTAATGGGGCTGCACCAGTAATAACGATGCGCGTATTATCTAATCCCAGATTTGCTTGGATACCCTTTCTGACAGATTCGGCTTGAACAGGATCTTGTAATACATGATCCAGTTTCTCTTGCGGCAGACTGGCTAATACCCCCTGCATGAATTTTGTCCATATCCGTGGCACACCAAAAAAAGTCGTCGGTCGAGCATCTTTTAGATTTGCTGCAAAACGTGCGAGACTTTCTGTGAAAAACATCTCACCGCCTGACACAAAAGAGATCATCTCTAAGTTTCGCTCAGCTATATGATTTAGCGGCAAGTAGGAGAAAAACCGGTTATCTCCTTCAAACGAAACCTTAAGTGGATTATGCAATTGGTTATGCGTGACCATCTCATGCACATTGTTATAATCATGCATCACCCCCTTAGGCGTGCCTGTTGTCCCTGACGTAAAGATAATCGTCCAGAGATCGTCAATTTGGCTGCATGGCTCACCTTGAATTGGTTCGGATTCTTCTAATACTTTCTCCCACCCAATACCCATATCAATCACATCATGATCTGCATATGGAGGGAAACTGACTACCGGCATGTCAACAGGAACTCCTTGCTTCATAGAAGTCCACACTTCGGTCTTCCCTACAAATAACATCTGCACATCACCTATCTCCATAACTTCTGCCAGCTGATCACCATTCAGTGTAGGAAAGAAAGGCACTGATACCATCTCAGCCATCATAATCGCCAGATCAGCAATGATCCATTCTCGACAATTCTTAGAGACTAAGCCGATGTGACTTCCTTTATCTAATCCTTGATTCATGATGTGGGTCGCCACTTTTCTCGCCATCTGGCCTACTTCACCCCAGGTGTAGACTTCCCATGACTCCCCAAATGGTTGATTTAAATAAGGTTGATCTGGAATATTCTTTTCTTTTTCGTAAAAATGCTGAATTAATACTTTTTTATCCATGTGTAACCAATTAGGCTAAAGTGAAGAATTCGATTAAAATAATGATATTATTTTAATAAAAAGTCCGATATCAAAAAAA